>JGI26506J51651_1000188_pt1 | contig 10147 bp, 11 predicted proteins | sample AraCvinosormetaG_FD_51651 | JGI IMG/M metagenome (IMG submission 51651) | reverse complement strand
AAACAAAAGAATGAATTGGTCTTACTTTATATTAATGGATTCTTGATTAAGTTTCACCTGTTTTTTCACTTTGGAGCAACAATAATGGCAGCGTTTATCAGCGTTGACTTTCAGAACTGTTTCATCTTCATTCTCCTATGCTTCTTCTCCCTCCTCTGTTATTCTCTCTTCTTCAAGAAACCAAAGGACTCACGAGGCTGTGATCTACCTACCAGCCCTCCGTCTCTTCCGATTATCGGTCATCTTCACCTTCTCCTCTCTTCTCTATCCCACAAGTCTTTACAGAAAATCTCCTCTAAGTATGGACCTCTCCTCCATCTCCGGATCTTTAATGTCCCCATCATCCTCGTTTCATCGGCTTCAGTTGCAGACGAGGTCTTCAGGATCCACGACATGAACATCTCCTCTCGCGGTGCTGCTGCGATCGATGAGTCCCTCGTGTTTGGATCTTCTGGTGTCGTCTACACTCCCTATGGAGATTACTTGAAGTTCGTGAAGAAGATCATTGCCACTAAGCTGCTTCGACCTCAGGTGTTGGAGCGGTCACGAGGTCTTCGTGCTGAAGAGCTACAACGATTTTACAACAGAATTCTTGATAAGGCGAGGATGAATGAGAACGTTGAGATCGGTAAGGAAGCGACGATGCTCATGAACAACATCTTGTGTAGGATGAGCATGGGAAGGAGTTTCTCAGAGGAGAATGGTGAGGCAGAGAGAGTCAGAGGCTTGGTGGCTGAATCATATGCCTTGGCGAAGAAGATTTTCTTCGCATCTGTACTGCGCAGACTGCTTAAGAAGCTTCGGATCCCACTATTCAAGAAGGATATCATGGATGTTTCCAACAGATTCAATGAGCTGCTAGAGAAGATTCTTGTGGAACACAATGAGAAACTGGACGAGGAACATAAAGACACGGATATGATGGACGTGTTGTTGGCAGCTTATGCAGATGAAAACGCTGAGTATAAGATTACTAGGAATCATATCAAGTCATTTTTCGTGGTAAATGTTCATCATTATGTCAGATTTCATATAAGGAGGGTCCAAACAAAATTTACTTATAATTGTTCCGAGTCTTTTTAACGCAGGAGCTTTTCGTGGGAGGCACTGATACCTCGGTGCAAACAACACAATGGACAATGGCCGAGATCATTAATAACTCTGACGTTCTTGAGAGGCTGAGAGAAGAAATTGACTCTGTTGTAGGGACATCAAGAATGATTCAAGAAACAGATATACCAAACCTTCCTTATTTGCAAGCGGTGGTTAAGGAAGGACTAAGATTGCACCCACCATTTCCTCTCTTGACGAGGAAGTTTGAAGAAAGGTGTGAGATCAAAGGGTTCTACATCCCGGAGAAGACATTTCTTATTATAAATGCTTACGCTTGGATGAGAGATCCTGATTCCTGGGAAGATCCTAATGAGTTTAAGCCGGAGAGGTTTTTAGGTTCTTCAAGATTAGGACAAGTAGACGAGAGAGAGGAAGCTCAGAAGTACATTCCTTTCGGCGGAGGAAGGAGAGGCTGTCCTGGAGCAAATCTAGCTTCTATTTTCATAGGAACCGCGATTGGAGTGATGGTGCAGTGCTTTGACTGGGGAATCAAAGGAGATAAGATCAACATGGAAGAGACTTTTGAAGGACTGACCCTTACCATGGTTCATCCAATTAAGTGCACTCCGATTCCTCGAACACTGCCTTTTGTAACTTCTAATCTCCAGAGTCCTAGCTCTTGACACCTAACTCAGGAACCTGTAAGAAGTTTGCTTTCTTCATGTTTGTTGTATTGAAAGTCTAACATTCAGATCAAAGAAACTTTATATTCCACCACTAATATACAAAGCCTGCTATGTAATAATACCTTTGGTTTGTAATGCGAGAGAACCTTGTTGAATAATTGCGATTCTATATAACTTTGATCTGTTGCCAAAATAACCACAGCCTTTCCATTTATTTCTTGGTTCATCTACCAAAATGATCAGAATTGGCATTATTTGAGCTATTTATGAGAATACACAAAAATCTGCTTCTTGATTTATTCGCGGCAAGATGATTTGCTAGTTAGTTAAAATATGTGTTACCAAGTGACTTTATCATTGGTTTTAATTGTGTTCTATACAGAGAACTCAAGGCCAAGTAACCCTAAAATACACAAAAGATTCCTACTTTTCAACCATTGTTTACTCTGTGGTGACTTTTCTTTTCCAACAATCAAACCCTTTTTGTTTGCAGTTTCATTTCATATTAATTTACAAGAGATTTTAAACATATAAGTAACCTTACAGAGGTTGTATCTATCACAATGGTGAAGTCAAATTGCTAGAAAAAGGCGTTCTCACATTGCAGTATAGACATAATAATGTTACAAGTTACAAGACTAACACATAAACATACTTAGCGATCGAGGTAGAAGAGTTGATGATTGCAGAAAGAGACAAGAAAATTATGAAGTGGGTCTTAATAACTAAGATCGTTGGATTGTCCCATTTTACACAATCTTTTTCGACATGTCAAGCTTCCTCTTCTCAATCTCATCACACATCCCCTCTTCTTGCCTCCTAATACTCTCACTGTTTACCCGCTTCCTCATAAATTGACTCGTTACATATCTATATACCGAGCGGTCGGTGGTACTAACCTCCAATTCGCAATTCCCTAAGGTAGAACAATATGCGATTTCAGCCTTGGTCGAGAGAGCTAAGTTAGGAGTTGTAACTAGTCAATGTTCACAATTTACTGTGTCATGTGTAGTAGATATGCTTTTTTTGTCGGCATGTAGTAGATATGCTTAAGGCGGTAAATAACTCTTGTTTTTTGGTGCAAAAGGCGGTAAATAACTAAAAGTAAATAAAACGCGTATATTCATTAATGGTAACGCCGTTATCTCTGACGAAAACAATCCATCCCAACGACGACGTCGTCACGAGCTTCTTCTCTGTTTTCTTCTTTCTCTTTTCCCGGCCCGTTTAGCGATTAGAACGAAACCCTAATTGGTCGACGAAATGAAAGGGATTGCGAGGCTTGTAACTTCTCTATCGCGAATCGGAGGTCGTATGATTGTTTCTGGAACAAGTACTGTATCTTCTTCTTCGTCTTCCTCTCTTCTGCTATCTCGTCGCTCGCTTTTCATCTCTATCACCAATTTACTTAATTCTCGGACCAAGGATTCTGCTCTTCCTTCATTGAATTCTTCTTCACTTGTTCAGAAATGGAACTTCCTCGGAGGTATCGATCTTCTAGAATGTTTATAGTTCGGATTTTTTAGGCTTGAAGTTAGAACAAAACGATTGATTTTGGCGAATTAAGGGTCTAAATGGCCTAATTCGTGGGTTTAATTCGTGTGCAGGGCAGAGAAGAACAATGTTTATCCAAACACAATCAACTCCAAATCCTTCTTCTCTCATGTTTTATCCTGGCAAATCAGTCATGGAAGTTGGAAGTGCTGATTTTCCAAATGTTCGTTCTGCTCTGGGTTCGCCATTAGCCAAATCTATTTACTCCATTGATGGTATTGTTATCTCTCGTGTGTAATCTTTTCTTTCGAAATACTTTGTCTTTCATTTGATTGTGATGTGACTTTGCAGGTGTGGTTCGAGTTTTCTTTGGGTCAGATTTTGTCACTGTAACTAAGTCAGATGATGTATCATGGGATATTCTCAAGCCTGAGATATTTGCAGCAGTCATGGATTTCTATTCTTCTGGCGAGCCTTTGTTTCTCGACTCACAAGCTGCTGCTGCCAAGGATACTGCCATCAGCGAGGTAAAACCCCTCCCGCTCTATTACCCTCGTGATCGCTTCCTCACTTTCCCATTAGTTTGTTTTGTTTAGAGTGTGATTTTCTGGACCTCCTGGATTCTTCAGGGTGATTGTTTCTTATATAGTTTGTGTTGGTTGTCTGGTGCATGATTGAACATCTTCTTGAGCATTTGTTGAGGGATTGGAGAGTGATAGTTTGCTGTAAACTTTATATAGACATGATATACTTGGTTATGGAATTTATGCCAGTTGCTTTAATGAGCTGATGCATATGAGTTATGATCTTCAAGTAGTAGCGGAGCGTCACAACTAGAATGAGAGAGGTCATTTTCCCTTACTTATGATGTTCTGTTTGATTATGGATTGGCGTTCTGCAATGCTCTCCAAGGTTTTGGTAGATAAGCTAATGGTGACAAGTGTAAATGTTGCTATTTCTTGCTCATTGGTGAAACTTTGTGATTCAGGATGACTCTGAAACAGTAGCAATGATCAAGGAACTCTTAGAAACACGCATCAGACCAGCAGTTCAAGATGATGGTGGGGACATTGAGTATTGTGGGTTTGATCCGTAAGTTTATACTTCTTTGAGTTGTAGCAATGGTCAATGAGTCCTGTTTCTTTTTCTAGTCTCTTAAGTCTTAAGTAAAAATCCTTTGGGTGGGTTTAATCAGGGAAAGCGGTATAGTGAAGCTGAGGATGCAAGGAGCTTGTAGTGGTTGTCCGAGCTCATCTGTTACTTTGAAATCGGGAATTGAAAATATGCTGATGCATTATGTATCCGAGGTAACAGCGATCCTCCTAACATTTCTCTTACTACATATGGATAATTCTAGACCTATCTGTCTGTGTTCAAGTTTTGGTGTTAACTGTTAAGCAACCATTGGAGAATCAAGAACTTGTTACCGTCACATTCTTCTAATGAAAGTTTTTTTTGTGTAGGTGAAAGGTGTAGAACAAGAGTTTGATGGGGAAGATGAAGAGGGAACGTTGTCTGGAGAGATGAGAGTAGAGTAGGAGACCTCCTCTTTGCTCTTTAGTGTACAGAAAAATAAATCCCAGTGAGTGCACTTTTTTCTTCAATCCTTGGTGTTGTTTCTGGGCTTTTGAATCACACTCAAGGATCTGTTTACTGAGAGATCTGAGTTGTTGTTTTTTTGTAGCTTTTATTGACTTACACTTGTTTTGATTATTTGAGGTTAAGCAACGAAAGATGTACCAGAATATTTGAAATTTCCGAGTATTATAACACGATTTACAAGAAAACAGTAGTAAAAATTGACTCAATTTTTGAACAATTTTGTTTGAGAATGTTATTGTTTACGTTGTACAGATATCAATCACCTAACCGGTCAATCCAATTAAACTGAACCATAATTAATTTCCGGTACACGTTTGGCGTACAGTTTACGGTTTGGCTTCTCTACAAGTAGAAAGCGTTAAAGAGTAAAAGGAACAAAAGTACTAAACCGTCGTCTTCTCCAAGAGGAATATACAGAGAAGAAAGTCAAGAAACCTCAACATTCGCCGGCAATGGCGGCGGCGAAAAAACCGACTCTACAAGACGTTGTTTCCGATGAACTAAACTATGAACTCTGGGCTCCAACCTTGAAAAATGCTCTAACTGAAAAAGGACTTTGGGATGTTGTTGAAAATCTAATGCCGGCGGATCTATCGAAGAGTCCAGAGCTAGCGACGGAGATTCTACCGGAAGATCTTCTGAAATGGAGTGATTTTATGGTAAAAGACAGAAACGCGCTTCAGATTTTGCAATCTTGCCTCCCAGTTTCTGTTTTGAGATTGACACTTGAGACCAATTCAGCCAAAGATCTTTGGGATTTGCTGGAATCAGCTAATGAACAAGCCAAGTTAGACAAGAAACTCGAACAAGATAAGGTAGAAGAAGGAGAACGTATCTCCTCATTGTTGACGAAGATTGCTGATAACAGTTTATATTCCAATCTTCTGGCTATCTCCCAAATGGTAATCTCGCTGTCAGATTCATATGAGCATGAAACGAACGAGCTCATACTCATGGGTCTGAAGAAGCTTTCTTTTAACCGATTTCGTGACCTTCTCGATCTACTGGAATCATGTACAGTGAATCAAACCTTGTACAATATCATGAAAGGAAATGGGTATGGATCATCATCACACGATTTGGGTAGGATCTACTGGTTAAACTCCATGTCAGATTCATATGATGGTGCAGCTCTGGTGATGGAAGAACTGATGTGTGTCAAGAATCTCACTTTTAAGAATACTCGTGAGCTTTTTGATATGTTTGAATTAGTATCAGTGAAGACCATCAATGAAATTATGAAGGACTTTGAGGTTGGATCATCATTACGTTCGAAAGAATTTTGTCATTCACTCAATGATCTTAGGGGTTTGCTAAAAGAAGCCAAGTTAGAGAAGAAAGGAGATTGTTCTGCTTCCATGGTTTTGAAAAGGGTCATGAGTTCTAGGCATGAAAGAGGAGAGTGTATCCATTGTGGAGGAAAAGGGCATGTCTTCAAAGACTGTAGCAACAGAAAGAATCAAAGCATGAATGTTGGTCCTGTGACATTTGATGAGGATATGTGGATGCTATACAGCAATACCAGTAACCATATGACTCCATATATCAAGTATTTCACCACTTTAGACAGATCACGCAGAGCTCGTATACAATCAATCAAGTCTCAAGGAATGGGAGATGTGAAGATCATGACCAAGGAAGGGAAGACTAAGATGATCAAGAATGTGCTTTATGTTCCGGGGATGGACAGAAACGTGTTGAGTGTTCATCAGATGGTAGAAATAGGCTACAGTGCCGTAATGACTGATGACATATGCACTATAAAAGATCAGAATGGGAGATTATTTGGTCAAGCCTTGTTGGAAAAGAGAGGTTTTTTTCTGCGTTTGCAGGTAGTTGAAGGTAATCTCACCTCTTAACTACTGGACTTACTAGTAACCTGTCGACTATGCGGTCACGGATTTGGTAAGGTTGATTCAGTTTTCAAGTTTGGACCATCTGGCATCAATCTTAGTTTAGATGAAACATTTTTTGGATCACTGTTCATATGCTGCGACTGTTTTTGACTTTTTGGGATATGAACATATATCTAGTGCTTATCAGCTTATGTGAAGTCTTTGTAGTAAATCATCTTGGCGTGGTCACAAGTCAAAGCCATCAATCATTCTTGTTGACTAGCGTTGGAGAGAAACTTGCATTGCATGTGGTGTAATAACTTTGACCGGATTAACCCAGTTCTAATCACAAGTCAAAACCATCAAGGCATCAAGCATTCTTGTGAGTAGCACTGGAGAAAAGACTTGCATGTGATGTAGCGTGTACGGTTTATAATAACTTAACCGGATTAACCCAAGTTAAATTGAATCAGACTTGACCAAATCGGATTCCCCTTAAAATAACTCATCCCAATTTCCAAACCGATTCGTAAACACCGTACCAACCCAAATTTTAGAGTGTATATAAAATTATAAATAGACGGACGAGGGATTCATTTTCTTCGAGAGAACCAAAGAAAAGGTTGTAAGAAACCCTAGGAGTAGCCTGCTATGAGGGCGGCGAATCCTATGACTCTACAAGACGTTGTTTCCGATGACCTAAACTATGAAATCTGGGCTCATATTATGAAAACTAGCTTAGTGGAGAAAGGACTTTGGTACGTTGTCAAGTACGGAATCCCGCCGGATTTATCAAAGATTCGAGAGTTAGCTACGAAGATTCAAGCTCAAGACCTTTCAATATATAGAGATTATGTGGCAAAGGACTCTAAAGCGCTCCAGATTCTGCAATCTTCTCTTCCAGATTCGGTTTTCAGAAAAACACTTGAGATCACTACAGCCAAAGATCTTTGGGATTTGCTAAAAGAAGCTGACGTACAAGCCAAGTTAGAGAAGAAATTACCTGAGTACCAAATGTTAGCAATCGATGTTGGTCATTTGACATTTGATGAAGATATGTGGATGGTATACACTACTACCACCAACCATTTGACTCCGTATGTCAAGTATTTCACTAATTTAGACAGAACATACAGAGCTAAGATCAGATCCATCATTGGATCTATTATCATGTCTGAAGGGAGGGGAGATGTCAGGATCATGACCAGGGAAGGGCAGAAGACGATCAAGAATGTGCTTTATGTCCCTGGGATCAACAGAAACGTGTTGAGTGTTCCTCAGATGACACGGATAGGATATAGAGTTGTAATTGAAGCTGGCAATCTCAAATGCACAGTAAAGGATCAGACTGGAAGATTATTTGCTGAATCCTTGTGGGATAATAAGAGATGTTTTTATATGCGTTTGCAGGTGGTTGAAGGCAATCTGCTCTCTTAATTACTAGACGTACTAGTAATCAGTTTATTATGCGGATTTGGTCTGGTTTATTCAGTTTTCAGTTTGGACCCATTGGATTACTCTATCCTCTGCTTTTGTTTTTACGATATGAACATACTACAGTCTACATAGTATATGTCTATTGCTTATGTTCATGACTTTGTCTAGTTTGTCAAATTCAAAAACTCAATGACTGCTTCAAATCTTCAGTCATCGTTCAAATGCACTGCATCATTTTGGTGTGGTTATAGCTCTGATCACAATTCACAAGTCCTCAAGTCCAAACCATCAACCGAACGAACAAGACCTAACCGGATCAATGCATTTAACAAGACTTATACGTTATAGGCCGTCCTTTAAATAATATTAAAAATTGGGCCTATAACTAATGCGTTAAATCTATTGGGCCTATTGAAAGCCCAGTCAATAAACTAATACACTTACAGAGCACTAGTAGCATCGTATCATCTTCTTCGTTAAGTCTATAGGGTTTTGTTTCTCGGCCGCCGTTTTTGGAAAGTTTTTTACAAAAAAAAAAAAATAGATAGTTTTTGGGTTTGAGGGAAATAGTTTATTCGCTTTGTCAGAGATACTAAAATGATAATGAAAGGCGATTGGTCGGCGACGACAAAACCTAATCTACAAGACATAATTTCCGATGACCTTAACATGGAAGTCTGGTCGGCGATGTTGAAAATCATCCTAACGGAGGAAGGACTTTGGGATGTGGTCGCGAACGGAGTCCCGCCGGATCCATCGAAGATTCCAAAGTTAGCCGCGACGATTCAAGCAGAAGAGCTTTGCAAATGGAGAGAGCTTGCGAGAGAAGACATGAAAGCACTCCAAATATTGCAGTCTAGTCTCGCAGATTCTGTGTTTAGAAAGACTCTCTCGGCTACTTCGGCTAAAGATCTTTGGGATATGCTAAACGAAGTACCTGATCATGTAGCTGAATGTTTAGTTGATGATAGTCCAGTTTATGAAGATAGCTGGAGGATAAGCTGCACTAACTCGAATCATATAACTTCACATGAGAAGTTTTTCACCACTTTAGACAGATCGCGGAAAGCTAGGATTAGATTCACAAATGGATCTACTACCATGGCAGAAGGAACTGGAGATGTGACTATCATGACTCAAGAAGGTAAGAAGACGATCAAGAATGTTCTTTACGCTCCAGGGCTCGTGGGAAATGCATTGAGTGTTTCTCAGATGCTGAGGAGCGGCTTGGAAGCTAGAATGGATAGAGAACGATGCACTATATGGGATCGGACGGCTGGGAAGTCTTTTGCTGAAACCAAGATGGGAGAGAGAGGCTTTCACCTGCGTTTGGATGTGATTGATGAAGGTCATTTTCAAAGCAAGAAGAGAAAATTTGCTCCAGTTTAATTTTAGAGGGTGGACAATAATAGACTGTTTTACATCATCATGTAGTTCAAAGCAAGAGAGAGACTTTTGCCTGCGTTAGGATGCCATGTTGATAGTCTCTTATCATTTTATCCTTTGTCTCATAGTTTAGTACTTATTTGGCTTTTTGACTACGGGGAAATCTTGTCTTCGGCTGTCTTATGTTTGTAATCACCACAAGAAGCGGATTCGTAAAGGGTAATGAGATATAGGTATGAAAGGGGAGAGTGTATTCTCAATGTGGAGGTAAATGGCATGTCTTTAAAGACTGTAGCAGCAGAAAGAAGAATGACGCAATTACCTGAGTATCAAATGTTAGCAATCAATGTTGGTCCTGTGACATTTGACAAGGATATGTGGATGATATACACCAGTACCTCCAACCATATATATGACTCCTTATGAGAAGTATTTCACCACTATAGACAGAACACACAGAGCTCGGATCAAATTCATCACCGGACATTCTATCATGTCTGAAGGAATGGGATGGTAGTTTCGTGTGATGTCAAATCTTAGAGGGTGTTATTGGATTGTGACTTTGAAAGAGTTTTAATGACTTTAAAAAAATATAGAAAGTAGATAAAATGAAAGATTTTAAATGATTTTTAGAGAGTTTTGTATAATCTCTAT
>JGI26506J51651_1000187_pt1 | contig 10179 bp, 11 predicted proteins | sample AraCvinosormetaG_FD_51651 | JGI IMG/M metagenome (IMG submission 51651) | reverse complement strand
TAATAGATCTCTCCCGGCAAAACTCAGAAGAAGAAAAAAAAAAAAAAACTTTTATCGAGGAAAGTATTGCGATGAGCAAATCTACCATTCACCATTCGAAATTAATCAACTTGGATTCTAAAAGAGAGATGAAGAGAAAAATTACAATTCCGATCTTGAGGTGAGAAGAGAAACGGCCAAGAATAGGCCTCTCTACGGGACCTGCATCTTTAGCTTTGGCTTTCGGAGGCATCTTTCTCAAAGTCTCGAGCTTGAAAGTGAAGCGAAGCTCTAAGATATTCTAGGGTTTTTGCTGATTAACAAAGCCTAGCAGAAGAAGCTACAAGACGCCGACGCCGAGGTTAAAGAGAGATTGCTCAGCTGGTTTACGGACCGGTTTAAATCGGAGGGTCAATTCCCGGTTTACTTTTAACCATTTGCGGGACATTTACCAAAATACAAAGAGCTATTTTTAACCAATTTTGTGGACAAAGTAAACCCAATATTGAACACTAAACCGAGAAATCAATCATTCAGCATTTCAACTTAACCAAATTAAACCGAAACTTAAATTAGGTAATCATAAACCAACTGACTAAATTTTACTTCATAGATGTTCTTCAAAATTTTGCTACAAAACCACATGCGATCAGATAATACCACAGACTCGCACAAAACTCATGTCAACTTCTTTTTTTTAGAGTTTACGCACTAGCTAAGAGATTGTAATAAGAAACCTACATTGCAAAATTGCATTCCCTCTCTCTATGACTATTAGATTAAGAAGGATTCAGGAGGACTAGTGGATGGTCTGATTCTTGAAGGCATCTTCAAGAGCCTCTCTGTTTCTCGCATGAAAGAGTGTTTCGGAGTCGTAGACATCGTGTTCATCTCACTATCAAGTTCAACGTCATCGTCAGGTTCCTCCGCACTGTCTGCATCTCCATTCACTATGACCTCATCACAAAGCTCTTCGTCACCATCTTCTCCATAAGTCGTTTTCACCATTGACCAGAAGTTGAAGTTCGGGGAGATGTAGCTTCAAGAATTGACAAGAAAACACGTGTGAGAAAGAGAGTTCAAGCCTATCCAATGCAAATACTTTGATTCATCACTTGTTTTATCATATTAAAATAATTTTCAATGTCATTTCAAGACTGTAATTAAGATGTATGCAGTAGAATTTGTATCAAATATGCCCAGGTCGGGTAAATTCATCCAGTGAGTCAAGAACCTTGTGTAAGATTCTCACATTGATTTGTCCTTACTTTGGAAGAGAAAAAATAATCAAGAGTAAAGATAGCAAACCTGCTAGACATTTTCAACAAGCACGGGTCAAACGGGAAGAATGTGTCAAGCCTTTCAAAGCCACCAAAAGCACGAGAGAGCTCAGACTCGTGTAGGTCATCGAAAATGAAGGATTCTGAGACAATGAACAGACCACCAGCTTTGGCTTGTTTAAGGAACTCGGAAACTACAGATGGAAGACACACCTGTTCACACAAAATGAATGGTGCAAGCATAATGCATTTGATACTTGGAGTGAAGACTACTTAAAATAACAGTTGAGCTATGAGAAGAAAATGATTAGTGTAAGTCACCCACCAGTAGTGGGTTTAGTTTGTGAGATAAAATTGACTCCAATGATCTAAACTGCGATTGAAAGCGAGGAATCTCCACTATGGATCTCATTCGGAAGCATAGCACATACAAGATTGCCTACAGTCATAGAAAAGTAACAACTTTAAGCGATACATGACATAATAGCATATGATCCCAAACGCCAATAAGCTTCTGGTAAGGGTGTGAACATTAACAATGATTGATAACTAGAGACGTCAATGATTTCACAGAAGAGTTCTTAAGGAATCAAAAGCCATAAGATGGTCTTAAACTTGGACTATACCTGACATCCAGAATAGAACACTTGATGTGCTTCTGGCTTCACATCATCATTGCATGTTCCGCAATATTCCGCACACTCGTCCACCAATCTAGGATTTCAGCAAAAGAGAAACTATGTTACAACAAAGCGAGACTTAAATCAGATCAAACAATTACATTTTCCATTTTTTAGCAATACGTACCTTTTCAACATGCTAGCCACAAAAGAAGCAGGCAAAAACTTTCCACGAGACAAATAGCTAGCTAGATAAGCCACTGCACTCATCCTGTTAAGTATAAAGAGAAAACAAAAGAATACACAAGTGGTGATTAGAACAATATTAGCTTCATATCATGCAGAGAAATCTTTACCAAGAAGGACAAGATTAAACTCGCCTAGTAAGTCGACATGTGTTGCTGGAGAGATATTTGTCCAACAGCTTACTGGCAAATCTCACACCACAATTTTCAGGATCTAGTGAGCATGCATAGAACATCAGAAACTGCAGATGAAAGTAGAGTGAGTCTAAGCCAAGACATCACATGCCGATAATGAACTAATGCTAGAAGCCTACAATGAAAACTTTGTAGTATGTAAGGTGATAGCTTTGATGCCTACCTGTGAAAATTTTGTTTTGTATGTGTTCAGAATATAGTTCTCGAACGACTTAAAGAGGATTTCAAATACCTATGCCAAAATGAAAAACAGAAACACCAAAAGATCAATGAATCTACCACAAAGGAAAGGAAAAATATGTTGAACAAGTACCATTTGGTGCCATACCTCATCCAAACGATCAGAGTTTTGACAGGATTCTAGATGATGAAAAAATAGGACCATCAATTTGTCCAACAGTTCAGAGACTACATTTCCACCTGAAGTATTTTGTTTTAGAGCCCCCACTGGAAACTGCAAAAAGAGATCAAATTTATGAATGATGACACATTCTTCTCCAGGAAACCAGAGGTCATGTCTAACATTTCACAACAAGAGAAAATGGTATCTTGTCATCAAGTAACTTTCGATCATTACTAAACAGAGTAAGTTTCGGGATTTTGCAAAGATAGCAAAAAATTACACTAACCCTACCTCGTCTCCTTCATTCATAGTGCTTTTAACTGCATCTTCAAGTTCCATATCAAACATGCCTCCATTAGAGTCATCACATCCACTTACCAACTACAAAGATGCTCAAGCATATCATTCACTTGCCACTTTACTTAGTGGCTACATTTTTATAAAAAATTAACATCTACTTACATCTAAATCTAGTATCCTCTCCATTACCATCATAAGAATCACGCTGCCAACAACTTCTCCGATTGAGCTATTCTCCAACCTCAACAGGTTATCCACATATGTCACTATAGACTTCAAGACAAAAAGATAGTTTCAATTCTTTACCACCAATATGACCTCACTGTTACATAGTCTAAACTAAAACCAAAAAAAAAAAAACTTACAGGGTCCTTTTTGTCAATTTTACGCATGTTCTGCGCAAGTATAGACACTAAATTCCAGGGAGCAAGAGGAATTAAATAAGAAATCTTGTGAAGGGCTGCATGCACCCGTGGATGAACTTCCTGCATCTTTTTGACTAACTGGGTTTGTGAAACTTTATGCTTAAAAGTAGGTTGACTGAAATTTCTTACGAGCATATTCAAACAAGGATCCAGATATTTTCCACTAGTAGCGGCCTCATGATGAGAAACAACAAAAACACAAAATGTTATTCTCTACAACCAGATTATAAATTCATTGACATTAGGAGTAGTTGCTGAGTTGTGTACCAGTGATATGATTAGGTCCACCAATGCATCCATTACACTAGGTCTGTGACTATGATACCACAAGCTCATCTTAAAAATCTAATCACAATAAATGGGATGAAATTCAGAGAAAGGATAGAAGGGCATGTCTTTAACAAGTATATATGGATTCAACTGTGAGCTCATGCAATAAAAACTTACAGCTTCAAGAAGATCTTTATGATGAACTAAATCTATCCAAGCAACGGAAACTGATAGACTTTTCAAGACTGTCTGCAAAACGAATGAAAATGGAGATATTTTAGTAACAACAAATTCAAAACAAGAATTGATTGTCATATGAGGGAGGAAAAGGAAACACCTCAAGCTGTGCCACTGCATCGAAATCAGCGTCTTCTGTAAGGCACATCACTGTTTTAAGCTGACTATAATCGTCGGTATCTCCCTGGATTTGATTAAAGAAAACACTTTTAACGAACACGACCATTACAACACACACACACTGACACACACATATATATACATAGTGTACTTGGAAGAAGTAACATCTGTAGCAACACTCACATTTTGGACAGATGCAAGGGCCTTTCTAACGGCAAACACCAAATCTGTGTCGGTATATTCAGCGTTGTCCATTGCATTTGAGTTGAACGGAACACTCGGAAATTCTTCTGCTCCCATTCTCTATGAACACAAAACACAGCTACTGCTGCTACTTCAGAATTTTGCCAAGAATCTCCTTAATTTAACCTACTAAAGAACAAAACAAACCATCAAAATGCAAGGAGCACGAAAGTAAACAGTAGATTATGTATAAAGCCCCCTTTAAGAAACCACCCTAACAATTTGCTTCTAAACCAAGTAACGACGCCTACTATTGAAATCAAAACCAGAAACCATCATAAACAAAGGTTAAATAACTCACAAAAGATAAACAATTGTACTCTCTCTGCTTCACTTAGCTAAGCAGCTCAAGCACCAGAAGATAGCGAATTTCGTCGGAATTTGAAAAATTAATCCGAACCCGGGAAAAAGGAGAATAAATCACGAAAGGTTTAAGCTTTGATGTGACTCTCCAACGTCTTCGTCTTCGTCTTCTTCTTCTCTGTGTCGTCGGCTAAGGAGTCAGAAGAAGAAGAGAGAAGAAGTTCGATGGATCCGCGAAACCCTCAAAATTAACAATTTAACCCTTCTTTATATCTATGAAGCTAATGACGAAAATACCCCTATTCTTTGTTTGTTTGGACCTTATTTTTTGTTTCGTTGTGTTTGGGTATTTAACTATTGTTTGTCACTCTCAGCACCCCACATTGGCAAACAAAGCTCAAGATTCAAGAAAAAGACCACTTTAAAATACTCAAACATCCAAAAGATTGGATTAGATTAATATTCAATCAACTTCATCATTCCAAAAGCATTTACAAACTACAAATCTCTCTAAAGCTTTTTAAGCAATGCACAAAAACATATAACTAACCCCAAAAAAAGAAAAAGAATTTGATCAACTCCCTTAAGTTTGTTTCATCATCACACAAAAACCTCTGCATGTAACAAACCTATTTTTTCAGACAGCAATCTTGTAGATGACTGCCACTGGAATGTTAACAACGTGACCTCTATCTCCAAACAGTCCAATTCTCCCAAAACTAGCCATCGAAACATTCTTCATCGCTCGAAAGACAAGACTCAAGACCCGTGTCTGCCCGTTTCCTATTGTAAACTTGGCAGGTGAGACCTTAACCGAGACTGAGTCCGGTGCCATCCACCCGACTATATATGTTTCGTTTGTAGCCGTGGTTGCGATATTAGTCACCCATCTTAGGACGGCTCGAGTCCCAACGAGTTTAGCTATTGTGACCGAGGGTAGGTTCAAGTCAGAGGCTGCAAGGGAAGAGTTGTATGACGAGCAGCTTTCACCGGTGTAGTTGAGAACGACTGGAGATGATCCGTTGATACCACAGAGAAACTTCATGTATTCATTGTAACCTACATTTGCAGCCACATTTCATATCAGTGATTGATCTCCTTTTTCATATGCTCAAGGTAAAATAATATGAACATTGGGGGTTCAAGAAAGTATTTACCTATGTCAAAAATCAAACCAGGGTCAAGAGCTGCAGTTGCATTAACAAATCCGCTACCCATATCAAACGGTGTTGCAGGGGACTGACTAATGTCGGGGTTTAAGACAGTGCGTTGCGCCATTATATGCTCACCCTTTCTGTCTGATAGAGAAGCCGTTGTTGAAAGTGCGGATGCAATGGCTGCAGGAGTGAAATGTGGGAACTTCTGCTTGATGAGCGCCGCAATCCCGGTTACATGTGGAGCAGACATGCTTGTCCCCGATTCCATCGCAAAACGTTCACCTAAATATCGCCAATTCAAGATCTCAAAAAGACTACTAGAAACACATAATGAGTAATCTGATAAAGAGAAATGAGGGTATGTGTACCTTGAAAATCATTTGTACCAATGCCAAGAGGACTCCAAGCTCCCCATATCGCGTTTCCGGGAGCTACTAAGTTGGGTTTCATTATATCAGCATCAACGAAAGAATCATCTTCTGGGTCAGGTCCCCTAGCAGAGAAATACATGACCTTGGGAGCTGTAATGCCATAGGTAGGCCTCATGCCACCAACAATTTTAGCAACAGACGCAGACCCAACAATCTTCCCTGAACCATTTTCCCTCAACAGAGAAGAATTGTAATACCGGAGTAAAGCCTGCATGTAGACCATAGGAAGAGCTAAGTTACATTCTTGTTCAGAGTTTAATACACTACTTCACATTTTAAGACTTTGATTATACCTGAGAATCTTGGGGGGAGGATATTAGAATTCCCGGTATATCCATTGGACTTGAAGTCATCTGAAAACCGGTGGCAGAAGGATCTATATAGAAGACAAGGCCTGCTGCTGTTAAGTTCTTAGCTGTAAGTAATGCTTGTTTGATGGTTGAGACACCGAGAATGAATCGTACTGTATAACTACAGACAAGGATCTTTCCTTGCACCAGCTTCTGATCAAAGCTACTTGAATCTTGGCATTCCCCAACATATATAGCATCCATAACAGTTGTACCATTGCGAAGCGCATGTGTAGCTAAAACAAGTTTATGCATTATTCTTGTACCAGCTAATAAAACATGAGAAACCGGTTAGGTCAGGTCTAGATGGTAATCAAGCAAGAAGAAGCTAAGCTATAATCCAAAATGGACTTACATGCGAGTCCAACACCAGGAATAGTGACATTATTTCCGAGGATTATCGAGTTACTATATACTCTATCATGAGATGTAGCTCCTACTGTGAAGATCCATGGACTGAAGGAAGACATGCTCTTAGGAGCTGGTCCTGTGTTTCCAGCTGCTTGCACTACAAAGATCCCGGCTTTCACAGCTGAAAGCAATGCCATATCGATTGGGTTAAAGAACGTAGCGATACCAGGAGGACGTCTATTTGGTGTGATTGATAAGTTTATTATGTCAACTCCATCTTGAGCCGCCTGCAAAAGAAAACATCCATAACCATGTCAAACATAAGAAAAACTGTTTATCAAAGTTTCTGTTACAAAAGTAACATTTTTAGTTACCTGATCTATGGCTGCAATGATATCTGCAGCAAAGCCTCCAAACCTCTTATACAATGCCTTGTAGATAGCAATACTAACAAGAAAAGACAAGACTTTTAGTTTCTATATGAATTGTTTCCATAGTGAACATCATTCCGTGGTATTGACTTACTGAGCACGAGGAGCCATCCCGCTAGCATTTCCAAGGCGATGACCCGCAACTACCACCGGGATCCCGTGATTCCCAGCTGCAACAGAAGCTGTGTGCCTGAACAAATCAACCAATATCAGACATAACAACTTGGGTGGTCAATTAGTTAATCAGCATCTGAGTGGATAATATACACTTACGTGCCATGCCCTTCACCATCAAATGGTGAAGCATCATCCTGAGATGAATTCAAGACTCCTCTACTGAGAGCAGACTCAGCAAAATGGCGTGCTCCAATGAGTTTCCTATTGCAAGAACCGGGCGGGAAACCAATGGTAACTTCACAGACGCCAGTAAAGTGAGGAGGGACCGAATATGTATGCCCCGAGATTTTGTCACTGAAACTAGGATGAGTGGGATCAATTCCAGTATCAATAAAGCCTATAACAACTCCTTCTCCTGCATATTCAGAGCCTCCATCACGGAGCCAAGCTCCACGAGGCAAACCTAAGAACTGTGGTGTGTGAGTAGTTGCTTTCTCGACCAGAAAGTCCAGAACCACATTTTCCACTTCTTCTCTAGCTGCAAGTCTATCAGCCTAAAGAAAAAACAAACCAGTTTTCAAACTCAAGAGCTCATAACAATGAACAAACACTAACATTTAGACATTCATATACTGTTTCCAAGACAATGTAAGTACCTGTTTTCGAGTAAGAACCGCGGAAAACCCATTGATAAGATAGTGGTAACTATAAAGCTTAAGGTAATTCTCCTTTCTCAATACATTTCTCAGCAATGAATCGTGAACTCTAATAATAGAAGCACTTCGGTTCCTATATATGTATAAACAAAGAGATTATAATCATACTATAGCATAAAGGTTTCAGCTTGAAGGCATTAGACATTAATGTTAATAGTTTCGTTTAACAACATAAAGGTTTCAACTTGGAGCACGAATTCAACAGGCATGCCTATATATCCGTTTAGACTTTCAGGAAAAGACCAAAGACACAAGAGACAAGTAATCTGGGACCCAAAATTGACGAATTTCAACTAATGTCGGTCTATGAAGATTGAGAAAAAGACCAAACCCTCCCGGAAAAATCAACAGCGATTCCACGAAGAAATGTTGAGAGACGAAATCAAACCCTGGATAAAGATTGAAACTTTGAAGAACAAAAAGAAAGAATGGTAACTTTTTTCTACATACAATGTTCTGTAAATTTGGGACGAAGTAGCGGTAAGGCTGTGTTTAGAGTCACTCGATTCTCTGCCGGAGAAATGAACAGATGGACGGTCCTTGAGAGTAACAATGTAAACAGCAGAAGAAACGGTTGCATTTTGGTCAGACTCAGCCAAACAGAACACAGACGACGAAACCAAACAGAGAAGGAACACAAAACGAACAAGAGAAGACTCATCCATGGTTCTTGAGCTGAAATTCTCAGAAGAAAAGAGGAAAAGAATGAAAATTGCAGAGACCCATTAGAGCTCCATGGCAGTGGAGTAGAGAAGCGTATCTCAGAAGAAGAAAGGGGAAAGAGAAAGAGAGAGAGTTAAGTGGGTTTTAGAGTACAATGGTCTTCTGAGAATACTTTTAGCTAGAAGAAATAAGAAAAAAGCGTTCTCGGTTACTGAATGTTTTTATTAATGCAACTGCAGAGATCGGTGGAAGACTTTTAACTTGTTCTCACTTGTAGTTTCCTATTGTTTCCAAGTGTGTTTATGCTTTAAAATGCATCTGTGTAGCCTTTACTAACATATAAAATGATCATCTTTCTTGTCTTCTATTTCATTTTTGGTCTATTCAATATAATATCATTCTTAAGTACTATAATATGATAGAAGTTCATTTATTTGGCACACATAAGTAGGAGAAAAAACAAATTCCAAAACTCTTGGTTTGTTAATTTCACATTAATCAAATGTTGCATGTTGATGTTGTTATGCTAAATGGGTGAAACAAATGAAAGTGGTCATATCTTTGAGTCTTTTGGTACTTTAAATTCTTTCTTTGTCTTTTATCATTTAGGTGACGTTTTGTTGTATTTTCCAACGGTAAGATTCTATGAGAAGTCGCTTTTGTTCTCTCCTTAATAACCATCCGTGACTCTTCTTTGACCATTTTCAGCCAAAACAGAACATACCAAAACGGATTTATGCGGTTTGTCCAAAATAATCATCCCTCCCAGCATTATGTACCAAATAAAAACCAAGATTAAACCTATTCTTAGCAATCTACGATCATGAGAATAAGATTTGCTTTATTCTAGAAATACTACATGAGATGAGGAAAAAAGCTACAAAGCAATAATTATTACCACATCAAAAGAAGTAGGTCCAACATATACTTTTTAACCTTTTAATTAACACGAGTCATGACTCATTATACTTGCTTTACATCATTTCTCTTGTATTTAACCGTTGAGGACCCTTTTCTAGCAAAAAAATAATGGATTCTATTATCACCATCATCTTTTGCCTTGGTTTCAACTCATACTAACACTATAAACCATCTCATTTTATGGTTTCCAAGTGTGTTTATGCTTTATAATGCATTTGTGTAGCCTTTAGTAACGTAAAGAAAAATGTGTTAGAAACGTGAATGATTATCCATCTTTGAATAAGTCTTGCTCACCAAAACACTAGCTCACCAAATTTCTCCCCTCTATATATAGTTATTTGTTTTATTGTAAATAACGAGAAAATAAGAATAACAAAAATCTATTTCGCTCTTCATTTCTCTTACGTCTCTTTCCTTCATATTCACATCAAATATAATATTATTATTTATTTTAGCGTTATATTTTATAACAAAATGATCAT
>JGI26506J51651_1000185_pt1 | contig 10208 bp, 12 predicted proteins | sample AraCvinosormetaG_FD_51651 | JGI IMG/M metagenome (IMG submission 51651) | reverse complement strand
GATTTACTATTATCATAAATCTAAAGAACTTGTTATGCAAGTAATATTTTTGTATAAATAAGCCTTTTGGCTAATGAATAAAATTGAGAGAAACTATTATACTACTAAGGTTTCCTCCAAACTTATCAGTTTGTCTTAATCATCGCACGCTCCAAGCATTTCAAATATGTTCATTGTCGCTACCTCCGTACTGCAGGACTGTTATGCTAATCCTCTACTTTTGTCTTGTTCTGCAGATAACCGTTGAGGACGACAGGGCTTTGTTGTGTTCTGGATCGTGTTGGGCTTCTGTAGCTTTAGGCCCAACTGCGAAGTGTTGTCGTTTTGAGCTGAGTTACTAATACGGGATACTATAGAACTCAAACAAAGAAAAATGTGTGAACATATATGCTCTATATGTTTTGAGATGTTTTCACGACTATTTTGCTTGCATTATACTTAGTGATTCTTAAAACCTCTCATATTACTCAAATAATCTCGCCCACAACTCTATGGACTCGGGGTTGGAGCCGGAGTCGAAACTCATATCACTCACTTGCCAAGTCTATACTCTCAGTGAAGATTGGTGTCAAGATTCAAATTCGAACCCGGATTCGGTTTCAAAGTTATCATCATGTATTATTCAAATAATCTACTTGGCCACCTCAATGGATTTGGATTCGGAGCCGAAGCCACAATCTGAGCTGATGTCACTCATTACTCAAACAACATGTGTCTTCAACTCTATAGATTTGAATTCTCAGCCTAGACCGCTAAGGAAGCTCATATATATCACTCATTTCTCGAAAATATCTCTCTCATACCAACGCTATATACACACTTGGAGCCGGATCAATACATGTTCATGGACCTCGTTGTTGAAGCAGGGAGTCTCCAGCCGGAGATGGAGCTCATGTTTCTTGTTGCAGAAACAATGAATCTCGAGCCCAAGACGAAGCTGGTAACACTCGTTCGTAAAATATTCTGTCAAGAAACTCTTGTTTGTATAAACTGAATCTCTTAGGGTTTTAGGTTGCATTGTTTGGTTTATATATAGGTTACAACTTGAGCATAAAGTTAACCTATTCTAAATATCAAAACCGACTAAGCCCATAGGCCCAATATCCCCCCTCAAGCTGGAGTATGGAGGTTACAAATACCCAGCTTGACAAGAAAATCTTCAAATTGTTGACGTCCCAAAGCCTTCGTCATAATGTCTGCCAATTGAGTCGTAGTCGAAACGTGTTTGGTTGCTATGACCCCACGAATAATCTCATCACGAACGAAATGAACATCACGTCTGACATGTTTGGTGCGAGCATGAAACACCGGATAGCAGCAAGCATAATGGCGGATAAGCTATCGGAGTGAAGAGTGATTGGTGTGTTAACCTTAATGCCAAGAGTTGGTAATAACTCACAAAGCCAAAGAATTTCACTCACGGTATCTGCCATGCCGCGATATTCAGCTTCAGCCGAAGAACGAGAGACAACATCATGCTTTTTAGTTTTCCAAGATAACGGTGAGTCGCCAAACTGTATAAACCAACCGGTAAGAGAACGACTAGTGATCGGACAAGCACCATGATCCGAGTCACACCAAGCAGTCAATGTTAAGGGCGTGTTAGCACGAAGTAGAATGCCCTGACCAGGACTGTTTTTGTCATAGCGAACAACACGGAGAGCAGCGTTCCAATGAGCGTTTTGTGGATCATTCATAAACTGAGACAAAATATGAATGACATAGGACAGCTCGGGTCGTGTGTTGCCCAAGTAAATAAGCCGACCAACAAGACGTCTATACCTTGTAGGGTCTGAAAAAGAACCATCTTGCGCAAGAGACAACTTGTGATTTTGTTCCAAAGGAAACGTTGTTGGTTTGACTCCCATGAGACATGTTTCTGAACTAATATCCAAAGCATACTTACGTTGGCATAGATACATCCCTGTGGGGCTACGAGCCACTTCGATGCCCAAGAAATAGCGCAGAGGTCCCAAATTCTTCATATGAAAACAAGAACTCAAATAATGTTTGAATTCGTTAACAATATGAATCGAGGTTCCCGTAATAATCAAGTCATCGACATAGACCAATACGTGAAGCCTTGTAATACCGGTCGCGAGGACGAAGAGAGAATAATCAGAATAGTCTTGCTCAAAACCATATTGTTTCAAAGCTGAACCAAGTTTCGCGAACCAACACCGAGGAGCTTGTTTCAGACCGTAAAGCGACTTGTGAAGACGACAGACTTTAGTGTTATCATCTGTGCGAAAACCCGGAGGAAATTTCATGTAAACCTCCTCATCAAGATCACCATGTAGAAATGCGTTGTGAACATCCATTTGATGAACTTCCCAATCTAAAGATGCAGCCTGTTGCAAAAATGCTCTCACGGTGATCATCTTAGCGACTGGTGCAAATGTTTCGGAGTAGTCGATACCTTCTTTTTGATTATTTCCAAGAACAACAAGACGAGCTTTGTGTCGTTCTAACGTACCATCAGAATTGAATTTTAGACGAAAAAACCATTTGCAACCAATGGGCTTTTTACCTGCAGGAAGGGTTTCAACAGTCCAAGTTCCATTCTCTTCCAACGCATCAATTTCATCTTTGACTGCATATCTCCAATTTTCATCTTCAATTGCTTCTTGATAAGACTTTGGTTCAACTCCTGAAGTAATAGCCAACAAAAAATGTTGACATTTATCTGAAAATTGTGAGCTGGATATGAAATTGTCGATTGGAGATGGCGTTGATGATGGATGTGGATTATGAAGGAGAGAAGTGACATAGTCAGCGAGTTTTGTTGGAGGTTTCTTTTTCCTGAATCCAAAGCCGAGTTGTTCTGGTTCAGAGTTACTGTTTATATCCGTTGAAGACGAAGAAGTGGAATTATCAGTGACGTCATCAATGGCAGAATCATGATCGGCCAAAGAATTGTCATACGCTTCATTGATATCTTCTGATTGGTCAGGACGAGATATAGATTTTGGAGACGATGAAGGTGAATCAACCGGATGTGTCTGCGGGTTTGGTTCTGTATGCGTAGTAGAATCAACCGGATCGGTTTGAGGTTGAGGTGATTCCGGTTCAGTTAGAGGCGGAGAAGACTCTGGTTCGGTTGGAGATTGAGGAGGATCCGGTTCGGTTGGAGAGTGAGAAGATTCCGGTTCATTATCATCAAAACCGTTGGTCAAACTGATAGCTTCTTCTTCATTACTTAAGCTTGACGAGAGAGATGGTTGATTTGGGAGCTCAATTGTATAAGGTAAAACAGATTCTTGAAAGATTACATCTCGAGAGACCGTAACTGCTCCGGTTTCAAGGTTATAAACACGCCATCCCTTTTTGCCAAATGGATAACCAACAAAGATTGCCTTAGTACTCCTGGCTGCAAATTTATCACCTCCATGTTTTTGGTTGTGAACATAGCACAAACACCCAAAAACACGAATGTGATTCATTGGTGGAGGTCGATTATAAATGAGTTCGAAAGGAGTCTTTCCACCAAGTATTTCAGTAGGAGTACGATTGATGAGGTACCCGGCTGTCAAAGCGCAATAACCCCAAAACTCAATGGGAAGATTAGCTTGGAAAAGTAGAGCTCGGGCAACATTCAATATATGCCTATGCTTTCGTTCAACACGGCCATTTTGCTGCGGAGTGCCAACGCAGGATGTTTCATGTATGATCCCGTGTTGATTAAAGTAATCTCTTAGACAGATGAATTCGGATCCGTTGTCACTTCGAATTGTTTTCACCTTAGTAGAAAATTGACGTTCAACTAAAGCAACAAAATTCTTAAGCTGTGTAGGAGCTTCTTGTTTGGAATGTAACAAGTAAATCCAGACTGCTCTCGAATAGTCGTCAAGTATGGTGAGAAAGTATTTAGAGCCACAAATGGAAGATGTACGATAAGGACCCAAAGATCGCAGTGAATCAGTTCAAAAGCAACATTTGTCTTATTATAACTCAAAGGAAAAGACTCTCTCGTCTGTTTAGCGCGGATACAAACTTCACACGCCTTAGAATCAAACTTAGTACTAAAATCCAAAAACTTTAACATATCCATAGCTTTAGAAGAAGGATGTCCCAACCGCGAATGCCATACTTCCATAGATGATGAATCCATTGAATGAACGGCTGCAGCTACTCCTACTCCTCTCAAAAAATAAAGACCATTCTCCTGTTCACCTGCTCCAATCAGGGTCTTGGTGATGCGGTCCTGAATGAGACATAGCCGATCAGTAATCTGAAATACACAACTACGTTCTCTAGTTAACTGTGATACTGAAATAAGGTGACACTGCAGCCCATCAACAAAAAACACATCTTGAATACACAGCGCAGAACCAAAAACAACTCGACCCTGTTTAGTAGCCATGGTGAAACGGCCATCTGGAAGTTTGATGAGTACAGGAGCCATATCGCGAACATCGATTAAAAATTCAAGAGTGCCTGTCATGTGATTAGAAGCTCCTGTATCAATAATCCATGACTCAAGAAAAGATATACCTGATTTTTCTTTTGAGTTGAGTTTCCTGTTTGCAAGTGTTTGCACTAGTGAGTCCCATTCGTCGTTACTCAAACCAATTATCCCGACGCGATCTGCGGATGTGAGAGAGGACGTTGACGCAGATAAGGCTGTGTTGACACCAAAACTTTGCAACTGATTCTGGTTTGAAGTGGTAACATGATTAACTTGACCAGTCCCGAAGCTTTTGCCCGTCATTGAGCCCACCGAAGAGGTTGTTGTTCCACGGCCAACACCACCCGAAGTTGAATTTCCCTTATTTGAATTGTTTCCATTTTTATTTCTGGAATTTGACTTCGGATTGTGCTCCCACCAATCTGGATAGCCTATTTTCTTGAAGCAGTTGTCGGCAATGTGACCGGTGCGTCCACAGATGGTACATGAAACAGAGCTTCCTCTGTTGTCAGAAAAATTCCTAGAAGAATTGGTTTGAACATCAAAACTGACGCCATCTGATCTTTATTCATGAGTGCGACTTAGATTTTTGGATTCCTCGTCCAGAGTTAAAGCGTTGTAAGCGTCTTCTAGGCTTGGTAAAGGAACACGTGAAAGCAAATTTGATTTAACGGCTCCGTAGATGGTATCATCTAGACCCATTAAAAACTGATGCAATTTGTCCTCTTCTCGCTCTTTTCGAACCTCCTCCATTGTTTTTGCTTTTTGGTAATCGGCAAGACTCCCCCACAGCTGAGTTAGTTTGCCGTAATATGCTTCGATAGCAAGACCTCTTTGTCTGCAATTTGCCAATTCAGTTTTCAATCTTTGAACTCTCTGGCCGTTTTTCACTCCAAATCTCTTTTGAATATGAGTCCAGAGTTCATGAGAGTCATTGATGTGAGATAGGGACGAAGAGAGCTTTTCTTCAATCGTGAGTTTGATCCAAGAGACAAGAAGCGCGTTGTTAGCAATCCAATCTTCAAAGTCGGGATCGTCGTCTGGTGGCTGAGGTATAGAACCGTCGACAAAACCGAACTTCTTTCTAGCTTTCAAAGCCAAGCATATGTTGTTGGCCCATTCGTCGTAGTTTAGACCACGCAACAAAGGCTTGGAGATCACGGTTCCGGGGTTGTCACCGGAAGTTAAATCGTATGGAGATATTGTACGGCGATTGGTGGTGGAGGTTATCAGAGCCGACGACGTAGCAGAATTCGTGGCCATGATTTTTTCCTTTGTGAGATAGTTTTAAAAAACAGAAAATAAGAAACAGAGTTGTTTTAGCGGAAGTTTAGATCATAGAATCGAACAAACCCTTGAGTAGTTTAGGTTTTGCTCTGATACCATGTCAAGAAACTCTTGTTTGTATAAACTGAATCTCTTAGGGTTTTAGGTTACATTGTTTGGTTTATATATAGGTTACAACTTGAGCATAAAGTTAACCTATTCTAAATATCAAAACCGACTAAGCCCATAGGCCCAATATATTCTCCCTCGTCATCTCAAAAATTCAAAGTTGAAGAAACTTACTTCAGTTTGCCCTCAAGCACAAGTAACTTTTAAAGAAGGAATAATCCATGTGATTGGAGAAGTCTTGCGGCCCACGAATAACAAGTGGAAGTGTTTTTCTTTAAATTGGCAGAAATTTAGGCAACCAGGAGAAGAAGGCTATACACACTTTTTCTACGAAGGTGGCAGAAATTTATGACGGTGTTATGGACTATCATAAGGATACATGTTTTGCTTGTCCTTGGTTGTGTAAAGCTGGTTTCTTCTATGAATGTAGTAAAGAATGATGTTGTTTTCTGCTACACATGCAATGCGCCAAGATTTCTGAGCCACTAGTCCATCCAAGTCATTTGCATCCTTTATTCCTAACAACCAAACCGGGAGAGAAGCGAAGACATTTTTCGGTTTGCAAAGAGCTAGGACAGTATTCCAGAAAGGAAACATTCAATTGCATTGAGTGTGACTACTTTTCTTTGTGTTTCAAATGTGCTACATTATCTCATAAGGTAATGTATAAGCATGATAAACATATGTTCACTCTTTCTTATGGGGATGAGATAAGTACAACGATGTATTGGTGTGAAGTTTGCGGTCCGAACCGACTGATGATGAAAAATCAGCAAAATAAATCCGAAGGAGCGGTTTTATATGTGTGATGAGTACTGTAGTGTTACCCTACACATTCAATGTATGTTTGGGGTGGACTTATCCTTGAAGCCCGATATATTATTGTCCGACGGCGACCTATTTACTCCTTTTGCAAGAAGCATTGTCCACACAAAGTAGCTCTCCAATGTTCTGTATTAATATCGTGTTCCACATCTTGTATTGATGCTAAGGACTTAAGTTGGGTAGCCGAATTTTGTGAAATGGAATTTTGATGGACTCTGCATGCAATGTTTTTAGGTATGACATGTATAATGTGTCTGATATAAACGTTGTATAAAATTGGCATCAGAGGAGAAATACAATAGTTAGAATGAAACAGCTAAGTTATGTACACATGATCAAACCTTAAAAACCATCAAAAAGAAGTAAGGATAGTTACTATTACAGTAGAGTTTAACTTAGAATCCAGGTATATAAAAGTAACCCGGCAAAGTAAACACTGCACCCACATATTATATTATGTTCTCTACTATTACAAACCATTGAACATGAAAGAAAAAAAATGTCTCAACAAATGGTTAAAACATTCAGATCACACGAAGCTCTGTAAGAAAGGCGGCGCATAGATCCAAGAAGAGAAACTGCGGACCGTTAACTCTCTGTATATCCAGCAAGTACTTCTCTTCCCGGGCTTTGTATAGCTGTTTCAAAATCAAAAGTGAACTCAGAAAGTGTATAATTGTTCTTCGAAAACAGTTGGTTCAAGTTCTAAAGAAGGTTTTAGTCTATGTCCTAGCTGGTTTAGTTTTGTTGAACTACTACTAGTGGGATAAAACAACATCAGGATCTTAGTCTTTGCTCCAGCACAATTCTACGAATGTAAACCCCGTTGATCGATTCATATCCCTAACAAACCGAACTAGGCAGTTGTTTATTTTCTCCAAGGAATGTTGTTGATACAAATGTATGTGTGAGTTTATAGTTACCTGAAGTTCAAATTTGATGACAGTGGGTGAAGTCATGGCACAGTCATCCTCAATGATGCTGGATTCATCTCTGAAGTGCAGCTGATTGTTGACCATAGTATTCTGACCATCAGCTAAACCAGGAACCCATCGACATTTCATGTTGTAGTGACCAATCTTCTTCCAACACACATTGAGTTCTTGAAGAGCTTTCAAAACTTCATTCATGATTTCACGAGGATGCGCATGAGACTGTTCAAAACAACAAGGTAACAGAATGATTATCGATTTGGCTATGTAGAGGCAAAGAGTACAGATATCTGATTGTGTGTTGCATTCAGAAGACTTTATGGTGAGGAACAAAAAGAATCAGTAATCAGGAACAAACCTGAAGTCCAAGAGCCCATTTTCGATCAACAGGGACTTGTGATCTTGCTCCCAACCCGTAGTGATCCACATGTGCAGGAATCCAGTGGCCTACAGGTGAAGCGCCCGCTTCAGGTGTGCGCATAGGATTGGAACCACTGTCCTAGATGAGTAACGTTGAAAAGGTGAACATGTTAGTCAAAAATGTTGGAAAGCTATCTACTGAGAGGAAAGAAAAACACATACTGTTGTCTCCTGAAACTCGGATTCTAGATAGCCACTTGGAACACGGAACCGGTTATCCAATAACAGGTAGTATGTAACAGTAGCCTGGTACAAGGAGCAAATGGCATTTCAGTGACTATTGGAAACTAGTTTCGGGGATTAAAAGCATTAGAGACAGGAAACTACATACATCGTTTTGTGTTCTGTTGCGTAGAGATTCCAAAACCTGGTTTCTATCAAATCCCATGTTAACCACTTCTTGAACTATCTCCTCATTGATCTGCAAAACATAAGAGATATTGTTACTATCACAGCAAGTGAACTCTATTAATCTCCAAATGGCACTGAAACCAACCTTTTTAGCCTGCTCTACTGTATCCGGTGGAGAGACAGCAAGATAACGAGGGAGATGAGTCTGGAACCAACGGTGTTGACGGATCTCAGGAATGGTGATTCGTTTCACCGGGTCAACTATAAGCATCCTTGGGATCAGGTCTCTAGCCTCAGATGATAAATGACTTGGAAGAGTGTAAATCCCACCCTAAAGAGAAAAAAAACACCTTGATAAGTTACTTCACATACATATGAATCCATTTAAGAAGAGTCTTTTAGCTGAATCAAAGTATAACGTACAGTACCTTAATTTTCTTGAAAAGGTTGGGAATGTTTTCATCATCAAAAGGAAGAGTACCGCATAATAGAGCGTACAATATAACTCCGCAACTCCATACATCTACTTCAGGTCCAGCATATAATTTACCTGATATAACCTACAACAAGAAGTAAGAGATAAGACACTCATAAGAGAAACGAGACATAGTCACATAGGTGAAAAACAATTCAGTAACTTTACTAAACTATATACCTCGGGAGCAGCGTAGTTGGGGCTTCCACAACTCGTCTTTAGAAAATGACCATCCCGCATAACATTACTCAACCCAAAGTCTGCAATCTTAATATTACACCTCGAATCCAATAGTAAATTCTCAGGCTTCAGGTCTCTATGGACAACCATATTACGATGGCAGTACTCTACACCAGATATTATCTGTTCGGATATGAGTCAAACACAAACAACACTCAAACTCAAAGATGACATGATACGCTACAAACACACTGGTTATGGTAAAGAGAAAACAAACCTGCTGGAAAAAGTTACGAGCCTCATCTTCTTGTAATCTGCCTTTCTCAACAATATAATCAAAGAGCTCTCCAGACTTGACATACTCCATCACAACATAAATGTCACTCGTGGTCTCTATTACCTCATACTGCCGAATAATATGAGGATGCATAAACAACCGTAGAATCTTAATCTCCCTTCTCACTGTAAAGAAGAAATATACATACATTAAGATAAAATTCCTCTAACTAGTCACAAAAATACTATACTTTAACCTAATAAGAGCTAAGTTCTTTTGTTCTAGAAACCACTAAAGCTAAAAGTAACGGTGCTTGTATATACCTTTCTCTTCCATCTCCATGTTCTTGATCTTACGACGATTAAGGATTTTGATAGCAACCTTATGCCCTGTGACAACATGCTCTGCTATTTTCACCTTCCCAAAAGACCCAATTCCAAGAGTTTTACCAAGCTTGTAATTCGGTAAAATCGATTCCACTCCATTATTGCCAAATCTATTTGATGAATGATCCATTTCCTGTGTCCCAAGTCAACATCAAACTCATAAGTAAGCTCTCTTAGCAACTTCTCTATAGAAAAACATCAGTAAACATATTAACTTGCTCAAATCAAAAAAAACATTCTTCAACTCAATTTTCATTTCATCAAATCTAATCTAAACCAAACATAAGCTTGTAAGAAAACTGACAAGAACCACCGACATAACTACTTTGTAATTGGTTTTGGTCTGAAACCAAACAAGAGACTCACAAGTTTGAGTTTAGAAGACAAAATTGATAAACCTTTACAAAGAAAAAAAAGTCAATTTACCTGAAAAGCTTGTTAATTTCGAAAACCCTCTTGGAGTAGATCCGAGAATCAAAAACCCAGATAAATTGTTCAAACAAAGAGCGAAGAAATATACAGAAACAAGGAGAATCAGATTGATGGGTATAAATAGGGC
>JGI26506J51651_1000184_pt1 | contig 10211 bp, 6 predicted proteins | sample AraCvinosormetaG_FD_51651 | JGI IMG/M metagenome (IMG submission 51651) | reverse complement strand
TAGTACGATCGATCCGCTCTCCTTTGTAAAGCCTGTCAGGAGAATGAGTTGCAGTATTTTGGGCCTTGGGCCATCATTGCCCGAATTTATTTGGGCCTTTACACTTTCAAGTTTGAGGGTGCCTAGGAAAGGAAAAGAATGAATGTTGATTGGACCGAACCAGATGCAATCGAACCGGTTAGTTAAATATAACAACCGGGATTCGGCGAAGAAATTAAACCAAAGGAAAACATGAGAAATTTTCTCTCAACGGAGAATGGCCTCGATCGCCGGAATTCGAATAAGATTCCTGAGTTCCGGGAAGGTTCAACAAATCTCTACTTGAGTGTTTAGAATCCATAACCCTCGTAGTCTCTGCGTTCGCCGTCGGAATCTTCATCTTCTTCGTCTTCCTCCGTTCTCTGCCGCTAATCCTCTGCTTTGGCTTCGGCTCTTCCCCTCCTTTGTCCTCAATGACCCACTCAAGCTGAATCTGGGTCTTCCCATCAATCTCCAAAACGATATTTTCTAATTCGTGGGAATTGTGACTAAAAGGTGGGATTTTTTTTATTATGGTATTTAGTGTTATTGAGAGTCATTCTATTTCAATGGTTTAAATTATGGTTTCCTTTTCATTGTCGACTGATGATGATTGATGGGATTTGCTTCGTTTGATTCAGTGCTTACGTGTTTATTTCATACCCTAAAAGGTTTCCTCTTGAGTACTATATAGTCTCGGTTTGGGGGAACTCATTCTTGATACCATAGTTGTCTGACAATATGGACTGAAGACGTCAATTGGTGCAGGTGAGAGTGGTGATAAAGGGAAGAGTACAAGGAGTGTGCTACAGAAACTGGACTGTTGAGAACGCTGAGCAGCTGGGGATAAAGGGATGGGTCAGGAACCGCAGGGATGGTTCAGTGGAAGCACTCTTTTCTGGACCACCTGAAGCTGTTGATGAGATGCATCAGAGGTGTCGCCGTGGTCCTCCTGCAGCCATGGTTACCGGCTTAGAGGCTTTCCCTTCCACTGAAGAACCTGGATCAAGTTTTGAATACAGATCAACCGTCTGATTGATTCACTACTGAGAGAGATGATTTTCTATAAGTTGCAATGATTATGGATGTTTGGAAAAGCTGTAACAAAGGCTTAGATTAAACACACATTTCATGTGTATATAATTGTTATCTACAGGGTAGTTAGTTGCAGCAGATTCTGAGACAGTGTATTTACAGAACAAGGAGAAATATGATGAAAAAGAGATTGACTCTTAAAATTCCGTTTCTATTCGATGCCAAATCTTTAGTCTGTTTATAACAGACACATTTTACAGGTCATATACTTTAACTTTATATTTGTCTCTTTTTTATAACAGAGTTCTCGTAAGCAACCTGATATTGCCATCACTGCAGCTTCAATGAATGCATCTTCCCACTAACAAGGGAATCAAAGTGGCAATTTTTATATCAAGACAGAAAAGTGTTCTTCTTCTTTCTTGCCTTCTCTTTCCAGTTACGCAAATATCTTCCCTCTGATCTCATGTGCTCAAAGAATTTTCTGGTATTTTTTTTCATTCTGTTTCATCTTGATGGGTTTTTGTTTCCATGTTTCTATGAATCACCATCGCCACTGGATAGATATCTACTATATATTAAAATTTTGAGTTAATCATCAGATTATACAAGGTCTTCTTGGTACCACAGTTTGGTTAACCAAGTGTCTTGCTTATGATCAAATTGTGCCAGAGACTTTGAGATATATCAATTTGAAAGAAAAAGAATCACCATCGATGCAAAGCAAATTACTTATTTGCGTAGAAATTATATGTAGAAATATCTCACAACAAACATATCAGTCTCGTGGCTAATCAATGCAACCGAATACTCACAAAAACAAATTAGCAATGACCATCAAGCTACTTGTTCACTCTTCTAGTATCTATATTTCCCCCTGCACTTTTGGGAACAAAATATTACTTCATCGTACTTGAAAACTATTTTGTGGGGACAACGCTCCTTGCAAATGAAGCAAAGAGGTCGAGACATATGATGATTGTTGGCCAGAGCATACATCTTTTTATCGTTGAAGCTGATCCACGATGAACCAGGCTTGATGTATAAAGCCACCCCAAGCATACATTCAATATGTAGGGTGACACAGCAATACTCATCACACATATAAAATCGCTCCTGTGGATTTATATTTCTCTCACAAATTTCACACCAAGATGGCATGGTACTTGTCTCCTCGCCATACGAAAGAGTGAGCGTATGCTTGTCATGCTTATACCTCAACTTTTGAGGTAAAGTAGCACATCTAAAGCACAAAGCAAAATCACACTCTATGCAGTTGAATGTTTCATTTGTCACAGTACAATCTGACTCTTTGCAAGCGGAACATACTCTCCACTCTTCTGGTTTGGTTGTTAGGAATAAAGGATGCATATGACTTTCATGGACTAGTGGCTCAGACACGTTAGCACACTGCACATGTAGCTGGAAATCTTCTTTACTGCACTCATAGAAGAAACCAGTTGTGCACATCCAAGGACAAGCTGAACATGTTTTTCTTACGTTGATAACACCGTCAGAGTTTACTAAAGTGAGGAGATGTGGATGTATCGGATGATGCATTTTGCGAGGGAAATTCGCACATGCGTCGTGGAGTATATAATCACATTGCACACAAGAGTAGAAGTTACCGAAGTAGATTGGCATGATGCATGCTTGACACAACTTATCCTCATCGTAATCTCTGCTCGTGTTCTCGTCAAGTTTCAAATGATGTTGTGGGTGACTGAAATGTTGTATGATTCCATGGCTTATTGTCACAAACGGTTCAACGACTTCTTCTTCAACTTCTTCTGGCTTTCCCTCAAGTTCGATGCCATCCCACACATTTCTTTGTGTTGCACATCTTGAATGAGCCGCATATGAACAACCGTCCTTGATGCAAGAATAGCCCCCGTAATCATTGTCTATCTTTCTGCGACAAACACTACAACACAAATCTCCTTGTTCAAAGGAGTAGGTAAATGATATACGGTGGAGATGGCGGGAAATCCTTATAACACGTGGTAAGCCGGTACACCTATGATGGACGACAAAGTCGCAAGGGGAACACATATAGATAGGCGAGCTAGAATCAGCCAAGGCACAGAGGTTGCAAGTTAAGCTGGAAGCCTGCAGTCTTGGAAACAGAGCAAGTTTATGCTCATGCCACCTCGTATAGTCTCTATATAAGACACTAGGTTTCTTCACACAAGCTACATTCATAGCATAATTGCAAGCCAAGCAACAATAGAATATATGGGCCAGATCTTCATCACAACAATAACATTCCCTCGTTCTAACACTAGAAGGTTGCGACGAAACAAGCTGAAGAGAATGTTTTGGATGAAGAGAGTGTTTGACATCAACCGGAGCCTTCTCATAACCTTTATGGTTCTCACCATTGCAACCTCGACATCGAAAATGAGTGAAGTCATTCTCTCCTGGCAACTTTAATAAATTCCAGTTGACCTGGAGACAATCCCACTTCATAGGTATATAGTATAACCGATTGCTTCTGCACGTGAGGTCTTGGTTCACTTGAAATTTACCATGATTCAAACTTACTTCAAATATAGGGCAGAAGGAAATAAGCTTCTTCCATTTCGGATTCATAGAGATGACGTGGGAGCCTATTTGATGTATGAGTGAAATGAGCTCCGTCTCCGGCTCGTGATTCAATGAATCTTCAACTTGTGACACGTAATTCCCATCTGAGTCTGAGTCCGAATCTGTAGGCCTGACGTTATGAAGACATTGAGAAACGAGTGATATGAGCTTCCTTAGCGGCTTCGGCTGAGAATCCAAATCCATAGAGTTGTAGACAGAGATTGTTTGAGTAATGAGTGACACTAGCTTCGACTTCGGCTTCGTCTTCGAATCCAAATCCATTGATTTGACCAGATCGATTATTCGAATAATGAGAGATATGATCTTCGAATCCCTATCTGAAGTATAACTCCAAGAGTTTGTGAGAGACATTAGTTGAGTGATGCGTGATATGAGCCTCGACTCTGGCTTTCGTCTCTCATCTGCATCAACGAGATCGCGTATTTGATTAATGAGTGATGCCATCTCCGAATTCGAATCCTTCATTTCGTTGAGGATACGGCATGTTTTATAAGTGACTGACGTGAGCCTCCATTGTGATTCCGTGGGATCCAAGTCTGTAGAGCTGGTGATAGATATAATCCGAGTCACGAGTGATACCAACTGCGACTCTGGTCCAGAAACATACGTGTTTCTGAGAGAGATTATTTGCCTAATGAGTGATATGATCTTCGGCTCTTGCTCCGACTCCGGATTCGAATCCAGATCTAGAGATTTGATGAGAGGGATAAGTTGAGTAACGTATCCTGTGAGATCTGTTGCCAGCTCTGGACACATATCCTCAGCTTTTATTAAAGATATCATTTGAGAAATGATATATAAAATGAGCTCCGACTCCCAATTCGTAACATCTGTGTAGGCGTCGATAACATCTGTTTCTTCGGTGAGAGGTACTTGTTGGTTATTGGTGATCTTCAGTTCCTCCGTCTGGACGAGACGGCCTAGCTGAGAAAGGAGTGTTAAGAGCTCTGAATCCTGGTCCATTGCTAGGAGGATAGAGAATATTTGAGCAGTGAGTGAAATAAGCTCCGGCTCTGACTCCTTGAGATCAAAATCTCTAGAGCTGATGATAGAGATCATTTTAGTCACCAGTGATACCAACTCGTTCTCTGGTCCTGGTCCTGAAACAGAGTTGCTGACAGAGATTATTTGCTTTATGAGTGATATGATCTTCGATTTAGGCTCTGACTGCGAATCCAAATCCAGAGAGTTGACCAGAGAGATTAGTTGACAAGCAAGTGTTATGTACTTTGAATGCATCTGTGGTGAGTCATCCCCGGAGAATGAGATGGTTAACATTTGAGAAATAAGAGATATCATGAGCTCCGACTCGGAATCCATAGAGCTGCTGAAAAGGGATTTTATTTGAATAGTTATGAGCGGTATGAGAGATGATTATTTTGACTAATGCTTATAAGAAACTTACTGCTCTCTGTATGTATATGTATATATAGAACTCGTAGCTTGCGGATCACGAGACAACACCTCAAGGCTGTCTGAATACAAAGTCAACCATCAATTTTAGATAGAAGAAGTTATGATTAACGAAATGGGCATAGTTACTCAAAAACATCTCATTACATTAAAAAAGGATATAATATGTTTGATTAAGCAAGTTACAGTGAACCAACGGTAAAGCAGAGAAATAACTGAAATCGTCAAACGAACACTTTTGCATGTCGATCTCTGTTAGTGATCAAAGATCACGAAATCTGATTATGTGGTAAAGAAACAGCTTAGCAGAGATTTAAAATAATTAGTTAACAGTAGATGTTTACTTTATATAATAAAAGAACAAATCAAAACGCGCACTTCAAGAATCATAATGTGTAAATTACGACAGTTTCGTGACTAATAAGTCTTGTGGATCTTTTCTTGTTGTAATGCTTATTAAGATAATTAGAAAATCGAAATCATGAGATCATCTTAAAAGTTTACTGGTTGTCTGAGCGCAAAGTCAATGAAGGATTTAAAGATTAGAAACCTGAACAGTTCAATGTTAAAAAGGTCAATTATATTCGAGTTATTTAGGTCGGCATTTGCAAATTTTACATGTTTTTCATAAACAAAACATGTAATCAAATTGGTTAGATGGTACGATCGATCCGCTCTTCTTTGCATAGCCTGTCTACCTGTCTTCTTCCTCTGTAAACCTCTGCTTTGTCTTGATGTGAATTGTTGCAGTGCAGAACGGTTGCAGTATATTGGGCTTGGGCCATCATTGCCTAATTCATCTGGGCCTTTACACTTTCAAGTTTAAGGGTGCCTAAAAAAAAATGACTCTTGATTAGACCGAACCAGATGCAATCGAACCGGTTGGTTAGATATAATATAACCGGGATTCGGCGATGAATTATTAAACCAAAGGAAATAACTCTGAAACATGAGAAAATTTCTGAGTTTGGCCTCCATCGTCGGAATTCGAACAAGATTCCTGAGTTTCGGCAAGGTTCCACAAATCCTGTTAAGAATCCATAATCCTCGTAGTCTCTCCGTTCGCCGTTATCATCATCTTCTTCCACAAATCCATAATCCTCGTAGTCTATGCCGCTAGTCCTCTGCTTTGGCTTCGCGCATCTCCTCCTGTGTCCTCCATGACCACTCAAGCTGAATCTGGGGTTTCACACCAATCCGAGTCCTCCAAAATGGTATTTTCTAATTCGTGGGAATAGTGACTAAAGCTGAGATTTTTAATTCTGGTAATTCGTGGTATATGAGAGTCATTCTGTTTCTGGTTGACATTAGGTAGGTTTTTGTTTCAATGTCGATGGATGATGGATTTGCTTCTTTTGATTCAGTGAAATACATACAGCTTACGCGTTTTTTTTCATAGCCTAAATTTTTTCTCTTGAGTATGTACATAGAATGGGTTATTGTTTCTCATTAGTTGTCAAAACGTGGAACTGAAAGTTATACTATAGATGAAACTATGAAATGCTTGTTCAGATTGTAGACTCTTTTTATTGGTAAAATGTTGGCGATTTAAAGTTTCATACTTGAAGAGTCACCAGCAAAAGGTTGAGTGAGATGCAATTCTATAACCAAAATCCATCTGCATTTGTTTGCATCTGACGCTAGTCATGGAACTTCTTCTGTTTTTGATCTATTTATCTACAACTAAGTTTCGTTGGAATCTTCATGCTGGTTCTGTTCTTCTTTATCCCCATTTATCAGCTATTCAAGCGAAATGTTCCTTTGCGTGATGAACATGCTGTTTGGGTTTAGATGTCTACTAAATATTCAAAGTTGGGTGCAGGTGAGGGTGGTGATAAAGGAAAAGAGTACAGGGAGTGTGTTACAGGAACTGGACTGTTGAGAACGCTGAGCAGCTTGGGGTAAAGGGATGGGTTAGGAACCGCAGGGACGGTTCAGTGGAAGCACTCTTTTCTGACCACCTGAAGCTGTTGATGAGATACATCAGATTACTACTAGAAAATGTACTTAAAGAACAACGAGCCATGTAACGAATAATGAGATTCATTTTTACAATTCTGTTTCTCCTCATGCCAAATCTATACATTGTTTCTTCACTTAATCACATAATTTCTGCACACTTATTTGGACCAACGGGTTCTCGAAAGCACTACAGCTTTAATTGATGCATCTTTTGTCTGGTTTCAAGACATTTGGTTATAATTGTTCAGCCATAAGTCAAAAATAAAAGTGGTAATCATACAGTAAGTGTTCTTCTTCCTTGTTTACTTCGCTTTCCAGTATAACATGTTGCCATATTTCCTTCCCAGCCAATCGAACTCTAGAAACTACAAGGTGATTCTGGAACAACCATACCCACACATTGAAATTCAATATGTTCCCTGTTTCAAATCCAGTCACCACGACCTGTTTCCCATTGTTTACTTCAAGAAATTAACAATGAGACTTGAGATGTTAACAAAAGTAGGGTCAGCCACAAGCACAATTGTGCTATCCTGTTTATCTCTACTTTAATATTGTTACTCAAGCCTGAATATATATATTTGTTGATTCAATGTTTGACTATAACATTATAACAGAACACAAATTCAATAATAATATTCCTTACAACCAGAGCAAGTTCCGTCGGACTATTTGGTTGCCTCTCTACATTTAATCAGTATCTAATACAAATTATGGAACAATGTAATGATCCAGAGCTCTCGAAAACTATTCTGTATGGACAACGCCTATTACAACTGGAGCATCTAGGTCGAGACATATGATGATTATTGGGCAGATTGCATACCATTGCACCTTTGTATAACCACGATGAACCCGGCTCCATGTATTTGTCCCTCCCAAGAATACAATCAATGTGTAGGGTGACACAACAGTATTCATCACACATGTAAAACCGCTCCTTTGGTTTTATTTTTCTCTCGCAAACTTCACACCAATGATAGGTCATGGTACTTGTCTCCTCTCCATAAGAAAGAGTGAGCATATGCTTATCATGCTTATACCTCAACTTATGAGGTAAAGTAGCACATCCAAAACACAAAGAAAAGTCACACTCCTCAATGCAATTGAATGTTTCTTCTGTGGAAGAATGTTGAAAGCCTTTGCAAACCGAACAAACTCTTCTCCATTCTCCAGGTTTGGAAGTTAGGAATAAAGGATGGATATGACTTGCATGGACTAATGGCTCAAAAACTGAGGCGCATTGCACGTGTAGCTGAAAATCACATTCTTCTTTCTCACACCGATAGAAGAAACCAGTTGCGCTTAACCAAGGACAAGCTGAACAATAATTTTTGCTGCTGTATCCTACGACTAGAGTGAGCATATGTGGATGTATCGGGTGATGTAATCTGCAAGAAAGTGCTGCACATTTTTCGTGGAGAATAAAACCACATTGCATACATGAGTAGAAGTTTCCAAAATAGATTGGCGTGATGCATGCTTGACACAGCTTATCCTCGTCGTAATCTCTGCTTGTATTCTCATCAAGTCTCAAGTGATGATGTTGATGACTGAAATGATGTATGATTCCATCACTTATCCTCACAAATGGCTCGATTTCTTCAATGTCTTCTTCCGGCTCTCCCTCAAGTTCTTTACCATCCCATACATTACTTTGTGTGGCACATCTTGAATGTGCTCCATACGAACAACCGTCTTTAATGCAAGAATAACCCCCGAAATCATTTTCGATCTTTCTGCGACAAACACCACAAGACCAATCTCTTTGGTCAAAAGAAGGGGTAAACGAGATACGATGGGGATGGCGAGATATCCTTATGACATGTGGTAGTTGATACACTTCTGATGGACCACAAATCCACAAGGGGGACATATATAGAAAGGACAACTTGAATGTGTCAAGGCACAAACGTCGCAAGTTAAGGAAGTTGTTCTTGAAAACAAAACAAGTGTATGCTCATGCCACTTGGGAAGGTCTATAGATAAGACAAGTGGTTTCTCCACACAAGCTACCTTCATAGCAAAATCGCAAACCGTGCAATTATAAAATAACTCTTGGAGATTTTCATCACAGCAATAGCACTGCCTCGTCCTACCATACGTTGTCAACAAGACAAGCTGAAGAGAATGTTTGGGATGAAGGGGGTGCTTGATCTCAACTGGAGCGTTGTTGTGTTCTTTATGGTTCTGGCCTTTGCAACTTCGACAGAGAAAATGGGTAGCGTCTTCTCCTGTGAAACTGATTATCTTCCAGTTCATAGGAAGACATGACCACTTATTATTATTAATAATCCATCTGACATCGTCTTGAACCTCAAATTTTTCTTCCAATCTTACTTGTACTTGAGGGCACAAGGAAATAAGCTTCTCCCACTTTGAATTCATAGAGTTGACGAGGGATAATAGTTGATAGATGAGTGATAGGAGCTCCGGCTCCGGCTCGAGATCCAATGATTCATCAACGTAGTACTCAAAATCCGAATCCAAATATGAATCCGAATCCGAATCTGTAGGGTTCACGAGATCAGTAATGCGTGATATGACCTTGGACAACTCCTTCGGCTGGGAATCCAGATCCATAGAGTTGAAGACAGAGATCATTTTACTTGCGACTGACATGAGCTCTGACTCCGGCTTCGGCAACGAATCAAAATCCATTGAGCCAAGTAGAGAGATTATTTGAATAAAATGTGCTGAAGACTCTGAACCGAAAGACGAAAACCATATATTTGTAGTCTCGTAGAGAGACATAAATTGAGTAATGAGTGATATGAGCTTCGACTCTGAATCTGAATCCATAGTGTTGCCGAGATAGATTTTCTGAGTAAACGAGTGATACGCAGAGATTTTGAGTATGAATGCAATTTACATAACATGGAGTATATGAAAGTAAGTAATGCAGAAAATTCACAAGACAAACTTAGCTTACTTGCTTGCCGAATTCAAAGTCAACGTTCCTTTTACCCCCGTAGCTTGCGGATCGTGTCTAAGAGTTTTAATTTAGACTAATGAAGTTAGCTCAGACTTTTATTAATGAGGGTTAGATTGGCGTTGGCCTATGCAACTTGCACATTTTCTATATATATACAAAACAAATTCATTGAATAATTAGATTTGAGTTCTGATGCCGTCATGTATAGTAAAACTTTAAATACTAGCTAGTGGAAGTAGAA
>JGI26506J51651_1000183_pt1 | contig 10217 bp, 11 predicted proteins | sample AraCvinosormetaG_FD_51651 | JGI IMG/M metagenome (IMG submission 51651) | reverse complement strand
GTATCTCATATTCCATATGATATGCCAAGTACTCTGTCTTAGGAAACATTTTGCAGATTTTTGTGTTTCTTTGTTCCTCAACAAAATGCAGAATTTTTAAGTAATGAAACATTTTCTGTAAATTGCAGAAGAGACAGCAAAATCAGGAGACAAGAAGGATGATGCCGTTAAGGAGGAAGGTCTTGCGACAGAGAAGGCACCAGCGGCAGAAGAAACAACATCTGTTAAGGAAGACAAGTGAAGACTCTGTTCTAGAGATGATGAAAAACCATATGGTATTATTAGCTTTTCAGGTTTATGAAACCCTCTGAATTACTTCCTCTTTTATATGAATGTTGTTGGTACTCTGTTTTCTTTCTATGGATTTGATCTTGGTTTAAGTTTCTTCTACCTTTTGTTTTGGGTTATATTGTTTCCAAATGTTCTTGGACTTGAAATTTTTGGCTTTGACGTAAGAGTTTATGCATTTGAATCGAAGTCTAATATGTTGTCAACATTGAAACAAAACAACCACAATATGTTGAGCCAATTTTCTTCAACCATTACTTAAACATTAACCAGAATTTGAAACACAATGACACTATTCCTACAAATACATCAAACAAGATTGAGACTTGAGACCGTGGAAGAAGAATGAAAGACCTGTCCTCTCTAGTGAGCTATCAAGTGTAGAGAGGTAAAGCAGTCCAAGCACCAGAGACATGACCATTCTCACAAACATAAGCTCTCACAACTGGTTCACCATCATCATGAAACCCAAACACTCTTCTCAAACAAAACGATGAATGCAAATCCCAAGTCTCATCGCACAAACAAAACGCGCATTTCAAACCCGAGGTCTTACTCCGATTACCGTCGTTTATCGTTCTCCAAACTCTAGACCTTTTGAAATCCTTGAAGACTCCTCTAAACAACATGTAATTTCGTTTCTCTTCTACGTGAATACACCCAGGCCAATTGCAAATGTAGAGACAATCACCTCGGAATCTACTCGCGAGAAGCTTGTTGCCTTGTTCACGGCTAAGGTTCCAGCCACCGGAAGCTAAATGAGATCCTAGAGATCGACAAATCTTCCTTCGTTTCCTTACCGGAAGATCTCGTCCAGGTCTGATCTCACTCGTTTCGATTTCTTCTTCTTGATCGTCGATTGAATCTTCGGGAGGAGGAGCGGGAATAGTATCTGTGTAGAGATCATCATATAGAGACCAAAACGAAGTCGTTTCTAAACCAGATCCAACTGGTTTCGAAACTTCTTCGTCGTTAAGAGCTAGATCCGTCGTAGTAGGTTTCGGATCGAGGTTTTGATCGGGACCTAGCTCACGTTCTAAACCGAAATCGGAGTTTTCGAGGAGAATTCCAGCGTGGAAGAGACCAGGACAACAAACAGCGAGTTTGTATAAAGAAGCCCAACCACCGGGAGGAGTAAGAGACGAATCCGCCGCGGTGGATGAAGAAGCGGATGCGGCGGCGGAGGGAGGAAGAGGGAGGAGATCGGAGATGACGGTGGGGATAGCGGAGTAGCACTGAGTTTTACAACAAACGTTTCGAACAATTGAGGAGAATTTGGTGCAGACGCAAGCGAGACGAGCCCAGTTTCTTGGATCATCTTGGAGCTTGAAGAAGATTTTGAAGACTACGTCTTCTGGTATACAAGAGAAGACAGATTCCGCCATGGATCGCCTTCTTCTCTCTTGGCGGCTCCTTTCTTATCCAAATTCACTTATACTGTTATGGATCCGGTACGAGTAAACCGGGAATAGTCTGAACTGTTCTTAAGGTGGGTCACAGATTCACTAACACCCACACAAAGGCAAGTAAGTAATGCGCAACAGCTCTCGAAAATGACATCGTACGGACTGAACTAAAATGTAAAGGGTCCGGGTATCAAAATGAGTTCAATGCACATGTCTTTTTAGGTTCATTTATTGTGAACGTTTTCAAAATTTTAATATCGAATTGTGAGCTTTTGAATTAAGTTTGGTATTCGAGAATTTTTGATGGTTCGTTTTAAGCCCTAACTATATTAGCAAGTCATATAAATCAGCTGAGCTTAGCTCATAAACTGATGATGCCCGAGTTATATCATTCCCATGTGCAAACCCAAGGTAATAAGAAGGATATATAGTTTAGAGAATCCTGAACACATAGTTGCAGCGAATAGTTTAAGAAAAAAAAAAAAGAGAGTTAAAATCTCATGAGGTACCCCAGAAATACACAACTAGGTTTTCAACTTCTCATACATAAGAGAGATCATCTTTATGAGAATCTTCCAACAGACCCAGCTTTTTTACCTGATAGTGAGATGTTTCTTTACCTGTAGAACAGTTGGAAAGAGGTTCAGAGAAAGAGCGAGAATGTTCCAAGCAAGTGAAAAAGAGTGTGCATTACCGAGATGGACTCCTGCTTCTGCTCTTGCTCCTCCCACAGATAGGGCTCTTCGCTGGGCTCAGCTGCTTGCTAGGGCTCTTACTTGCTTCCTTCTGAACCTGCAACACACACAATTCAATCCAGATGATGAGAATTTAATTAGCTAGACATAGATCTTGTCTTTTGGATAGTATGAATCGAAAACCGAAAATATAGAGTAAAAAGTGTATTAGAGATAGATGACTTACAGAGGGTAGAGGAGATCTTGACCTTGAACGAGATCTGCAAAAGTCCGAGAAACAAATCCAGTTTTAAAAATCCAATATTTCCGTGTTGAATAGCTGTTTCACCAAGACCCTTGATGCCTCATTCCATGTCAGACATCAAAACACAATCACAAGAAGCAATAAAAAACCATAACTTCGGACTATTTCTAGCAGAAAATCAAACCAACACAAGCATGCTTTTCGTTAAAACAGATGGTAGAGATGGAGAATATCAAAGCAAATCTAATTCTTTCAAACCCTGTGTCCAGAACAGCATCGGTTCCATGAGAATCCAGATCGCTTGTCGATTAGCAGGTAATGAAAATATCTGTCCTAGCTCGATGGGTCCATTTTGATGACACTCTATCAATGCGATCCAATGTCTCCAACTGTTACCCATGATATTATCAGAAAACGAGGATAAAAGAAAGTTTCAATTCCAAACTTGCCCATCTAAGAAAGAGCATATACCTCTGAGACGAAACAGTTGTGTACAACCAACCAAGATATCCATGATCCAGATACTATTTCCCATGTTTTAGTTGATTGTATGTATATCCATATCTAAGAAACAAAACCATTCTCAACAATAAAATTATAAAAGACCAGACTGTCAAAGGAAATAAATCGTGTACCCTTAACTAGAAGCAATCATCATTCTCAATCAACAACTCCGAGTCATCCCAATGACATCTTTTAATGAGATGTCAGCAAACTTTAAGGGAAGAGCTAAATAGAGCCTATGCTATGTTTTATGTTGGATATTTAGCATACACATTATAGAAGAAATGAAGCATACCCTCGTGGAGACAGTGACCTTGACTTAGAGCGGGAGCGAGAGCGAGGAGATCTCGATGTAGATTTTGCAGGCTCCTGCTTCTACGCGAAGATTTAGCCTTTGGACTTCTGCTCTTGCTCCTGCTTCTGCTGCGGCTACGACTACGGCTGGGACTCCGTCCACGGCTGCGGCTCTTAGAATAGGATCTTCCACGGCTGGGGCTCCTCGAATCCCTCCTTGAATCATATTCTCTAACCTGCAATGACATAGGGAAATGTTAAGTGTAATAAAAAAACAGATGCAGCTCTCAGAATTCTTGTCTTTAACATACCCGAACATATCCACGAGAAAACGCATTCCGAAACTCTGTATCGTCGAGACTTTTTATCGGGACAAAATAAAGAATATAATCATGAGTAATCAAGGATGAACATATTCTCACCCACACAGAAAATCAAATTATATGAAGAGGAAGAAGAACATCTCACCGCATATTTCATGTCCTCGTAGCTGGTATAATCTACAATTCCAGTTGTACCTGTAAATAAATAGTCCACGATATAGATTTTTTAAAGCATGCACAGACTAGTTAAAACAGGATTTAAAGGCAGAAAACCCAAACAGCTTTAGACACATCTCTATGCTTGGGTAAGACATGAGGATTTACCTCTACCATCACGAAACACTTGAGAAAAACAAACTTCTCCTCCTTTACGCATGTGATCCTTCAAAACAAAGTGATATGTCAACATTCAGAAATCGTAGAAAATATAGGAACGACAATGAGGAATCTGTCCACAACTGTGTAATCACCTTGAGGTCTTGCCAGGACGCAGATGAAGGCAAACCTGACACTACAACTGTAAAGTGGAAAATCTTAATTTAGTGATTTCTCCTAAAACTCATGAATACACTAAAGCTAAACATATCATATGTACCGCGGTACTCTGATCTCCTAGATGGTCCACGTTCACGACCACCACCGTCACCACCACCACGACCGCCACGACCACGACCACTATAACTACCGCGTGAATCATGTGATGAACGCCTCCCACCATGAGCTAGTTCCACCTGCAATGGCCAACACGCATAAATTATGTTTGGCTACCAGTCAACGATACAAAGTTTGTGTAAAAATTCTGAAATTTGATGATTAACAAACCCGTAAATGATGCCCATCAAAGTCATAACCATCACGGCCATAAATTGCATCATCAGCATCACGAGCATCCTCAAACTAAATCACATATATCACAAAACATTAGTGCTAGTATCTCCCAACATTTGAAAACTCATGAACACTCAACAACAACGAAGAGCGTAACTGTAAAATCAACAACCGGCCTTTATAAAACATGTGGTTGCATAAAAAATCTGACCTCGACGAATGCATAGCCTGGAGGCCTCGGCGGAATCTTCAAATCGATTTGAACAACAGGTCCATACTGCAAAAGAAAAGGAAGAACAATTCTTACGGAATCAAACTCTTGTAAAGACAAATTAATCACACAACACAAAATTCTTGATTTAGAAGAAACGAGTAATTTTTACCTTACTGAACAAATCTTCAACTTCTCTTTCCCGGATATCGCCGGGAAGGTTCCCGACGTAAATAGTTCTACTTGAACGGCTGCTAATTTTTTTCTTTCCTATACCAAAATCAAAATTGAGATTCGAAACGTCAATAGATCGAAACAAAGAAGCGATCACACACAAAAAAAACTCATTGGGATAACGATTAACCTAAGGAAAACTAAAGAGGTTTGATTGATCTTCTATATATGAACTAAAATTCCAGTAACGATTCCGATCACCTGAGAGAAAATTCCGATGGAAGAGAAGAAGAAGAAGAAGAAAGGCGAAAATTGAAATCTGACTAGGGCTTTCGAATACCATAGAGATCATCACGTGAGTCACGTGACCGACCGGGTACGTATTAGAATACATTGTGTCTTGACCGTATAAAATACATTTGACCCGTTTTGCAACAAATCGTAATCTTCAATCAAAAGCTCTTAAACCCAAAAGAACAACTCCAAATCTTCACTACTCGATTTTCTCAAAGAACTTAAAAACAACACAGATCCATTCCCAATTTCAGATTCACCCATAAGGATTTTTTCATTTTTCATTTCCGCTTTCTGTGATCTGGAAAGTTGTTACCTTTATCAATGTTTCCGAAACATCTAGAGTCATCACGAAGCTCTATTGAATCATGCACTTCACAGCTTCTCTCATGGCGACCATTTCACCGCTCCAAAACCCTAGACTCATCTGACCAACCACCGCAGACCAATGGGTTTCACTCCTTTACTCCCAAACGCCCTTGCTTCTCCGATCGATCCACTTCTATCACCATCGAAGCTATGAGCCGTCTCTCACTCGCCGACGACGACAATGGAGGGAAGACATTATCAGCTTCCAATTACAGCAATAGAGGAAGTTTCAGGTTAGTAGCGAGGAAGCGGCGGCGGCGTAATTCGAGATCGGTGTCTGGTCGGAGTAGTGATCGGAGTGGGACTCGGAGATGTTGCTCCATTGGTGCTCATGGGACTTGTTCTGATTTGCCTTTCGCTGTTGGTACAGATTCAAGTGGAGAGCTTTTTGGTGAAGCGAATTGGGCTTCTGATGTGAGTGAGGCGGCGAGGAATTCACGGAGAGAGCGGCGAGATTCTGGTGGTGATAAGGAAGCTTCTGGTGGATTTGGATTTGCTAATGGAGTTGATCCAATGGGGAATGAATCTGGGTATGGGAGTGAGCCTGGTTACAGAGGTGATGCTGAGTTTGGTTATGGTGATGAATTTGATGATGAAGAAGAAGATGTTAAGCCATTGTTTTGGGGAGGTATAAATTTCGAGACTTTTGTAGTAATTGTGTTCGATCTTGAGATTCGTGGTTTTTGCTATGAAGATTTGGAGATTGATCATCATTGATTAGATTAAAGATGACAACTTTAGTGTTATTTCTTCTGATGAAAATGAGTCTGATTTTGCTCTGCTTGTCTAAATTGGTATTGCCTGATGTAGCAAGACATAGGAATTGTGAGAAAGTTGTCAAATTTGGGATTAGGGAATGAAATAATGATTGTACATTGTGGAATTGGGTTCTTATCATGTTAGGTCATTGTCTGAAATGGATATGTATGTACTTGGTATTTTGATATGTTTAGTGATTGGTGAGTGTTTTGGATTTGGAGCAGATACAGATTCAACAATGGGGATGTCTGGTGAGACGAAATTCTCAGATAGTAAACCTCAATTCAGGTGCCGGCGAAGAAGACAACATGACTACAAAACTGTTGACTCCATGAGATGAACATAACAAAGACATTACTATTCAGTTATTCAGTAATGTCTCCATGAGATGATGAACATAACAAAACTGTTGACTCCATGCTCATCCACCCTCATGATGATCCGCAGACATTCTTACCGAGTTGTTTACAGATACCAAGAGAAGAGGTCTTATTGGAGAAACGTTAATATGTATTTGTCCTAACACCTGTAACTGTAAAGAGCTTTGTCAAACATTTTTTTTATAGAAAAATCTGTGCCCTTTTTTTGGTGATATGGATGTCTCAAAGATTCAACGATCTGGAGAAAGATTTACGAAAACCACAATGCGTGTATAGCTGCACAAAAGACCATTCCGTTTACGGAAACCAAGTTGGTGACCTTCATTTGGGACTCTGTCGCGGAGAGTATATGTAGACAAATGTAACTAAAAAAGACAACTATGATTGTTACTCTTGCTCCTTTATTATATGAATCAGAATATGACACAATTATTTGCAATTGATGGAAGTTAAAAGAAAGACTTAGTCATGACTCTCTGTCCTTGTGCAAATAGAATGCCGTAGTCACGAGGGTGAACAATTATTATTTTTTCCGGATAGAGACTTGATAGTACAATTGTGGTCCGAATTAAAACCAAGATAATAGATGGAAGTTTGTCTACCACAAAATAGTTTTGATTAAAAACAAAAGAGTGAAAGTTAGGTGCGGTACTAATACCACTATTGTGGTTCGGATCAAAACCAAAACGTGTTTTGATACCAAATGATTAAATCCCAAAGCTTAATACAATGGAAAACAGAGTAGTGACACATTGTTTTTGCAGTTAGATTTACTTATGGCTATCGTTTACAAACTCATCAGCTTCACTGAATAGTAACTTACACATAATGAGATGATACACGTTACGTTGTACATCTCCAATCAAAGCCTCTATTCATGTGAGACAAGATAAGTTACACCGGAGACAAACACACGTTGTACCAAAACATTACAAATCAAAAACCTTTATAGCCCGTCACTATGATCCGTCACTCGTCTTCGTGAGTCTTTACCATGACCTCTAATATAGGTTAACCCGAAACGACTTTTCCCTTGACCAATACAAAAAAATGACTTTTCCACACTCTTGAGTACACCATAAATTGTCTTTACAAACTCAAATACCTAAACCAAAAAGCCAACAACAAAAAAAAAAACTCTTCACCATGTTCTTCATTAAGCTCTTCACCATCTTCTTCTTAAGCTTCTTTTGGCAATCCCTAAAGTCCTCTTCCCAAATTATCGACTTCACTTACAATGGCTTCCGTCCTCCACCGACAGATATATCCATCCTAGGAATTGCCACCATCACACCAAACGGTCTCTTAAAGCTAACCAACACAACCATGCAGAGCACCGGTCACGCCTTCTATACCAAACCAATCCGGTTCAAAGATTCTCCAAACGGTACCGTATCGTCTTTCTCCACTACCTTTGTCTTCGCTATTCACTCTCAGATACCCATTGCACACGGCATGGCCTTTGTCATCGCTCCTAACCCTCGCCTCCCATTCGGCAGCCCCTTACAATACCTCGGTCTCTTCAATGTAACAAACAACGGTAACGTTAGGAACCATGTATTCGCTGTCGAGCTTGACACGATTATGAATATCGAGTTCAATGATACGAACAATAACCATGTTGGAATCGATATCAATAGCTTAAACTCGGTGAAAAGTTCTCCTGCTGGATACTGGGACAAGAACGATCAGTTTCACAATCTGACTTTGATCAGTAGTAAACGGATGCAGGTTTGGGTCGATTACGATGGTCCTACCCATCGAATCCATGTAACGATGGCTCCATTCAGCGAGACTAAACCTACAAAACCGCTTGTTTCTATCGTCAGAGATCTGTCTTCGGTTCTTTTGCAAGACATGTTTGTAGGGTTCTCGTCTGCGACCGGTAATATTGTGTCCGAAATTTTTGTTCTTGGGTGGAGTTTTCGGGTGAACGGGGAAGCTCAGCCATTGGCCTTATCGAAGCTTCCGAGATTGCCGGTGTGGGACTTAGAACCTACAAGAGTCTACAGATTCTACAAGAACTGGGTGCCGTTGATCTCCCTCTTGTTGATTCCCTTCTTGCTTATAATCTTCCTCGTACGCTTCATCATGAAGAGGAGGAGAAAGTTCGCGGAGGAGGTGGAAGATTGGGAAACAGAGTTCGGGAAGAACCGACTAAGGTTCAAGGACTTGTACTATGCAACAAAAGGGTTCAAGGATAAGAACATTCTTGGATCAGGCGGGTTCGGGAGTGTTTACAAAGGTATCATGCCCAAGACGAAGAAGGAGATTGCCGTGAAAAGAGTCTCGAACGAATCTAGACAAGGTCTGAAAGAGTTTGTGGCTGAGATCGTGAGTATTGGACAGATGAGTCACCGGAACTTGGTTCCTCTCGTGGGTTATTGCCGCCGGAGAGACGAGCTTCTTTTGGTGTACGATTACATGCCCAATGGAAGTTTAGACAAGTATTTGTACAATAGTCCAGAGGTAACCCTTGATTGGAAACAGAGGTTTAAAGTCATTAATGGCGTGGCCTCTGCCTTATTTTATCTCCACGAGGAGTGGGAACAAGTGGTGATTCACCGCGACGTCAAAGCTAGCAACGTCTTGTTAGACGCGGAGCTCAATGGGAGACTCGGGGATTTCGGTTTAGCTCAGTTGTGTGATCACGGGTCAGATCCTCAAACTACGCGTGTAGTTGGTACGTGGGGATACCTAGCCCCCGATCATATCAGGACAGGACGCGCCACGACCACTACTGATGTGTTTGCATTTGGGGTGCTCCTACTAGAAGTGGCGTGCGGCAGACGTCCTATCGAGATTAATAACCAGAGTGGTGAGAGGGTCGTGCTCGTGGATTGGGTTTTTAGATTTTGGATGGAGGCAAACATTTTGGATGCTAAGGATCCTAATCTAGGGTCTGAGTATGACCAAAAAGAAGTCGAAATGGTTTTGAAGCTAGGTTTGTTGTGCTCTCACTCCGACCCACTAGCTAGACCAACAATGAGACAAGTGCTACAGTATCTAAGGGGAGATGCAATGTTACCAGATCTGTCGCCGTTGGACTTGCGTGGGAGTGGGATCATGTTGGGAACCCACAACGGGTCTAATGAGTCAGGCATGTTTACCAGTGGATCTTCTGTTGCTTATTCTTTACTCTCCAGTGGGAGGTGATTTTCGTATATCATAACGTTTGTAGAAAGCAATTATCTGCAAAAGATAGGGGACCATGAACTCAAACGTGAAATATTTGAAACTCTAACGTTTAGTTTTATTGTTGTTGCATTGAAAGTGTATGGTTATCGAAGTATAATTATGTATCACATGGCTTTTCGATTAATAGTGTTTCCTAAGACTTTTAAATATTTAGAGATATTTTTTCTTGGCTGATATATTGTTCTAAAACACATAAGTCACAAAATGATAGGTTAATTTCACTACATCATATAAATCTCATAGAAACAAA
>JGI26506J51651_1000182_pt1 | contig 10236 bp, 10 predicted proteins | sample AraCvinosormetaG_FD_51651 | JGI IMG/M metagenome (IMG submission 51651) | reverse complement strand
GAAGTATGAGGGCTTGATAAGTAAATTGTAATTTACATTATCATCTATTAAAAGGAATATATTTACATATTTCCTCTAAAATTGATTAAAGAAATAGTTGAAATTTTCAGAAACCGTCTTGTGTCAATCCTGCTTACATGATTCCTAAGCCTGGTCTTGTTTGGCTCCGAGAAAATTCAATTCGAAGGAGACGAAGAAGCTCCAAGCATATAGACGAAGCTAATCTACGCATCGTCCAGCTCTTATCGTGCACCTAAATCTCAGTTGTTCTCCAAGTTGCTTCTTCTTTCTCAAGTACTTGGCTCGATCAATTTCAATTTTCAAAACCCGATTGGGGATTTTGGCGTGCTTGGATCTTCATCAATTGGTGTGAGAATCCGTCTCCGTTCGTTATCCATCGATCGGTTTTGTATAATTTACTGTTTTATTTCCGGTTGATTCGGTTTTGGTTTTGGTTTCAAATGATCAATGGAGAGGAGGAATCATCGAGAGTTGATTCGCCAGGTTCGTCGTTACATTACTCGTCTTGTGGTGAATCAGAGTTTGAGCGGTATTGTAGTGCGAATTCGGCTTTGGGAACGCCGAGTATGTGTAGCTCTACTGGACCGTTTCAGGATTCCGAATTTGAGAATTTTAGCTTGGGACCAAGTCTAGTTAAGCTCTCTTCTTTGGATATGTCACGATTAGGTGATCGAGGTATCCATTTCTTCGATGAGGGCGGCTCTTGTAATGGTAGAAGTAGTAGTGCGCCCGGGTTAAACACCGGGAATGTGAACATCGATATGTGTGGTGATTTGATGGATGGTGGAGCTACAATTGAAAAAGATAGTGGTATAGATAGAGAAGATGGAAGTTCCATAGATGATGATGAACATTCTGATGGTGATGACTCGCTTAGTGATTCAGGTGATCATTCTCGTAATTATGTTTCACGGAATTTACAGTTTCAAAAGGAGGCTAAAGATGAGAACGACAATCCATTTCTCATCAATTCTTCCACTGCCTTTGGTACAAATGATTGGGATGAGTTTGAGCTTGAAGCCACTGAACTTGTTGACACTCAATTTGACTTCAGCGGGTTTGAGAAGCGTGATAAAGGGTGTACTGAAAGTGAAGGGACATCCACAGATTTATTCTCTGTAGCTTTACAAAAGCTTCCAGATGTAGTTCAAGCAGAAAAAGGGGAAGAACATGAAAATGTAACTGTGAGCACTAGACATGCTCCAGATGTAGGTGACTTCAGTGCAAATATTGAAGATATTAGATCTAGAGATTTTGGTGACCTGAGCGCTGAAGTTAAAACCTTGGTGGTTCGTCAATCACTGGTAACAGATGAGCCTCTTCGGGGCAGTTGTCTTGGCAACAGTCAAACTGAAGATAGACCTGTAGTCATGAATTACCTGCAATCTTGTAGCGCTGATGATGTCCTAGATATTACACCAACTGAGTTAGGTATTGAAGATTCTTCAGGTGGGGTTTGCGACCTTGATGACGATGTTTCTTCTGGACTACTTCATGAATCATCTGAGGATGGAAAACAGTCAAATCCATTTGGGGAATGCACCTCAGAACCGTTGTTGGCATCTCAGAACTCTGATATGCCATCATCTAGAGATTCTCATCCTGTAACAAATGCCTCAAAAGTCACTTACACACAACCTAAGGTCAGCTGCTTAATATATGAAACATTATTAACGTTATTTTTTTCTGCCTGTCAACTCTGCTTGTATTGTCCTTGGGTTATGTCCAAGTCTGTTAGATTTCCATGCTTCTCTGGGAAAACAGTGCATTTCAATTTATGATGCTCCTCTCACATCTAAACAGTGGAAATCTGAGGGTTTAACTGTTCTACTACTGTTGTGTTACTATCACCATTATAAGTCAATTGTTCATTAAGAGGGACGGTTCCTGCAATCTGTAAACTTAGTGGATTCTACTATATCTCCTTTTGATTCTTTTATTTTTGAATGAAGTTTTATGGTTTTGGATTACTCATCTTGCAGAAGGAGAACACTGAGCTAAATGACTTCTATGATGATTTTGTTCATGATATGGAAGAAATACTGCTCGACTCTGGTGAATCATCTGGGGTAAGGTTTTCTAAGAATGACAAGATGTTCCAACTACAGCTCTCTCTGCCTAACAGGGATGGGGGGCAAACTGCTACAACGTCTGGTCTAGATGATTCATCTCCAACAGTTTCCCAGCGATTTAGGATTGATAGGGTTGAAGTTGTCGGTGTAAAGCAAAAAAAAGGTGATGTTTCGCTGAGTGAAAGATTGGTTGGGGTGAAGGAATACACAGTGTATGTCATAAGGGTTTGGAGTGGGAAAGACAAGTGGGAAATTGAAAGAAGATATCGTGATTTTTATAGTCTCTACCGTCGTTTGACATCTTTATTTGCTGATCAAGGCTGGACGCTTCCTACACCTTGGACCTCTGTAGAAAGAGAATCCAGGAAAATATTTGGAACATCGCCCAATGCTGTTGCTGAAAGGACTGTCCTGATTCAAGATTGTTTAAATTCAGTTCTCCAGTCCCGTTTTTTTCCCACACTTCCAAATGCGTTACTTAGGTTTTTATCCCCTCAAGATGCATATGCTAATTCTTCGGGGTTGGATTCTATAGTATCTCCAACAGGCTCTGCTGCCATCGATGCTGCTACAACCAGTTCTTCGTATGGAAATACCATCTCGTTCATTGTTGATATTCGACCTCACAAATCAGTAAAGCAGTTGCTAGAGGCTCAGCATTACATTTGCGCTGGATGCCACAGATACTTTGATGATGGAGCCACTCTTGTGCGAGACTTTGTGAAAGCTCTTGGATGGGGTAAGCCTCGGCTTTGCGAATATACTGGTCATTTGTTTTGTTCTTCCTGCCATACAAATGACATGGCAGTACTGCCAGCAACAGTGTTACATCATTGGGATTTTAATCGTTATCCAGTTTCTCAATTGGCAAAATCATATCTAGACTCCATACACGAGCAGGTAAATTTGGGTCTAGTGATATTTGGTGTAATTTATTGTCGTTTTTGGATACTGAGTGCTGAGATAGAACACTTTCCTTGCAATAACTTTACTTCGCCTTGATTTGGTTGATGTCTGACAAATCTTGTTTGGCAGCCTATGCTTTGTGTCAGTGCGGTCAACCCTTTTTTGTCCTCAAAAGTCCCTGCACTCAACCATATTATGAGCATCCGGAAAAGAATAACCATTATGCTTCCATATGTACGCTGCCCATTCCAAAAGACACTCTACAAAGGACTCAGTTCTCGCAGATACCTTCTTGAGAGCTCTGAATTTTTTGCTTTGAGAGATCTAATTGATCTCTCCAAAGGGCCATTTGCAGGTGAATTTCTTTTCTTGAACCAAGATTTAAAGATCATGCTTGCACATGCTGACTTTACCGATGATGAATTGCTCTTCAAAGTTAATGAAGTTAGAATTAGATTCCAAATCTCAATAGCAACTGATTTACAAGTCATTTCCACGCTGCTACTTGTTTGATGTTAAACAATTTATCTATTTCCTTACCCTTGAATGGCAGCACTTCCTGCAATCGTGGAGACCGTTAGGAGGAAAATCCTGGAGCATATTACAGAACAGTGCCTTGTTTGTTGCGATGTGGGGGTTCCCTGTAATGCCCGACAAGCTTGTGACGACACATCCTCTTTAATATTTCCATTTCAGGTGAGCATCGACATTACACTTGCAATGAACATATTACACATCTTCTCCTGCTCTCAGTTTTCGGTATTTGATCATAGCCTTGATGGCATTGGATTTTCTTTTCTTATAAAGTTCATAGCTGTATTGCGCTATCACTCAAATGTTGCTTAATCCAAGATATATTGAATGCAATGATTAGGAGAAAGACGAGGTTAGCAAATGCCGGTCATGCGGTTCAGTTTTCCACAAGAAATGCTTATCAAGACTCTCAAACTGCCATTGCGGAGCACAACTAAAGCCGAACAAGAACCCTGGAGAGCTGCAAGTATCGGAAAAGAAATCAGATTCTACATCTGTCTTGCCTCTAAGATTCCTCTCAAGTTTATTTGGAAAGACAAAACAAGACAAAGAAACCACTATTCTTATGGGTTCACTTCCAACAAACGATCTATAAATATGATTCTTTATGTATGTGTATAAACTTACCTTCTGTAATGTAGAGCTCGAAGCTTGTTTAAACATAGCTTCTTTTACCTTTTTCTTGTTGAAAGATAATAAAATACGGGTCTAGTGAAATTATTTTACTTCATGAGCCAATACGCAAAATGCACAAAAGCAGTAATATATTATAGGCTTGAGCTTGTTACTTCACATATTTGTTCTGTTCCACGCAAAAGCCGTTTTTAGATTGCTCCTCCCATCCTAAGCTAGACAAAATTTGGCAGCCGAGTATTTTTCAACTTTACATAAAGATTTCTCTATTCATAGACAAAAAATTGGAAGCATATAGAAGGTTGGTTACATCCAAGCTCCCCAGCCAGGGAACATATGGGACAAACGATCTGTGTCAATTGCGTCTTGTATTAGTTGCTGTGCCTACAAAACAATTAAGTGTTGAGCAAATACACTCAGTAACACCAAGAAGGCAAGAACAATGCAAGCTTTAAATGTTATACTCTTTAATTAATATGTCAAAAACTTTACCTGGCCATGTATGCTTCTCATCTCACCACCCTCGTAGCCATCAAGTTTTTGCTTGACACGCATCAAGGCACGTGTTGCATCCTTGTTTCCCTCGAACTCCTCTTGTAACCCTTCCAAGTTCATGCCATCATAATCTTCAGTTTCCTGGATCAAGACCTTTGTGTGAGAAACAAAACGTATTCAACAGGATAAACTATCCTAATATTGAATTGGAATCTCGTCTGGATCAAGACAATGAAGTGGAACACAAAATAATTTGCGTGAAGAAATAGATCCAAATAAAGAGCACCGGAAGCATTTGTTTAAACAAAAATCCGTAGTTAAGTCCATTTCATAACCTTTTTGCAAAGGTCATTACATTGTACATTTACAGCTTAACTATAAGGGTACGAGGTACCTTCTGTCTTTGCAAAGCCTTTAAGGGGGACAAGGCCCATTTGTACAGAGGATCATGTATAAAAACCTGCAAAACAAGCGATCTTGATTACGCATTCAAAAAAACTTTTGTATTTTAAGAAAATCAAAAGTTAAAACTTTCAGATCTGGTTACTTCGACAATTGTAAGCAGCGCCTCTTTATTTGTTCGCATCACAGACAGGGTTTCTTCGCAACATCTCCTGAAAACGCCTTCCACTCCTGTGATACCCATTCCATCAATGATGTCTCTTGTCAGTCTGAACGGAACCTATCAGATCAGAACAAAAATGAACAAATGAGAATTGTGCAAAGATTATATATTCACATGAAAACCAATTAAATATGCAAAGATAAGAGATGGAAGAGAGGCAGAGAGGCAGAGAGCACACCCTTTCAGGAGTCTTGAGCATTAATCCTTGCTCAAAAGCAACTCCAAGATCTATGTGGACAACTTCTGCTGTAGCTTGATCGATTAAAATATTCATGGCATGTCGGTCACCAAGACCAACGATGTACCCAACCTGATAGCAAATCAAATGCCATTTAGTCGGGTTCAAATGATTTTTTCCGTTTTATATTCTAAAGTATACACAAATTGAAATTCCCATCTATCTTAAGCTGAAAGAGGATAAATATCATCAAAAGTGAATATACTTTCCATTGAACTAGCTGCAACACTACGTGTATAAGCAAGCCTCTTGACAAACCAGTCAGCAGGCTGCAGAAACTTTTCCAGGAAAAAGTAATGCATGACAGGCCTGCAAAAGGGGATGGATTTTTCAGCCACCAACCTACTTACGGAGTAAGTTAAATTAACGTTTCACAAAAAATGAAACCTGAAGTTTGTGCAGACATCCACGAAGGCTTTGCGCTTGTCCTTCGCCTACAAGCCACCAATCAATCACCGCGTATCAGTTGAGGTGTATTACCAGGTGTCAGTGATGGACAACTAAGAAGAACTGTGAAAGGAAACAAGCTTACACTCGACATATGTTCTCGGCATTTGGGGTATTTCCAGTTTCCAATGCCATAACGACCGTGAGCACCCTCACTCCTTGAGCTGTGATTTCATATGCAAACAGATAGTTTTGAACTGTCACGATTTGGAAGAGAGATTGTTGTACCATGTTATTGTAAATACTAGTCTACTAGACCAACCTTCCTATAAGATAATCTCCAAGTGGAATTGTGCCATCGACCCACTCAAGAACACCAGCGCTTGGAGTAAAAGGAATAACCTGAGAATATGTATATAAGTATATGAATTATAAAGAGCTTACTGAATGGATCAAATTTTCTCTAAAACAGAAAACCTCTAGTAGACTGATACAGAGACGTACCTTGTATGTGCGCACAGCTAATCTTCTCTTCCAAGTGTCGCGGTTATTGTGTAGAAAGGTATTGACGAGGCCAAAAAATTGTTCCATAACCTGAAACAAAATGGTACACGTTTTGCATAACTAGACCATTTTATATGTAATCTTAGCTAAGTCAGCAAACTTTCAATTTGCTGCCACTACAGGGAGCAGTGCCGTGTATCATATTACAGACATTGCAAGTGAGTAGTGCCACACGATGTATCATATTATAGACATTGCAAGTAAAACTTCCGAAACTCTTACAGCATCTTGTCTGAGGTCATCATTGCCAGATTTCGCAAGTTGCTTATATTTTTGGCCATCAGAACCAAAACATTCAACTACTTTTGGAGCATTTATACCATTCATCACTCTGCATATCATCCAAAAGACATGGTTTTAAATGAAGTGCTCTTTTACACTAGATATGCAAAAAATTATAGTTATATTGATTTTCAAAAGATTAATTGAGCAGGGACTTACGTAACAGAATCTGATAAACCTCTGAAAAACGGGAATGACCCTTCATTGTATTGGCAGCTACGATCAACAGGAATTGTTGCAGTCACCACAGGTACCTACACTCAAAATAAATTAATGTTTGACACATACCTGAGAAGCACAGAGAAAAAGCGAAATTGAATATCTGAACTAGATGGATAATGGAAAATGTGCTTGCAAGCTCAACTAACCAATTAACTCTTCCAACTAAATAAACAACGAAAAGACTATATATCGCCAAAATTCATGCAGCAGAGTATCGATCTTGTTAGGAGTTGCAACAGACTCAAAACAGGAACCATGAGAGCAGACAAGTGAAAACACAGGAAAACATTTGCTAAAGAATTTGAACAATCTATAGTTGCATTAATATCTCCATTGTATGTATAGGAGTGCCTAGCAAGATGACCCATAAAGTTTTGAAGTTTCGAAGAAATTTTCTATCTTGAGCAGTAACACGGGTCCTACATGCTAATAATTATGATTAAGTTAGATAAGAGAATGCAAATGAATAAATTAAACAATGGCATGCTTACAAGTTCCAGTTGTTTCACACTACGAATCTCTCTTGGTAGTGCTACCTTTCTATTGGTATCCTGCAGAGGAAAGAGTTCCACAAATGTTTCAAAAAATGTTCAGCAAACAGCATAACAAAACACTTCCTCTAAACTCAACTATCAGACCTCTCTCCTTGTTTCAAGCTCTGCAAGCTTGATGTAGATATCTACCAGTTGTTTCATCTGAAAAAAACAATCAGGATTTGCTGATAAGTAACCAGGCAAAATGGTTTATGATGCATAAGATTAGGTGAAAATAAGGTTTACTTGTCTAATCATAGGCCCATGATAATGTGATACATCCTGCAGGAGATGCTCTGCTGCAAGCTTTTTATCCATATCAACCACAAAAGAATTTCTACTGCGTTGGTTATCCTTGATACGGTCACCGTTTGCCAAAGCCAGAAGCTAGAACCAAAAGCAACAGAAAAATACGAGACATATATCCAGTATTCAGAAACTTGACTTCGAATAAGATAGACAAAGTCACTTGGTAATAATGTAATTTCGATGGCATGCTATACAGCACAACATACTTTACTGTTTTTCCATTCTTTCAACAGATTCGGGATATCATAGGACACTCAAGGATTTTACCGTGTGCACTTCTAGCAAGTCCGATGCCAGTTAACCAAACAGAAAAGAAGAAATATAAAGAGTACAAGAGATGGATAACACTTCAGAACCTGCAAGATTGTATGGTATGGATGATCAATAGCCATTTTTCTGATAAGCGAAACCAATGCAGACTGCAAGTAATAAATCGTAGAGATTAGCATCATAGTCATAAGTTTTCTACCATGGCCAAGTAAAATTGTATTCTACCTGAAAGCTGTTAGATCCTGATTCATCTTTGGAACTGCCCAACCTTGAAGCAATTTGATAAACAAGGGGTATAAATTTGTAGGACTGGACCTGCAAGAACGTTTAGGGAGATGAAGATTGCTTATAAACTAAACAAGAAAAATGGAGGGAAAATCAAAGAATTCCTTCTCGATAGCAGATAAAATCTGATACCATTAGTCAAGTACCTCTTTAATGGTGCTCAACATGTTATCAATAACATTTTTCTGGGAGGCAAGACTGAACCACATGGATACTTGCCGAAATACCTGTAGAAAGAAGAATTAGTTCCAAACAGTGTTCCGTAAGTAATTTAATAATATAATGGAATACACCACGTTTCTGCTAAAATCTCAAACATGTTTTTAAAAGGCCAGAGAAAACGTTAAATATCTTTCTGAGATAATGTAAGACAAAATTTCCCAAATAAAAAGTGTATAACTTATATGAAAATAAAGATCACTCTACCATAACCTGGCATATATAAGTATGCGCTAGTCACAAACTTTAAACTCCTAAGTACAGGTCAACCATTCACATGGAATTAAATGAATCTATGTGGTGCTATTATCAAATATACTTCATCACGTACCCAAAAAAACCAAAGAAAGATTGATATGACCAATAAGTATACAAACACAAACACGACTGAGAAATGTTGAAAAGCAGTTAGAAACCGCCGCAACCCAAAACAGGAAAAATGAAGAAAGGTTGGACTATTGAAGACCACTAATATATCCATAGTTACTCCTTGATAGATGCGAAGGAATATAATGAAACCCAACTCTAATTAGTTGTAGAGAGAGATGAAGTCACAATAGCAACACATAGATCTGCAGATTCATTAGATGTTGTAACCTTACAATTAAAACCAGTTTCTTAAGGAATTCTATATTTGACTCTAAAAGCCAACTTAACACTTCATGACATGTCATAAAGGATCAATTCCAGACACTGTTTCACATCTTACATTATACACAAATCTCACAGAAATATAGATTAACGTACCACTCGAACATCATACTTGTCACCAATTTCCAGACAACGTTTATAACCCTCCAATGCAAGTTTCAGAAAGTTATCCCTGTCAACCTACGCAATTGAGGAGAAAGAGAGAGAGAGATCACATATCAGTAAATAACACCTATCAAGAAAACCATGACTACTTTTCTACATAAGCCAGATTATCAAGGCAGAATAAAAAAAACCTGCAGTTTTTCTGCTTCTTCTTTATCCATTGTTAGTTGCTTCTGCAGATCTTGGATCTTCAGTGAATAGTCAGATTGCTCCGCCTAGTACAGTAAAAGACCAAATATGAAGTAAAATGAGAGAGATGCCTAGACCGGCCAATCCATCAGATCATGCTTTGATAAGAGATTTGTTTAGAGACCAAACAAACGGAAGTAGACTAATACTTGCCTTCTTTGAACTCTTAAACCGTTTAATAAGCACCTCCAACTCTTTCGTCTGAAAAATTAAACACACTAGTTAGTTACCTCCAGTTTCACCCACACCAGAAGAACAACCTTTGGAGTTGAAGCTGTTTAAAACTATTACTGATACAGCAAAAGAAGGGATTAGTCATTGATTGGTGCTCATTTAGAAGGAAATAAATAGGCATATCCTACACACACAAAACGAAGTACAAAAAGAAAATGTTAAAGAGGTGAATTTGAGCAACCAAGGTGGATAAGACCTTGTGTTTTCGTAGCCGCAGTGCAGCTTGCCATTCACTGGAGGAGAGTCTTTCCTCATAACTCTTAAATAGAGCATCTGCATAATGAGCCAGATGAAACCAAGTTTGGCTCTGTCTATCTACTAATCTTTTGCAGATCTTGGAACTCTGTTCTTCAGCAAGCGAAACTGCAGGCCTGAGATACTTCTCTAAAATAGTTCTAGAAC
>JGI26506J51651_1000181_pt1 | contig 10301 bp, 9 predicted proteins | sample AraCvinosormetaG_FD_51651 | JGI IMG/M metagenome (IMG submission 51651) | reverse complement strand
GAAAAAAAGGAGAAAAAAAAGAAAATGAAGAGGCAATGAAAAGTATTAAATTGGTTCTCATTCATTCTACACACTCAATGTTACCTCCTCGTGGGTCTGAGATCTTTTTCCCCAGATTCTCTACAAATCGCTCTCCCCGATAAAGAAGAAGCTCTCACAAAATTCCTCTTTCTCTCTCTCTCTCTGATTCCCCATTATTAGTTTCTCTGTTAAAATTGAATTGCGACATAACTCTGCCTAAGTGATAAGCCCCGATTCACACTAATTCCGAGAGATTTTTCTGTGTGAGTGCCATACTAAACTCCGAGAAATCGGCTCAAGTTTCGATTTTTGTTTCTGGGTTTTACCTTTTCAACCAATCTGTTTGCGTTTTTTCTTTTGTTCTGGGTGTTGTTGTTATAGAACAGTTTGATCGTTTCTTCTTTGATGGTTTTTGTTTGGATTCGTTTCGAGCTTTCGCTTGTTTTGTTTCATTGTATGGCTGCATTTTGATGATAATTTCATATCCGCTACTTTTGGATTAGAGTGCTGCGTTATCTTTAGTCTGCTTGACTCATTCCTCCATGGGTTTAAGAGTAAATGTCACTGTTCCTTTAAAATGTTCCGTACAATTCAGTCTTCACTATGTGTGTTTTTGGCTCTCTTAGCTTTTGGTCTCTCCATGTTTCCCAGCTTAAGATTATGTCTTATTAATGAAAATGTGTTCTTTTTTGCAGATTATTGTTCATAATGGGTCAAGACAGCAATGGAATTGAGTTTCATCAGAAGAGACATGGTCTCTTGAAGGATCAAGTCCAATTGGTTAAGAGAAGAGACTCTATTCGGTATGAAATTGTTTCTATTCAAGATCGGTTGTCATTTGAGAAGGGCTTCTTTGCGGTTATCCGTGCTTGCCAATTGCTTTCTCAGAAGAATGATGGGATCATATTGGTTGGTGTTGCTGGACCTTCTGGTGCTGGAAAGACTGTATTCACTGAGAAGATACTCAATTTTCTGCCAAGTGTTGCTGTCATTTCAATGGACAATTATAATGATTCTAGTCGGATTGTTGATGGGAACTTTGATGGTAAGAATTTTCATCTTGATAGGTCCCATGAGGAATGAAGTCCTATGACACATTGTTTTGAAACTTGAAGTATCTTGCTGCTGACAAACCTTATGTTTTGAAACTTAGATCCACGGTTAACGGACTATGACACATTGCTCAAGAATCTTGAAGACTTAAAGGAAGGAAAGCAGGTTGAGGTTCCTATTTATGATTTTAAGTCCAGCTCTCGTGTTGGATACAGGTAATGCGTGACGTGATTGTGCAGTTTCCATTTGCTGATTCAGTCATCATTTTGTACTTTATCTAAACAAACAACCACTTGGTGTCCATTGTCACAAAAGTTTGATATTACATTCACATCAGCATGGTTTCTGTTTATTCCACTGAAGCATTGTTTTTAATGCCATGATTTAATTTGCTAGGACCCTTGATGTCCCACCTTCTCGGATTGTGATTATTGAAGGAATCTATGCTTTGAGTGAAAAACTGCGACCTTTATTGGATCTTCGTGTGTCTGTTACTGGTGGAGTTCATTTTGACCTTGTTAAACGGGTTCTCCGTGATATACAACGTGCAGGTCAACAGCCAGAGGAGATTATCCATCAGATATCTGAAACAGTTTGTCCTCATTTCTTTTATTTCCTGTGACTGTTTGGTTTAGTATATGAGCTGCCAATTGTTTATATTAACAACTCACTGTTTATGTAGGTATACCCGATGTACAAAGCTTTCATTGAGCCAGATCTCCAGACTGCTCAAATTAAAATCATTAATAAATTCAACCCCTTCACTGGTTTTCAGAGCCCGACTTACATCTTGAAGGTTTGAAAAATGACCGGATTTCTATCCATCTTATCATATTAATCAGTGCTCTGCAAACTCAGTATTCAACTATTGACAGCGTTTGGTTAATTGAAGTTCTTTTACCATTACTTTGTTGTAGTCAAGAAAGGAGGTATCTGTTGATCAGATCAAGGCGGTCCTTTCTGATGGACATACAGAGACTAAGGAGGAGACCTATGATATATATCTTCTTCCTCCGGGTGAAGATCCAGAGTCGTGCCAATCATATTTGAGGATGCGGAATAAAGATGGAAAGTACAGCCTTATGTTTGAGGTTTGTTCAGAGTTTATTTTCCATGTTCTCATCAATATGACTATTCAATATCTGGAAAAGCTGACAATCCCTCTGATTCTGGTAAGATGCTTAGTATCTGGTGAATAACTGTGGTTCTGGTTTTGACAACCAGGAATGGGTTACGGATACTCCTTTTGTCATATCCCCAAGGATTACATTTGAAGTCAGTGTTCGCCTACTTGGTGGGCTCATGGCATTGGGATACACAATAGCAACTATACTTAAAAGGAACAGCCATGTATTTGCTACTGATAAGGTGTTTGTGAAAATCGATTGGCTTGAGCAACTGAATCGTCACTACATGCAGGTCTGTCTATCTATACTCATTCACCATCATTTGCTAGAAAATTGATTGTTCATCTGGCTTTATGATGACAGTACTCTTGTTCCCAGTTACTATGAAATTTCTTTATCTCCCCAAAAAAATATGACTACAATATTCAAATTTTGTTATAAACAGGTGCAAGGTAAAGATCGGCAACTTGTACAGAGTACTGCAGAGCAGCTAGGATTGGAAGGATCGTTCATTCCACGCACCTATATTGAACAGATCCAACTCGAAAAACTAATAAATGAAGTAATGGTATGTTTTGCTGTTCGGGTTTATGAGTTTTGTTTTGACTACATTTTATCTGGGGTCCTGACTAAAAATCCCATCACAGGCCCTACCAGATGATCTAAAGAACAAGCTTAGCTTAGATGAGGATTTGGTGTCTAGTTCAAGCCCTAAGGAAGCACTCTTACGAGCGTCTGCAGATAGAGTAGCCATGAGAAATAAGAACCTCAAAAGGTACACATCTTTTGAGGAGTGTGTGAGAAAGCTTTGTTACTTCCAACCCATGTGTCCTTAGTTATGCCATTTATTATACACAGAGGCATGTCACACTCATATTCAACCCAAAGAGATAAGAATCTGTCCAAGCTTGCTGGTTATTCTTCAAGCGATAGGAGGTACGAAGAAAGAAATCACGACTCGCCAGCGAACGAGGTTCAAATTTGTTCTCTTTCATTCCCTCTTGGCAACTTTGAAGTCTTCCTTTTAACTTAAGGGTGCACTTCTTCTGGTTTTCAACTATTTTTAGGGGTTTATGACTCTGCTTTCAGAACAAATATCATCTCTCAACGAGAGAATGGATGAGTTCACAAGTCGGATTGAAGAGCTCAATTCAAAGTTGAGCTGCAATAAAAACTCTCCAACACAGCAGAGCTTGTCAATCCAAACCGAAGTCTGCAATGGGTCAGCTCCTACTTCGTATTTCATTTCTGGTCTGGACAATGGCTGCTTGACAAATTCCATAATGCCCCATTCATCATCCTCCTCCCAACTAGCCAAGGATTCACCCTTAATGGAAGAGGTAAGTAACCTCACGCATCTCTCGTTTATGAATTTGGATTTTATTGCGTTGCTTTGTAACTTTGAGCTGCTCTGGTGCAACAGATATCGACCATATCACGAGGACAGCGTCAAGTTATGCATCAGTTGGATAATTTGTGCAATCTGATGAGGGAAAGCTCAGCAGAAAGGTCACGCCTAGCAAGAACAGGGAGCAGCAATAGCGGTAACAGAGGCAGATCAAGCAAAAGCTCCTTCTTGTCCAATGTGGAATCTAACAAGCTCCCTCTTGTGTTAACCGTGGCTATTTGCAGCATAGGTATTATAGTGATCAAGAGCTACATTAACAAGCGGCAATAACATCTATTAGCCACTATGGGTTTTCTCTTCTTTTGTTTTGGTATTTTTCTCACTGGAGGCGTTTTGTGAGCTTCCCTGGTTTCTCTACGTAGACAATGACGCCAGTTCTCTTCCCCTAAATTAGTCGTTTGGAAGACGTTCTCGATTATTTATTCAATAAAGTTTAGGTTTTTAGTTTACAAGTCACTTCTTTGGGTTTTTACAAGGATCAAGACAAGACCTGGATGCAGTTGAACACAGGGTGACAGGGAGATTGTTAAAACTTAAAAGTACCAAATACAAAAACAACGTTATAGACTGGTAGACTCATCCATTATTATACTCATTTAAAGAAAAAATTAAGAGTTGCTAAATTGGGACATGTCATTGTACCAACTTTCATAACACCCAAATTCAAATCAAGTACTATTGAAGGAACCGAGTCTTCAAAGTGGCAATTGCATTGACAAAACAATATACAACCCATGAAAATCGTTCTACGAGCTAGACCAAGAGAACAATCTAATGCAACCATTTGACATTACATTGGGTTGAATGTTGTTTGTTTCATCATAGGTGATGAATGATGAGGACGGGTGAGCTAAGTCCATGTACCCTTTTTAACCATTATACATATGCATATAGACACAAACACCTACTTTATAAGTACTACATATATGCTCTACCAGAATTGCTCAAGCCATGCATGTTTGGATTCTCCAATGGAGCTGCAAAAAAATAGGAGCAGAGCAGAGATCCTGATTCCCATCATATAGCTTTGTCCAACCAGGCTGGTAATCTCAACGAAGATTTCATTCCTAGTCTTGTTAGGAAGATCGAGTATAGCAGATGCAGCAACAACACAAAGAATCCACTGTTAAGTAACAGCTGTTGAGAATCAAAGCAAAATGTTATCGGCTTCTTTTATTAATTTCCCGAGATAAACAGAGAAAAGCGGGATAAAGAGATTGCGTACCACTGTCCCAAATATCATATAAATGAGGCTCATCGAAGGCATTATGTTCAGGCCCATGGCCGTGAAAACATAAGAGAGAGAAGCGTGGATGTTAATTGTGATCTGCAACAACAATGCAGTGGTGGTTTTATTTGTACAAGAGTTTCTTTAGGTGAAAAAGAGTGATAGGTATTTGAGGGAAAGAGGCAGCTTACCACAGCGAGAATATTTTCTCTTATTAAGAAGGATGATGTCAGAACATAGCCTATGAGACCCAATGCTCGAACCTGCGTGGGAGGAAACACGATAATACAAGTAAACAAGGAGAGATAAGGACATATTAAGTGTACTGTGTAATCACAGGAAGCAGACATTTCACCATTGTGCACAAGAAAATCGAGAGACGCCAGCTTGCCCCCATCCTGAGAACAGAATAATATTGCAAGAAAATAAACAACTGAGACATTTTCTTCAACAGTAAAGACAGGAATTAGTAAGATGTATGTTTTTGTTGCAGTAGAGAACTAGAAAGTAGAAACTGTGCAAAGATAGAGAGGAGTGTATGAATTCAACTACCTCCACAATGATCCCAGTGCAAGCCCCACAAGACCATGAGTAAGCTACAAAAATAAAATCTCCAAAAGTTAAGCAATGGTCACGAGATAAAACTCTGCTTGGCAATCTAGGAAAGCGGAGGCTTACAAAGTAAGTTAATGCCTTGACCGGACCTGATAATATGAACAACAGCATGACAGTAGCAACCTGAGAAACAAACAAACAAACACCACAAAAGACTTGAAGCACATATTCACAAAAAAAACTTGAGAAATTCTTATTAATGAGAAAAAGAATGTTCTTTTACAAACCATTGTCTTCCTGCCACCTGCAATGTTCCATCTTATCGAAGAAATCACAATTGGTAGTGAGAAGAAACACCCAAAGTAGTTCTGCGTTCAAAAATGTAAACTCATACTCATTAAAAAGGAACAAGTAAGTATGAAATGTTTATCACACTAACGATCAAACACACAAAAGAACGATGATTCTCACACACATCCTTTGTTTCCAAAGCTGACATTTTTGGCAATGTCTTCTATGAAAAATAAGATCAAACTTAACCTCAATACTCCAATGTCCTTATGGGAATTATAAGGCAAGAAAAATTAACCTCAATGGCGAGAGAATTGCTGAGAAAGTAAACGAGGCCTGTCACAGCAGCGAACATGGCACATTCTACTAATCTCAGCGTTTTCTGGTAAACCACTTCATCTCCTTCCTTCGTCGAAGCGTAATTTCTCTCGGATTCTTCTTTCTTCCCATCCTCTTGATTATTATAAAGCGAAGCACCAGAGACGCTCGAGAATGCGAAGCACCTTCCACGATTAGAGATAGAAACGAGAGAGATTATGTGTCTCTGTGGAGAGAGTGACACAGAAGAAGCAAAGGAGCGTGTAGGGGCAAAACGGTAAAATCGAGTAATGGTAGACTGGTAATGAATCGTCTTGAGGAGATTCATGGAGGCGAAGAAGAAGAAGAAGAAGAAGAAGACGACGAAGCTCTCTTCTCCTCCGTTTATCTTTGATTCTGGAGATAAACTGTTCGATTGATGAAATTACACTAAGCCGGATTTATACCAATTTAAACCTACGGTTAAAATCCGGTTTGGTAATTGTTTATTTTGGTTATTTGATTGCTTCTTTCTTCTGCAACCTCTGTCTATAAAGGGTTTTCTCGACAACAAAATCTAGGAGAGGTGAACTACTTAAACTCCATTTGGTTTCTACTGTCTCTCCGACATCCTCCTATACCAAAGGGACAAGCGGGAATTAGAAAATTGAGGGAAGCTAAAACAATTTTCAAACACTCAATTTCTTGATCCCATCTGGAATTGGATTCCATCGATTAATCTCTCAATGGTGGTGGACCAAGATCAGCAATGGCTGCTCGGTTGCTTATCAGCAAGTCTTGACCCTAACCAGAACGTTCGTTCTTTCGCTGAGACCTCTCTCAATCAGGCTTCTCTTCAACCAGGTCCGTTGCTTAAATCGTTTGGGTTACTTTCGAGCTAGTTGCTTCTCTTCTATAGATTCTTTTTTGTAGTTAGATTTTACCCAAAAGATGTTTGTTTCTTGTAGGGTTTGGGAGTGCATTGTGCAGAGTTGCTGCTAACAAAGACCTCTCTTTGGGATTGCGTCAAATATCCTTTTCATGTCATTGATTTGTTATCCCCTGGAGCTTGTTTATTGATATAATGAGTGTTTTCCCTTTTTTTGGCTTGTGAAGTTCTTAACCTACTGTTACTTAGCTGCGGTACTGTTAAAGCAGTTCATTAAAAAGCATTGGCGAGAGAACGAGGAGGCTTTTGAATATCCTCTTGTCTCAAGTGAGGAAAAGGTACTTTCACTGTCTTCTTTTATTGTTTGTTTTGGATTTCCAGCTGAGATAGTTTAGGAAGTTATTTTGGTTATGTTATTAGGCTCTTATTCGAGGACAACTGTTGGGCTCACTTGATGACTCTCATAGAAAAATCTGTACGGCTATTAGTATGGACATATCGTCAATTGCCACATATGATTGGCCAGAAGAGTGGCCTGAGCTAGTTCCTTTTCTCCTGAAGTTGATTAGCGATCCAAGTAACACTAATGGAGGTATATTTTCGATCAATTTTGTTTGCTCTAGAGACAAATTCTTTTTTTACTACCCATTTCTGTACTCTTTCATGAGAATAGTTACGAGGTTTCCTGAGGCTGAATTTATTTCCATATTCAACAGTTCATGGAGCTTTGAGGTGTTTGGCTCTTCTCTCTGGTGAATTGGATGACAAAGAGGTTCCTACGCTGGTACCTGTGTTGTTTCCCTGCTTGCATGCAGTCGTATCTTCTCCTCAGGTATTGTATTCTTATATTGATACGATCAGACTCATGTTGAATCACGTTTATGGCATGTCAAGGTCTCTTATGTGAAAATTTTAGTAACAGAGGCCCTTATGGAGCTCACTTCTTTGTATATGTAGAGCTATGACAAGTATATTCGAGGAAAAGCCCTTTCAATTGTTTATTCATGTATATATGTTCTTGGAGCAATGAGCGGTGTGTACAAGGTACTTTTTCTTTGATAATACATACATCTTGAATGTGATTTGCTTCAGCTACTTCTGTTATCAGTTTACATATATAATGTGTTTATATTCAGACGGAAACTACTACTTTGGTGACGCCTGTGCTTAAGGTTTGGATGAATCAGTTTTCACTTATATTGGAGCATCCTGTGCAACGCGAGGATCCTGATGATTGGAGTTTAAGAATGGAGGTTCGTCTCATCTTGTAATTGTCTTACTTTTGTTCCCATTAAACTCCCGGAATTGTATATCGGGCCCCTGTCTTTGCATTGATTTTACCTCCTCTCATTAGGTCTTGAAGTGCCTAAATCAGTTTGTACAGAATTTCCCATCTCTCATCGAAAGTGAATTGATGGGTATGTTCTCGTGTGTTACCCATGTACTTTTTTTATTCAAACATATGCATCTGAAGCATCATTATTGAAACATAATATATGTGCAGCTATTATGAGGCCATTGTGGCACACATTTGAGTCATCTCTACAAGTTTATCTTCGATCGTCAATTGATGGTGCTGAAGATTCATATGATGGAAGATATGATTCAGATGGTGAAGAAAAGAGTCTTGACACTTTTGTCATCCAGGTAACTTTATAATTTTAAGTGATCAGTTTTCCTTCAAGGTCTCAATATTGGAAGTTAGTCTTTTGGTTTTTTGGTTAGAACTGGGGCATTTGGCTCATAGATTGTGGTATTTTGATGAGTTTGAGGCCAAGTGAGACTTGTTTCTGTGCAGCTATTTGAGTTTCTGTCAACTATCGTTAGCAGTAGAAGACTGTCAAAGGTTTGGCTAAAATCGCTTCAGTTTTTTTCCCCTTCATTTTGGTCGTATGTTACTTTGGAATTGGTTTCTTACGGAAATACTTTTATATCAGACCATTGCCGGTAATGTCAGAGAGTTGGTATATCAAACCGTCGCTTTCCTGCAGATTACAGAACAACAGGTAAAGATGAATCATGCATCTTCTGCTACTCAGACATGATAGTATATATTGGTCATATTTGTTCTTTTAAAACTCGGATGATAACATGAATCTATCAAGGGAAGTCTTACGAAGCTAGACAGCCTATTTATATATATGACGAAGTAATTTGTTTGTTGTGCAATAGAACTTATCTCTTGCTATCTTAACGAATAAAAGATGACCAGAAGGCTTATCCACTTTATCTGGTTTAATTATTATATGGTTTATATGTCTAACATTGGAGACAAGACATCCCTTTATTCTTTATCTCATATGTAGTTTCTCTTCAGGTTCATACTTGGTCCATGGATGTAAATCAGTTTGTAGCCGATGAAGATGAAGGTAGCTACAGTTGTCGTATATCAGGTAAGCGGTCTCTCACTCTTCGTAAGTCAAATTCATATGCATAACTGAGACAAGATTTGGAGGTCGTATGCATATATCAATATCCAAAATTTATGACCGTGTAACTATAAAACTACCTGCTTCACCACAGGAATACTTTTGTTGGAGGAAGTTATCAATACTTTTGGTAGTGAAGGGATCAATGCTGTTGTAGATGCTGCCGGAAAACGATTCCAAGAGTCTCAACGTGAAAATTCAGCTAGTTCTCTGTCCTGGTGGAGAGTAAGTGCACCTAATTCTCTTTGTTATTGTATTTCTTGAAAGGTTTGACTAGCCATTTTTTCTCTGATATTTTAACATTGTCCCCAATTCCGTGAAATTCAACCTTTTTTTTCTCCCATGTTCAGTTTTTATTTTTTTAACTTTACAACTTACTTTCATATTTTTCCATTTGTTAGTTAAGAGAAGCTGTGCTCTTTACTTTGGCTTCTCTTTCTGATCAACTTGTTGAAGCTGAGGTTTGTGTTTCCCATGACAATTTTAAAAACGAAAAAATTACTTAAGGTGGGAAACATGTTATATTATATTATAATCTTTTCAGGACTTGAGAATCGACCCTGCCAATTTAGCTAAATTTATTGAGCAATTGATAATGGAAGATACTGGAATTGGTAGGTATTGTAAGATTTACTGCTCCAACATTACTTCTCATTTGGTATTCAAACTGTTGTACATAACTGGAGCCTTTATTTAACAGGGTATCATGAATGTCCTTTCCTTTATGCCCGCATATTTACAGCCGTTGCTAAGTTCTCTTCTGTGGTAATTTTTTTATTTTGTTTTCTCCCTAAATAACTCTAATCAGGAAGACATGAATTGAATCTTTTTCACTTTAATCAGATCAACGCGGGAATCCTTGAGCACTTCCTCAATGCTGCAGTTAGAGCTATAACCATGGACGTGTATGTTTTCTACCCTTCTGCAATTCTGCTGTTTAGTATCTTTCAGAGATTAAAGTTAGATACTATTATAAAACAGGCCACCACCTGTAAAAGTAGGC
>JGI26506J51651_1000179_pt1 | contig 10320 bp, 10 predicted proteins | sample AraCvinosormetaG_FD_51651 | JGI IMG/M metagenome (IMG submission 51651) | reverse complement strand
CTCATATAAATACAGTATTTTATACACTATAAATAAATATACAGACACAAATGAGTGTACACCAGTCTCTCTACAGAATCTAACTCCAGATTTCTTGGTTGGTTTTGCCTTCTTTCACCAGATTTCTGGACCATCTTTTTGTGTTTTGTTATCTGCTAATCTCAATTTTGATTCATGTTGGGCATTGTTTATTGCGCAGGTGTTACTCCAAATAAATCAAATGGTTATATGAGACCAGGACAAATAAAAACCAGTGCTTTTGCTGGAAATTGTGATAAAGATGGGATTTTTGGTGATGATAAGAGAAGTTTCCATGGCGAAAGCAATCAGAGTTGTGTTGTTATGTCTTTCTGTCTTGTGGGTCGTTCCAAAGGAATGTGCTTGTAGAAGTAATTACTCAAGAAACTCCTCTTCTTCTTCTTCTTCTTCTTTGCCGCCATTAACACAGAGGCCAAGCTCTGTGAATGTTGGAGCTCTGTTTACTTACGATTCTTTCATCGGAAGAGCGGCTAAACCCGCGGTTAAAGCGGCTATGGATGATGTTAATGCTGACCAAACTGTACTTAAGGGCATCAAGCTAAATATCATCTTTCAAGACTCAAATTGCAGTGGATTTATAGGCACCATGGGAGGTATATAGACTGCTTCTTCTTCTTCTCTCTTGATACTGTTGCCAAAGGGAACAACTTTTGAACTCAGAACTAGCTTGTGAAAATGCCCCAAAGCATGAGTGATGATTATGTTTCATCTTATGGTGTAGCTTTGCAGCTGATGGAAAACAAAGTGGTTGCAGCCATTGGTCCACAATCTTCAGGGATTGCTCACATGATCTCCTATGTAGCTAATGAGCTTCATGTACCTCTCTTGTCATTTGGAGCAACGGATCCGACTCTCTCCTCTTTGCAATTTCCTTATTTCCTCCGCACCACGCAGAATGATTACTTCCAAATGCATGCGATCGCAGATTTTCTATCATATTCCGGATGGAGACAAGTCATTGCGATATTCGTTGATGATGAGTGTGGCAGGAACGGGATATCTGTCCTAGGTGATGTATTAGCCAAGAAACGCTCGAGGATCTCTTACAAAGCTGCAATTACTCCTGGTGCAGATTCTAGCTCCATCAGAGACTTGTTGGTTTCTGTTAATCTGATGGAATCTCGGGTTTTTGTTGTCCATGTGAATCCTGACTCTGGTTTAAACGTTTTCTCTGTGGCTAAATCTCTTGGAATGATGGCAAGTGGTTATGTTTGGATCGCAACAGACTGGCTTCCTACAGCTATGGATTCCATGGAGCACGTGGATTCAGACACGATGGATCTCTTGCAAGGAGTGGTTGCTTTTCGCCACTACACAATCGAGAGTAGTGTCAAAAGACAGTTTATGGCGAGATGGAAGAATCTTAGACCAAATGATGGCTTCAACTCTTATGCGATGTACGCTTACGATTCTGTTTGGTTAGTTGCTCGTGCCCTCGATGTTTTCTTCAGAGAAAACAATAACATAACTTTCTCCAACGATCCAAATCTGCACAAAACAAATGGTAGCACTATTCAGCTATCAGCTCTAAGTGTTTTCAATGAAGGAGAGAAATTTATGAAGATCATTCTTGGGATGAATCACACTGGTGTGACGGGCCCAATCCAGTTTGATTCAGATAGAAACCGGGTTAATCCGGCTTATGAAGTTCTAAACTTAGAAGGTACAGCTCCACGCACAGTCGGGTACTGGTCAAATCATTCGGGTCTCTCTGTGGTCCATCCAGAGACCTTGTACTCTAGGCCTCCAAACACATCTACAGCAAACCAGCGTCTTAAAGGAATCATATATCCAGGAGAAGTAACTAAGCCTCCTCGTGGTTGGGTGTTTCCTAATAATGGAAAACCGCTCAGAATCGGGGTGCCTAACCGTGTGAGCTATACAGATTACGTTTCTAAGGATAAAAACCCGCCTGGCGTTAGAGGCTACTGCATTGATGTCTTTGAAGCCGCTATTGAATTGCTTCCATATCCTGTTCCACGTACTTATATACTATATGGAGACGGGAAGAGAAATCCTTCTTATGATAACCTCGTCAATGAAGTTGTTGCGGATGTGAGTAGCTACATTACTCAATCAAGTTCACAACTTTCAGAAGATGCTAACCTGTCTTTTCTCATGTTTCCTCTTCAGAATTTTGATGTAGCTGTAGGAGATATCACAATCGTCACAAACAGAACAAGATATGTAGATTTCACACAACCGTTTATAGAATCAGGGCTTGTGGTGGTGGCTCCGGTTAAGGAGGCCAAGTCTAGTCCTTGGTCATTCCTGAAACCATTCACTATAGAGATGTGGGCTGTCACTGGAGGCTTCTTTCTCTTTGTGGGAGCCATGGTCTGGATTCTCGAACACCGCTTCAACCAAGAATTCCGTGGCCCTCCTAGGCGTCAACTCATTACCATCTTCTGGTTAGTTTCCCAGTTCTTAACACTAGAGCCCGAGTTTACCTTTTAAACCTTATTTTCCTTCTCCTCTTCACTGTTACAGGTTTAGCTTCTCAACAATGTTCTTCTCTCATAGTAAGTACGCTATAATTCGAGTAACCTGGTAGATTTTCACACCAGGGCTTACAGAATGTTGGAGGGAAGTAAAGTGTTTTTACTTTATAACTTTTGAATCTTTCAGGGGAGAACACGGTGAGTTCACTGGGGAGGTTTGTGCTGATCATTTGGTTATTCGTGGTTCTGATCATCAACTCGAGCTACACGGCCAGTCTCACTTCGATCCTAACCATTCGACAGCTGACATCTCGGATTGAAGGAATAGATAGCTTGGTAACGAGCAATGAACCAATTGGAGTTCAAGACGGTACCTTTGCTCGGAACTATCTAATCAACGAGCTTAACATACTACCTTCAAGGATTGTTCCTCTGAAAGACGAAGAACAGTACCTTTCTGCTCTGCAACGCGGTCCCAACGCTGGCGGTGTGGCAGCCATTGTAGATGAGCTTCCTTACATCGAAGTTCTTTTGACAAATAGCAACTGCAAATTCCGTACAGTAGGGCAAGAGTTCACACGCACAGGCTGGGGTTTCGTATGTAAAATCGGTTTTGAGAAACTTACCTTCAAATATATTATCTTTGCTCCTTCTCTACAACTTTTCTTAGAATCTTGAAACCGATGTTGCAGGCATTCCAGAGAGATTCCCCTTTAGCTGTAGACATGTCAACGGCTATCTTGCAACTATCTGAAGAAGGCGAGCTCGAGAAAATCCATAGGAAATGGCTTAACTACAAGCATGAATGCTCGATGCAGATCTCAAACAGTGAGGACTCTCAGCTTTCACTAAAGAGTTTCTGGGGACTCTTCCTTATCTGTGGCATCACTTGCTTCATGGCACTCACTGTCTTCTTCTGGAGGGTTTTCTGGCAATACCAGAGGTTGCTACCAGAAAGTGCGGACGAGGAAAGGGCAGGCGAAGTGTCTGAGCCATCTCGATCAGGGAGAGGTTCACGAGCACCGAGTTTCAAGGAATTGATAAAAGTTGTGGATAAGAGGGAAGCAGAGATCAAGGAGATACTTAAGCAGAAGAGTAGCAAGAAACTCAAAAGTACCCAAAGTGCAGCTGGGACTTCACAATCACAACATGGCGAAATTACTTAATCAGATAAGAGTTTAAATGACTATTAACATACTTAGAGGGTAAATAAACTTGTCAGAAGATTTTGTAATAGGAAAGTTCAAGGAACCACAAAGCAAAGCTAAATTGTAAATCTTTTTTCTGAGTCGTAATGAAAAAAGCATCTTCATCAGAGTTCACATTCAGAGAGAAGCTTGCAAGTGAACAGATTAAGCAATAGATAAAACTGAAATGAAACTCCGAGTATCAATTTTATTAAGAGAAAATAAGATGTTGTTGACACATATTGAAGGTAAACTTAAAATCACAGTGATGGCGCTTACACGCTCAGCTAAAAAGTATGCAGGAATAAAAAAGGGAGTGAATATCACTTTACTCAAGCTTTGCTTCTTCAAGTTTAACTTCTCTCTTTGGAGGTTCCAGGTCGAGGTATTTGAATGGCTCTGTTGGCTCCTCTCTGAAATAAAAAGGTGAATGGTTCAGCCTCCAGATCTAGTATGAATAATAAACCAAACAACAAGAAAGCAGAAAAGGCTAAACGTCTGTCTATTGTTAAATAAAAAAGACGAGAAACTGGATTTAGCGGGAACAATAGCTGGTGGACAAAGAATTAAGAACCATTCATTCAGTGGCAATGGAACAAGCAGCAAAGATTCTGCAGCTTAGTATCAAACAACACTTGATGGTATGATAAAGTATGAAATTGCACATACCCTGGCTTAGAGCGCATACATCGGTAGAAGAGTTTGAAAGGTCCTGGAACTGTCTTGAATGGGTTTCCCTCGAATAACGCCTGAAAAAGTTACTAAAATACTATGATATGAATAGATCAAGAGGATACTTTTCAAACAATCATGGCCCAAACCAAGCAATTTTAGTTCTTCCATTGAAACAAAGTCAATAAGCTGATACACGCTTCAACAAACAAAATTGAAGAATAGATTCATAAAAGCCAATGAATTTAGGTATTAATCGTTCATGATCAAATGCCATTAACCATCATCCTCCCCACATTATGAAAAGTAACAGAACCCTTGAAAAACCCTAAATTGATTTCACTGAATCTCTGCTGTTATCTAAGAGAGATCTCTCCAAAGGTTTATCAGAAGGAAAAAAAATGGAACTTTTTAAATTGAAACAAGGAAGGAAATGGTGAGAACCTGGATAACGTCTTCAACACGATCGTTGCAGCGGTGAGCTTTGGGCTCACGGTGACCTTCCGGTAAACCCCATGGACTCTCTCTCCTCGGCACTGGTCTCGTCTCGCTCATCTTTCTCTTGCTCCTGGTGAAATCTCAAACGCAGTTGAAAAATTGAAATCACACCTTAACTTAACCACTTGATTGAACCGGCGTATTCTTTCCGGTTTGTTATTTCGGTTTGAATAAACCAATAATTTGATCTTCTTCTTCTTCTAGGTTTTTCCAGTCAACGACTCTCAGAACTCAGATTTGAAGCAAAACATCAATCGGAGAAGGAAGGAAGAAAGAAAAGATGGGAGCTTTAGGGAAGCTAATCGACGTAGCTCTCTTCGTATACTTTGTTTCAATGGCGATAATTGCGCCGCTCATCGACGGGCAAACCTCACTTCCTTCAGGAATATATCCAGCGTTTCTCACCGATCTGAAAAGCAAGTACATTGCCGATTTTGGAGATTACTTGCTCATGGAGAAGCCGCATTTCCTAGTTGGACTCGTTTGGCATGAGCTTCTGTTCTTATGGCCGCTCTCCATTGCTAACGTCTACGCCATTCTTGCCGGAAAGTCGTGGTTTGGTACCACCTGCTTGTTGTATGGAGCTTCCCTCGTCACTTCCATGGTACAGTGGTTTCAATTTTGTCTCTACATTTACTGAATTATTGGTCTGAACTTGGGAGACTTTGTTTAGTGTTGATCTTAGGAGATTATCTGCAAGCTGATTATGTTCAAGTTTATAACTTTGTCCTGCAAGCATCATTAGAGCTAATGTTGGTTAACGGTTTGCTGAAAATAAGTTAAAGTTCTCAACTTTGCTTAGCGTTCTCCTTCTCAATGTGAATTATATATCTGTCACTGTTTCTTGGCGGAATGGTGTTATTTTCTTATCTGCAGTGACTTATTAGTTAAAGTTCTTAACTTTTCTATATATTCTCAATGTTATTTGTAGATTATTAGTGTTTCTTGGTGGAAATATATATCTTTCCCTGCAATGAAAAACCTTGAAGTGCAATATGCTGGTCTGCGTTCTTGTGGACCTATGGTTTATGCATTGGCTATATTCTGCTTGACTATGTGCCTATTTGTTTTTTGCTTCTCATCTTTTTACCTTTTTCTTCCTGTAAATGTTTAGGCTGCAATCCTAGGAGATATGATAGGTTCAGGGAAGGCATCTGATCGATTGCTAATGATGTATGTGCCTTTCATGGGTTTTGGGATTCTGGCTGTTCTTCGTGGCTTAGTTTATCGATCCACCAAAAACACTGGATCTTCTGGCAAGAGATCCACTATCATGCCCAGAAGAAAGCTGGCCTGAGATTCAAAAAAAAAAAAAAGCAGTTGATTTTTCTCTCTGGAAGACTTACTCATCCTTTTTCTGTATATGCCTAGAAAGAGGTGTTTATTTTTCCTTGTGAAAACTTTATTGCTTTCTGATTTATGTGGAATTCTTGTTTGTTGACTCAGCAACAATGAAATGTTTACTTGGTTGATATAAAATTCATTCTTGACACTACTGCCTGTGCTCTTCCAGTTCCGCGCCACTGGACTAGGGTCTTACCTTGGTCCTCTTTGAGTCTTGTTTGAATTGGTTCGGTGTAATTAAACCAGCAATTAGTTATAAAAATTAGAAAGAGAGAAATAGCTCGGGTCTGTTGGTTCGGTTAAGTAAAACCAACAATTAAATAAACCGTGCGTGAATCTCAAGAATTCATCTCTCTTCTTCTTCTGTTTCATTTTTGTGGTCAACGACTCGGGAGAGAGGCAAAAAAAGATGGGAGCTTTGGGGAAGCTGATCAACATCTCTCTGTTTTTCTTCTTCGCACTGATGGCTATCAATGTACCGCTTCTCAACGGTCAAATACTATTTCCTGGAATCTACCCGAAGCTCCTCACCGATCTGAAAGACTGGTACAGCTCTGAGTTCAACGATTACCTCTTCATAGAGAAGCCTCTTTTCTTCGTTGGACTCGTCTGGCATGAGATCATATTCCTATTGCCTCTCTCCATTGTCAACATCTACGCCATTCTTACCAGCAAGTCGTGGTTTGGTACCACTTCTTTGTTGTATGGAGCTTCTTTCCTCACTTCCATGGTACATTTTCTTCTTTCTCTTCATTTTCATTTGGCTCAGTCTATGTATATTTGTTTTTGATGTTGTTGATCTGTAAATGTTACAACTTTCTTGATTTGGAAACGAAAATTCTTTTGGAGTTCTATATTTTAGTATATGTGATTGCTCTGCTTCTCTGAGAAGGCTAGATTGTACCGCTTTGTTTGTAAGTTTCTTTCACGTTTTGTTTTTGTGTGTTTTGTGAATCTCTAGGCTGCTATACTTGGAGACATGATAGGTTCAGAGAAGATGACTAACAAATTGCTATTGGCGTATTTGCCTTTCGTGGGTCTTGCAATTCTGGCAATGCTTCGTGGTCTGGTGACTTGTTCGACCAAAAGATCAACTCTTTTAGCCAGGAGAAAGCTTGCTTGAGGATAAACCAGGGTAATTTCTCATTTGAAAACTTTACTTTATCACATGGTATGAATGTTCAATGTGAAAACATTATCCCTTCTAGAAATTTTGTTCAAGTATTAACTCAGCAACAATGATATGTGTTCCTTGGTTGAACTTAACCTAAACAGAACCAAAAGGTAAATTTACTTGGCAATGGCCCTTTTGAGAGACACTCATTGTCTGGTAAAAAAAAGTGTGAGCTTTCCCCTAGACAAACTCACATAAGCTTACAAAAGTCCAAAATACTTGTATAAGATATTTATACAAAAGAAAGACAAACTCCAAATTCCTGATGATGGTCCATCTAACCACAAGAAGGAAAGAAAAACAGTAACTGTAACACAAAAAGAAATCCGAAAGCATTCTTTCTAACCTAGTTTTTGTTTTTGTCTAATTCAGTATGTGACAGGGGAAGTCAAATTCCCGAACCTCGTAAAACCATCTACATATTCACTTTCAAGTAAAAAGTTTTTCACTGCTTAGTTTCATCAAATAAGCAGACCAAAACTTAACACTAACAAACACTCAATGGTATTCTCTTGTGAGGTTCGATCTTGACTCCTCCGCTTTTCTCAAACTGAAATCTCTCTCTTTTTTCCATCATCACCATTTTGTTATTTCCTGCAGAAAGAAGAAGAAAAATATGATTGCATCATATAATGGCGTAAAAGCGAGAAGAATATATTTAGTGAAAGTAGTACCTAATGGATGGTTTTCAAGCAGTCTCACAAGACATTGAAGCTTTGATTCTCTCAACAGTGCAAGCTATTAGATTGTTGACAGTTGCAACAGAGCCAAGAGACAGCTTAGCCGTAGGAACTGAGTCAACCAGAATCTGAAAAGCAACAGTCAAGAGCGACCCTCCATCTCCTCCAGGGGCTCCACTATTGGCATTACCATCAGGAAGAATAGCAAAACCTGATGGAAGCAGAGCCACATAGTCTGGATCACCTCCATTAAGCACTATGTTCATAGCTACAATATCGACTGGAGCATAGATCACAAAGGAAGCTGTAGGATCAGTGCAGCTCTCTTGTAGGATCAGCATATTGCTCTGGCTAGAGTTTGCACTCTGTGACATAAAGAAAGATTGAAAACTCTTAGCTAGGATCAGATGATTATAACAATAGTTCAAAACCCGGTGTAACTCACATTTACCCGAAGAAGAGAAACACAGTTTCCGGTATCCCTCCCGTTAGCAATATGTGCCATTTCTTGCACAACTCCTCCATTAGACAGAATATCCCACTGCAAATCTCACAAAAACATCAAAACTCTGTCCAAAACAGAACAAGAGAGCGTAGTAACTAAAATAGTTACCTCATTTCTTGAATTCTCGTCTCTGAGGAAGTCAAAGACTCGCTTTGGAGGAACAGGGATCCAAAAAGAAGTGGCTGCACTAAGAACAATACCAGGAGGCCTTCCTGGATCATCCACACTCTTCCTAGTCATCACTCTAACATCTTCAGCTCCTGTACCGGACAATGTAGTCCACGTGTGAGCGGTTGAAGCACTCACTCCTGCACAAAAGCTTATAACCATCCGCTCTGCCAATTTCAGCATACTCCTCCTCCCTTCTTGGTTGGTTATCACTGCATATTCATTAATATAGAACTGTGATTCTGACTCTGACTCTGATTATGAAAACTGTTTATGAAACAAACAGTAGGTTATACCGCCAACTTCTCCAGAGGAAATGTTTGTAGCCATGACACTAGCTAACCGCTCGCATTGGCGGTCAAGAATGGCTACCCAGCGTTTAGCACCAAAGGCATGACCAGTACTAACCATGTGTTTGTATAAGTTATGAACTCCTCTGTCATCAACTTCCACATGCTCCACCCAAGTCACCTGTTACATTAATTCTCTCTACTTAAGTAAACATTTTGTATAACCTAATGTTTTTATTATATTACCTTAGAATATCCATTTGGCAATTCTTGAATCAAACATCCTGAAGCTCGCCGCCTGCATCTAGCCGGGGGATTTGGTTGGAGACTATCCAACGAAATATCGACAACCGCCCACGAACCATCTCCTTGTTGTTTACAGTAACGTGCGAAATAGGTTTCACGTGTTGGGACTAATGGAGATGGAACTTGAAACTCTGCACTCATCTGCAAGCAAAACAGAGTGGTTATTTCAGTTTGAAATTTAATTTTTACAGAATAAAAGCAAAAAAAATTACCACTTGAAGAGCTCCATTATAGTTTCCTGCAACTCCTGTCGATAAAACCGCTAATGTCATTGCTCTAGAAACCATCCCCGCGAAAATCGTCGACCATTGATTCTGCAACATCATATCAATGTTGTTGAAACTAAACAGAGAAGATTGCTTTTAAGTAAAATGAAAATGTTAATTACCACATCCATGAGAATCTCAACGATGCTAACATGATTCATGATCACAACCGCGCTTTCTCGCGAAGCTTCTGATCTATATCCAGCCGGTCTAGGTCCGATCCCTCTAGGAAAGGTCCTTGCATATTCTTCTTCGTCTAAAACCAAACTCTTCCACAGAGGCTCGTCTACTTGAACCATCCTCATGAGCTCTTCCATTGCAGCCACGGATAAGTCGATGATGACAGGTTTGTCAGATTCTGTTGGTGCAGTGATGGACTTAAGGAGATCGTTTGGATTGTTTCCATAAGCTTCTCCTCCAATATTTCCCATGGCGAGTTCTAGTGGACGTGGAGGAAGAGGAGGAGGAGACATAAGTGGATAGTTTGAGACTGGCTTGCCTACGTATTTAGCTGCGATTGCGGATATACGGTCGATCTAAAACAGACAAATAAGAAAGATTATTGATCCTTGTGGTTTTCAAAGTTTGGTCACAAGAAGAAACGTTGAGTAATGTTGTTATTATGTACTACTACTCCTTACAGTTCCAAAAATATCGTTTTAGTATCTCAATTTAATATCATAATTTTTTCTATTCTTCAATGAAAAAAAAATGTTTAAATTCTCTAATTTCAATACAAATCTATAAAAG
>JGI26506J51651_1000178_pt1 | contig 10323 bp, 10 predicted proteins | sample AraCvinosormetaG_FD_51651 | JGI IMG/M metagenome (IMG submission 51651) | reverse complement strand
TTCCAATTGATTGAATTATATCTCTAGATTTATTCTCTGGGGTTTTTCTTCTTTTTTGATCTGTTGATGAAATTTCTTCTTCTTCTTCTTCTTCTTAATGATGAATTTGGATTAAATAGGATGATGAGTGATTACAAGGTGGATACTGTCAACGACGATTTGCAAATGTTCTATGTCACATTCCATGGACCCACTGACAGTAATTCTCTCTTTGCCTTCTTCTTTTTTTTTTTTGCTTGCTTATAAGCTACTTGTTGAAATGCCTTAATGAATCTAAAAACGAGTCTTTGTTTGATTTCTTCTTCAAACTCAACTTCAGATTCATCAATGATAGGAACTAGATTGAATTTGGATTGTTCATAGAAGCAAATGATGAATCTTTGATAGAAAACAGAAAGTTTAAGTGTCTATTTTGTTGTGGTAAGGTCTTTATCAGGGAGGTGTATGGAAGATAAAAGTGGAACTTCCCGAAGCTTATCCATACAAATCTCCATCTGTTGGATTTGTCAACAAGATTTATCACCCTAATGTCGATGAATCGTAAGTGACAACATTCCACATTTTCCCTTTTTCACTGCATTACATGAGCTGCATATGTCGACATTGTTTAGTGTTGTTTTGCGTACTCTTATACTCGGTTTTGCGTTTGTGGCAGTTCTGGTGCTGTTTGCTTAGATGTTATAAACCAGACTTGGAGCCCAATGTTTGGTATTATACTAATTTTTTCACTTGTTTTGAGTGCCTGATTGCATCCATATTGAAGTTGTGCTTGTTTTGCAGATCTTATAAATGTGTTCGAATCCTTCCTTCCGCAACTGCTTCTATATCCAAACCCATCAGATCCATTTAATGGAGAAGCCGCTTCTCTGTTGATGCGAGACCGTGCAGCCTATGAGCTCAAAGTGAAAGGTAAACTCACTCTCTTCTTCCCATCTTGCTTATTCTCTTTTTAACCTATAATATTGACACTTCACAATCTTTCACCTTTGAAGAATATTGTGAGAAATATGCAAAACCAGAGGAGATTTTAAGTGATGATGATGATGATGATAGCATGAGCGAAGATGGTTCGGACTCTGATGATGATGACGACGACGAAATCGTTGGGAAAGCCGATCCATGACTGTTTACAAATCAATCTTTCTTTGCACTTTCATTACTCCATCTTCAACTTTAAACCAGTAATGCTCATTGCAAAGAGGAGAGAAGCTTTCCTCTGTAAATTTGTAAAGACTTATCATTCTTTAGGACTATTGAAATCTCTTTTTTTTAAACAGTAGATAAAATGTAACAATTTGCTATCTCACACCAATGAAACATTAATCCATATCTCATTTTGTTTGTCTTATCCTCCAATTTTTGTTTTTTTATACATGAACATATCGGAAGATGCATATTGCAGACAAAAGGACATTCCTCTAAAGTTTACTATAAAATTTCGGTATTACGATCTAAAGAGCAACATAAACAAGAAAAGGAATCATAGACCTACAGAATTATTTGATTACTAAGGTCACAGATTCACTGCTAAATTGCTTTCACATTGAATATAAGCAAAAGAGCCTTAATCCTCTCAGGAACCAACAAGGGTCCCTCTATAAATGGCTAGGCCGTCTTTTACCAGAATCTGTCCTTAACCTCTTCACCGGATTTGCCCATCCCACAGAATCACCGGCCGCACCGCTGTTGTTTGGATGAGTGGGTTGGTTTGGCCACCGCTGCTGTTGTGCTAGCCTTGTTTCCCTTGGAACTCCACCAGACACAGGACTTCTAAGACCACGACCAATCATTGCTGGAGGTGGTGAAACTGGGCTGCTGGAGCCACCAGTTCGGGTTTTCGGACCAGACTTCTCTCGGTCTTTCCTCTTTTTCTTGCAGATTACTAATTCCCCTGGATGAGCTAATATTGGGGATTCATCAGTGTGGCTTGTTGTCCCCCCAAGCTTTGTTTCTTTCTGCGGTATCTGTACTCTGATCCTTGAGTTCTCACGTTGTTGAGATCTCTGAGGAGAGCTTGGCTCGGTTTCCGGCTCGTTTACTAACTTTTGCCTCTTGCCTTGGCTAATTCCTGCTCCTCTTGGGGTTGGTGTAGACACCAAAGTTGGGGCTGAGCCAGAAAAGGAAAGAGCATTCCTTGCTTCCCGGAAATCTGTGTCTGGGAAAGACATCTTTAATAGATCAAAGAACAGATTGTGAACCTTCTTTGCTTCAGATCTCACCTGCGAAAATTTTGATCACCTTTAAATCCAATTGGCTTTTCAATCAAACAGCAAAAGGAATTCATTTTTATTTACAATGCAAAAATCAAACCTCATGTGAAAACCCATAGAATTGCATTGCTCCCCTTAGCATTAACTGCACGTCAGATGCGAGTTCCATAACTCCTGCATACTCTAGTCTTTCTACCCGGTGGTCTATCTCTCGTAGTTCCAAAAGGTTATTTACACCTCCAGCTGCATAACCATTCTGAATTCTCTTCCACAAATTTGTCAGCATAGGTACAATCTGCTGACCTTCCTTGTCGATTCTCCTCTGGAGCTTGCTAATCACGATTTTGCACTGCAAAGTCCAGGACCAAAATAGTTCAGACTAACGAAACAAAATAGATGCACCAAAAAATATCAACCGAATGTTACAATGAAGTAAATTCCATTTAACAGAACATACCCGTTTCTGTATGATGTGGGACATTCTTGCACCAGCATTTGAAGAGCTAATAGGACTAGTTCCATCCCATGTTTCTCTGGAAGCTTCAGCGTTATCCTCCACGGTAAGCTGTGTAGCATTCAATCTACCAGATTTTGGTGATGAGACATGGAGTTTGGAAGTACTAGCTACCTTCTTTGCAGGTACACTCCTTAGTCTCGAGGACGAATCACTCTGATCTTGTCTTGAACTATGCGAGTCAACAACTGTCCTTAACTTTGATCGATAGCTACGATCCACTTGCAATGGCTGAGCTGCAGGCATCTCACTACCGTCAACTCTTTCTGCCGTCTGACGGGGTCTTAGACGAATACTCCGTTTCCGTTTTATCGTAGGTTGCAGAACCTGTTCTTCATCCCCTTCATCACGGTCATGGGCCCAACTTCCTGATCGTTGGAGATCTATGTGAGAATCCCCTGATGCTGCTATTTCCCCCTCTTCTAGGTCATCCAGCTGTTCAACATAACGGAAAAAGCAAACATTACACAAACAACAGAGAAGAAGATAGACATTCAAGATAGATCAGGACATCAGGTACCTACCAGTCTTTTAGAGACAGAACCTGGCCTAGTGTCCAATGCAGACAAAGAGCCAAACTTTTGTGAAGAAACAGGAGATGCCATTTCTTTCGATCTATGGCTCTCTGGAGAAGATCCTGACGAACCAGCATCATCACGAGGAGGATTTTTTTTATAACTACCAGAACCCGGAGGATAATCATAACCACAGACGGGGTTCTCTCCATCAAATTCTCCCTTGTTGGTTTGATGATCTCCAAGAGCGCCAGTAAGTTCATCATCATCAAATTGTCGAATATCTCCCTCTTCTTCATTCCCAGAATCAATGTTCCTTTCCTCAGAGCTTTCCTCAGAGTAACCTGCAATGTCATCTTCAATTTCCTTGTAGTTAATCTTTTTGCTCTTGGGCCGGCCCCTTTTTCTCTCACCTCCAGGTCCACCAGGTTGTACAATCAGGTTACTGCTAGACAACATGTTCTTTGACGGTTTCTTAGACAAATCAGCAACAGTAGCATTCACCTCTCTGGTACTAGCTCGAAGCCACTTAGGCACCTGCTCATGATTAGTCATCTCCTCCGTCCAGTCAAATTCTTCATCCATCTGATCAAATAACTCAACTTCCTCCTCGCTTCTGGCAATCATTCTGTTCACCTCATGCAGAGAAGGTACATCATGGACAGTTTCTTGATATCTCTCTTCGTCATGCAATAAAGTCTCCAATGTCATTCGTCGCTCTTCATGAGTTGTCCTTTGGTCAAAACGACCAGCATTAATGACCTCATCAGCCATGTCAATCTTATACTGTTGAATATTATTCCTTATGAGACCCTCTATAGATCCTATATATCGGTCCTTCCCAGCCATGTCATCCTCTAGGTCTACTGAACCACCACTTCTAAGCTCGTCCTCCTTTTGATGGCTGGAGAGTTTTTCAACAACTGCCTCCATATAAATCACTTTTACTTCCCTTGTCTGCCCTATACGATGGGCTCTGGCAACTGCTTGTTCCTCATTCTTGGGATTTGGATCAGGATCATATATAACAACTGTGTCAGCAGTCTGAAGGTTGAGACCCCGTCCAGCTGCACGTATACTAAGCAAGAAGATAAAGCAATCCGTATCAGGATCATTGAAGTCCACAATAGCTGATTCCCGATCTTCTAGGCTGGTAGTCCCATCAATTCTTCTGTATACAAGCCTTCTCCATTGTAGATACTCTTCCAAGATATCAAGAAGTTTAGTCATTGTACTGAAGAGCAATACACGATGGCCTGTCCTCTGTAGCTTTATAAGGATCCTGTCCAGAATCCACAATTTTCCACATGACCTTACGAGGAAATCTTTGGAAAAGTCATTGAAATATGGATAATTGAGCAAAGGATGATTGCAGGCTTTCCTCAACTCCATGCACCTATTATTTAAAGTTCTATATATCTTGGCTTGGTATATCGGATTCTTTTGAGCCCTAAGTTTTTCATCGTCTGGATCAACTCTAAGAGTTCCAGTCGCTTTAATCCAATCATAAACGGCACTCTGAATAGCAGACATTCTACATCGTAAGACTACAGAAACCTGCAACCCAAAAGCATAATCAGAGGAAATATCTAGACGGAAAATAACAGCAAAAATATAAGATAGATCCTACCTTAGCAGGAAGTGACCCTTCCACATCCTCAACACGGCGTCTGAGCATGAATGGCTCTAAAATTTGATGAAGTCTGTGAATGACTATGACCTTTTTTTCAGTCTCCAGCCAGTCATCTTCTATATTATGCGCAGGACCTTCTTTTTGAAAGGGTTGCGCAAACCAATCATGAAATGCTTTTCGATTGTCAAAGACATCAGGAAGGAGAAGGTTCAATAGTGACCAAAGCTCTTTCAGATCGTTCTGCAAGATTTAATAAAAGCAGGATAAGAATAGTCAAATAATGTAAACAGCTTATACAATCTTGGTTTCCATTTGTTATATGTCCTGATTTATGCCCAAGTAGCTATACAGCTATTACCAACCTGCAAAGGTGTTCCAGTGAGAAGTAATCTCCTCTGGCAGCGATACCGGTCAAGATCTCGGGCCAAAACAGATTCTCTGTCCTTCATCCGTTGTGCTTCATCAATTATAATATATTTCCAGTCAACTTTTGAGAGTTTTGATCGATCATACATAATGAACTCATAAGTCGTAACGAGGACATTGAACTTCATGGCGCAAACCTCCTGTTAAAGAGAACAGGGGATGTATCAATTAACGTCTTCAAAACATCTGGAGCAAAAGAAACTTTTTCAAATTTTACCTGAGAGAACAATTTTGAACGTTGATCCTTTGTACCAACATAATATATGCATGAAACAGATGGCAGCCAAGTATGGAGTTCACTCTGCAGAAGAAAACCCATTGGACTTTAATCAGGTACCAGAGAGAAGTCAACGAAAGATAGCAAAAAAACTTATACGTATTCTAAAGAACACAGAAGAGTTCATCAACAGGATATGGCCATGTCAGCGCAACTAACAGCTAGTTAGCTAGAGTCAAAGTTAAGCTTAGATAATGGATATAAGAGGCTTGTGGGTTCTCGCGGAACTGAGTGAGATAATTATGAGTTGGGAGACTTGGGGTCTCAAATACTCCCTTGGTTCTAAGCATTGATTCTGTGGAAAATCATAAGAGAGTCTATCAGAAACACAAACCTTCCAATTCACCAGAACAGCATTGGGAACGATGATGAGATGCGGTCCATAATTCCCTTTAAACTCCATAAGGTAAGCAATCAGTGCCATTACCTGTACAAAACAATTAGTATATTATGATAGGACAATATAATTTATTGGTCACCAAAGGCGAAAGAAAAGTAAATCCAGGAATCCCTGCAAATCGGGAACAGATTTAACCTGAACAGTTTTTCCAAGACCCATCTCATCAGCCAAGATCCCGTTTAATTTGTTATTATACAACGATAGCATCCATTGTAATCCAACCTGATTGGCACAGAGCAAAAAACCTTAGAAACCATCAAAACGTGGCATGACAGTGAGAAAAAAGCAACAACATAGAGTATAGATGGAGGAGATACCAGCTGGTAATCACGCAAAGTTCCAGCCTGAAGCATTGAAGGTTGTCTTACAACCACTTCATTTACAGCATGAGCCAGAGTATAGTACCTAGAGTTGGACATAACAGAGTTAGACATCACCCACGGCGCCTATTCCTAATCTTGTGATCTGTAGAATTCTCTCACATATGGATGTGCAGGATTATCAGCATTTTACAGATAAGCACATACTTTTTAAGTATTCAGCTGCATTGGTAATTATGAGTTACAACTAGTACTTTGCTAATTCCCTATTTTAATCATTTTTTGTGTGACTAATGCCCTTACTTGTTGACAGATGAATTTTCTTTTGGCGCATTCATTTCCGTAAATCTATTTCTGATCACAACTTCTTCTCGAGCACAAGTAGCTGCTGCCCTGACCTCTTCTTCTGACAACCCCTGCGTCAAAAACGGAAACAGGTAAGGTACTATATATCCACTATACCTTTGAAAAGAAAAAGTTCTATTTTCTGAAACACGCAAAAGTCAACATTTAAGTTAAAGTTTGAAGAATTATCTACAGAGTGTAATGGATATTCGCTGTGGAGTAGAGAAAGCAGTATGTATACCTGCAATCTCGCTGCTACTGCTGCAGCATTTGCTGCCTCCTCCACTTCCTGTTGATTTTTTGTGGCAGTAATCTTACCTCCAAGTTTATGAAGATAATCTTCGGTTTGGGTCAAAAATGAAGAGAGAACAGCATATCTTTCAGCAGCATCACCAGGCATATTAGTTTGCTGTTCCAGCAACATCTCCCTGTATCTTTCTACATCATTATTCTTCAAGGCCTCCATCCTTTTGTTGCGGCCATCATCTTTTCTCTTTGAAAACTCTCTCAACATCTTTTCATGGTATTTGGCCACTCCCCTGTTACGAGCAGTGCGTGCATCACGTATAGCCCAATGAGCCTCAAGGAGTTTCTTACGCCACTGAAAAATGGTTTTCAGCTGCTTCTCTCTGACAGCTTTCTGATTGGCCAGTACTTGTCTATTCATTTCTAGGCGTTGCCGTTCGCATAACCTCACAAATTTGCGGTACGGCCTATCCGGCATGGACATTATCTCCTGTTGTTGTCGATCTACTTCCTCTCTAACACGAGACTGAAGATCAGATAGCCTAAGCTTTTTCTCTTCAATTTGAAGCCGTAAAACAAGATCAGGCCTAATCCTTTTCCTTTCTAAATTTTTTGCTAGCAGACCATTTATCTTCTTCAAACTGTCTGTTCTTTTCTTACTAAGGAACTCTGCACCTTCTTCACAAATCAGATCTTTAATATCATATGCTAATGTGAGATTGTTATTGGCATTGGCTGTTGCAGACCCATAAGAGTCAAGTTTTCGAGTGAAAAAGGGAAAATCAAACAACGGTCCATAATATTTCCTGGCAGAGGCTGTATCCTTGGGCGGCTGGGGAGAGTTTGCTTGTGGAGGAACCTTAGATTGGCTTCCATCAGATGCAACAGCCTTTCCCTTATCAGCTGTAGAATCACTTCTAGGATTCTTTTGAGTACTAGAATCTGCTCCTTGGTCTGACTTAACAGGGAATACATCAGTCTGTTGCTCCTCTTTCGTAGCCACGTCAGTAGAAGTAGCTTCTTTTCCCAGGTTTTGAAATAATTGGCTGTGGCCTGTCGTCAAAGCTACTTCTGTATCTCCAACATTATCTTCCTCTTTAGAAAAAATTGGTCCATTTGAAGAAGCAGCAGCCTGAGACTCCTTGCCACACTCTAGCGACCTTGCTTGGTCTTCTCCAGTTTTGTCTGAAGATCTATCCTGAACTTTCCCTATGGCAGGAGATATTTGCCTCTGCGTCTGTAGTTCAAGCGGTGGTGGAGAAATAGCTTGAAGAAGCTCCGGAGGCAAAGAACCTTCCCCTTTCTGTCAAAAAAAAGCAATTAAAAACATTCAACCTGGCTTGCAGACACGTTATTTATAGGCATACATCTCCAGCAAAACATACAATAAAAATGAAGACATAAGGAAAAAGTCAGAGCTGAAAACCTTCAAACGCCTAAATGCCAGTATCTGGGCTTTGAGAACATGGAGTTGCTGTTTGGTAAATCCTGATCGCTGCTGTGCTTGTTGGGTCCCCTGTCCACTCTGAAGGGACGAGTTACTGAGTGGACCAGTATCAGATGGCGCTACTAAATTTGGAGTCGGTGTATTCAGTTGCCTAGGCTGCTGCATTTGCAAATGTTCAGCAGGACCTAAACTTTTTTTTGTAGACGCATTCTGATCCAAAACAGGAGTCTCATTTGCAGAAGTCTGCAGGGGATTTCCTGAGGGCATCCCATTTGTAGGCTGAACTAAATGTCGAGGATACATTGGATTCTCTCTCCCTTGGCCGGAGAAGGGATTCATAGCAGGATTGACCATTCTGGGACTGGAAGTCGAGGCAAATGAGCCAGTAGATAATGCATGTCTGGCCTTCGCTGATCCTGACTGCCCAGAGATATCACTAGCAGAGTTGGCATGTGGTGAATTCTCACCTGGAACAACCGAAGATGAAGCCGGCTGGCTAGAGATTGGAATAGATGGTGACTGTGAGGCCACATTGCCTTCACCAGCTTTCTGTTGAGCAGCCATTCTTGCCTGAAGGATGTGTGCCATTTGGCTGGCGTTGGCAGGATGTGAGAGATCGATATTACGCTCACGCGCCCATGCCTGCATTGCCTGCCACTGTTGTGCAAATGCGAGTTGGTTGTTTCCCATGTTATTGACAAGCTGCTGAGCCTGTGGTGCTTGCATTGGCCTTATCATATTTCCAGGCATTAGTTGTCCGGTACCCACCTGCTGCTGAGGATGAGATTTTGTTTCGTTCCTTTGCTGAGAACTTGATTCAGTCTGCCTTTCACCGCGAGCAAACTGATCGCCCGATGGCTTCGATGATGAGGCCTGGGGCTGACTAGACGGATTCAAGTCTTGCATATTCAACATTCCCATTCGTGCATCTTGATCCTTTCCCACACTTGATGAACCCACCATTCCCATCCTAGCTTGCTGCTGTGCTTTTTGATGCTGAGCCTGCATAGCAAACTGAATATACGCTTGCTGCATTGGATTAAAATTTTGCTGGCCCTCTTGGGTAGAAGAACCCTGTTGTTGTTGTTGTTGTTGTTGTTGCTGAGGAGACTCAAAAAAATTTCTAGACTGCTGAGGCATTTGCATAGAGCCCGGAGACGAAGCAAAGTTGCCACCGCCCATCATTCCCTGAACCCCACCAGGTTGATATGCAAACATATTTTCGTTTGTATCTGAGTTTCTGTGCTGCTGCTGCTGCTGCCATATCAGAAGCACGATAATAATTAGTAACAATCAAATGAACAATAATCCACAATTCAGAGCAACTATATATATATGTGGAAATGAACAAAACATGTTCTCCAAGTGGCTACCATTACACAACTTCAATTTAAAGATATTGGTTACTTTCCTTTTACACAGAATTGATAAACAGTCAAGTCCCACTAAAATTGAATAGCCGCAAGTTTAACAGACAAACATTAGCCACTACAAACAAGCATTTTATCCCTCCTAAGTCATAACGAACCAAACAGAGACTTGAGAATCCTTTACCTGCCTAGACGCCAGCTGCTGTTGCTGTTGCTGCTGTTGCTGTTGCTGTTGCTGCTGCTGCACAGATGAAGAGGAAGAAGAAGGAGAAGCAGCGGATGACGTGGAAGCAGTCCGACCAGCCGGACCCATGGCCGGATTCCGAGCGGGCCCTCCGCCACTGCCTCCAGATTGCATGCAATTGGTCGAAGAATCTGACAGTCACTACACTGGAAACAATTAAACCCAATGCACAACGAAGCTAGTAGAAGAAGACAAAAAAAAAGTGGAAAAACCCTACCCAATAAATCCCTCCAAAAGAATTCGGACAGCGAGAGCCCCCGAGGCAAAGGAAAAAACCTCAAATAGCAACAGAGAGAGAGAGAGAGAGAGAGAGACACTGAGTCGGTTGAAGCGCACACACCTTTCTATTTCTCTCTCTTCTTAGATTTGCATCGAA
>JGI26506J51651_1000177_pt1 | contig 10325 bp, 8 predicted proteins | sample AraCvinosormetaG_FD_51651 | JGI IMG/M metagenome (IMG submission 51651) | reverse complement strand
TCACAAAGTAAGAGAAAGATCTGTATATTAAAGTTGAAAGAACTAACCCAATAACTGAGTATTCCATGCTAGCATATCCCTTGGTTCTCGACTTCAATTGGTCAAAGAAATCTCCCACCATCTGCAAAAAGGCAGGGAGCGATTAATAAGAAGATCAGTTTACATAAGCAAGAGTGACATCTCTAAACTTTCATTGGGGTTATCGTAACTCTGCACAAGCAGAGATCTTACCTCTGCAAGAGGTAACTCATAGAGGATCGAAGCTCTGTTCTCAGCTATATATTTCATTTCTTTGAACTCCCCTCTCCTCTCTTGAGCGAGCTCCATAAGCGCACCAATATAGTCTTTTGGTGTAAGCAGCTCAATCTGTATAAAATCGTTTTGCAGTAAGGAAATGTAATTCTACGAAATGTGGTGTGTGAACTTATCAGCAATATCTCCAGCAGAAAAGGCAACCTTAACGTATGGCTCCTCGACCGATTTCCTTTGCCCAGGATCTGGAAGGCGTGATGGATTTGAGCACAAAGTCTGCAGTAAAATTGATTTCACAGGTAATAAGGCTCTAGATCAAGAAAGAAAGACAAAAGGATGCGATTCTCAGGGACGAAAGAAGAATATTTAAAAGTTTGGGATCAAGAGGAAATTACAGTATCACCATTTACAGAGTTCACCCTATAAACAACACTTGGAGCTGTGGTAATAAGATTTAAGTTGTACTCCCTCTCTAGCCTTTCCTGTGAAGAAGAATGAACTGGAGCGTAAGAACAAAGAATGATATAATTCACTTTGTTGAGTGTAATTTATGGCGGGTATCCATCCGGGGAGGAAACTGTAAATAAGTAAAATACTAACAGATAAATCAGTATATATGAATTTCTTTTCTCTATCTTCTGTTGCATAGGAAATTTTCAGTCAGAGACGCACCAAGAACACTTTAAAACAAGAAGAGCGAAACTATCTGACCTGCACAATTTCCATGTGGAGAAGACCCAAAAACCCGCATCTAAAGCCAAAACCCATGGCACTCGACGTTTCAGGCTCAAACTGCAGCATAAAAACCAAGTTGAGGACAAACCTATAGATATGTTTATGCTAACGTATACGCTCCTTAGACCAAATGTGAATATTTTTAACAAAGATACATACAATAGAAGACTGAAATCCCTAGACCAGTTCTTTGCAAAACAAAATTTTACTTTCCAATTCGAAGCCAACTGGGCATAAACATACATTGGCTAAGTAAGCATACGAAGACCATAGTTGTTTCGTCCGTGCAAATTATTCTGGGTACAGATGAAAGAAAAATGTTGTTTTCTGTCATTTAATTCTACTATACCTTCAATGCAGCATCATTGAGTTGCAGTTTTTCCAATGCATCGCGAAGATCGGGAAACCTGCCATCATAGACCAGGTGTGAAAAAAAATTACAAAATGAAAAAGCAAAAAGTCAACAATCAAAAACAAAAACTCAGTACTGGTCAGCGTCAACTGGAAAAAGGCCACAGAACACCATAGGGGTAGCTTCCTCGTAACCAGGTAAAGAGCTTTCTGCCTTTCTGCTATAATGTGTTATTGTATCTCCTACCCTGGCATCTGCAACAGATCTTACAGAAGCCGCAATATATCCTACCTGTATTTAAGGACAGTAACCTTTAAAATATGTGCAAGAAATGTGGCATGATATTCAGGCATATCTGATATACACCAGCAGCATCAATCAGTGCTAAAAATATCTTTCTAGCTATTAGAACTTGAGCAAGGGAAGATGCAACTAACCATTTCTTCTCAAATATAGCCAAACAAGAAAAGTGAAAACATATTTGTTTCATTGCATTCAAATTGTTATTAACCACAATTCTATCTTCTACCAAAGCTGCTACAAGGAAATGCTAAGAAAATCCTTCCATTTACAAACGCTATTAGTTTTCCTATTAACATGTGTTGGAATAGAATGGCGGAAACTGCAGCAGAATACTGACATTTTCATTTCATAATACCAAGGTTTCTGCTGAAAGAAAAAAATTCAACAAGAAAATGGGACATGGATGCACAGGAAAGTATAAAGTATACAAAACAAACAAAATATTATGTTCAAAAGAGTACACTACCTCACCCGCATATAATTCATCCACTTGAATTTGATTTGGAGATAGAACTCCGACTTCATCCGCAAAATAATCCTGCAATTGATGCAAAACTGAGAACATGAAGGATACTGGTGAAACACAAGAAAGCGTTCTTAAAAGCTTAAACATTCTCAAATTTTTCCTGAAAGAATTACAGAATAACACTTCACATCGCTCTATTCAAATAGACCGCGAAAAGCTATCTCATGCACAAATTACATCAATTCATTATTGGGAAATGGAAAAATATCTCGATTAAATAGAAAGACAGTACAGTAGAGTAAAAGAGATAAACCTTTCCGCTTGCCATGAAAAAAATTCTGTCGCCTTTCTTCACTTTCCCATCGATAACTCGAAAGTATACAATGACACCACGATAGGGATCATAATAACTGCAGCAAAATGTATTTTGGACGAAAAATATAAGTAGTTCACATAGAAAAACTGCACACTTGTAGACTAATCAAGCAAAAAAACACGAGTATTTCACACTCAGTTTTAGTTCACCAGTGATTAACTGGAACTGACTTGACATGCCAATGATCAGTCCAATCATTATATACAAATACAACTTCGACTCCAAGACTCAATTTCATACTGTTTTCTCTAGAAAAGGGAAAAATCGTTATGAATAAAAACAACAAGTGCAAACCTGTCAAAAATTAAAGCTCTTAAGGGCTTTCCTGCAGTATCGAGAGGTGCAGGTATCCTTTGAACAATTGCATCCAAAATCTCGGTAATACCAATTCCCTCCTGCGTCAATATATTATTCCCCAAAAATTGTAATTGAATGGATAGAAAGCCACACGTCTTAATTTTTGGGTAGCAGAATAGCAAACCAACTTCAAAATCTAACCTTTGCCGAACAGAATATTGCTTTGCTACAATCTAACCCAATAACCTACAGACAATACGAATTATCAATCAGTGTTCACATAAAAGCTGATGTCTCTGAAACTGCAGCAATGAGACAATTACCCCATTAGAGGAACATGAGACTGGATTATAATATCAAAAAGAAAATGTTTAAAGCATAAAAGAATGTACCGCAAATAATTAACATAATATCTAATAGAAGCTAGAACCTAGTAAAATGTCAAGATAACATATTGACAACAGAAAAATAAAAGACTGAAGAGTTTTTGCAGACACCCAAAAAGGAATACTGTTCAAATTATTACTGGTTGCATTGTATGATTGCTATTGAATACGAACATCATAAAATGGGTAACACAATGAACATAATCACCAACCTCCTCAATCTCCCTGAGAACTTTCTCTGGCTCAGCGCCTGGAAGGTCAATCTTATTCAAAACCTGCAGGAAGAAGTAGAGTTCATTGGCTTTAAACTCTGGTATGCAGACCAAATATTTGAATAAGAAGAATAAACCACCTTACATTATTATTTCCTGTATAGTCATGAATCAGGTTGAAGCAATAATGAAACGTTAAATGATATAATCATTTTATCCTAGACTAGCTATTCCTTTCTTTACTACGCATCTTCTATGTACTGCCGGAGTGATACTACCTGTTTTTTTTAACATATTTGCCCTGTTTGAAAGTTAACTTATTGCAGACTCCGACTTCTTTTAAATAAAACGACATTGACATCATTAAATAATCTTCCATGGAGATGAGACGAAGGAAAGAATGATGATAACTACCACATATAGTTGAAATGTGATTTATTAAAAAGAATGATGATAACTACCACATATAGCTAATAAGATGAAGCATAATTCCGTACTTACGGGAATAATTTCGAGGTTGTTTTCCAAGGCCAAATACACATTAGCCAATGTTTGTGCTTCCACACCCTAAAGCACATGTAAGAGGAAGTTTAAGTTTTTCAGTAATGTAAGTATGTAACCATCAGAAAAGAACGAAATTACCAAGCGAAAAAACGGCATAAACAATACAGATTCCAGGTTTCCACAGCGTGTCAGAAAATTGTATGTCAAGAGAAAGAAAAATCACCTGGGATGCATCCACAACAAGAAGAGCACCCTCGCAAGCAGCAAGAGATCGGGAAACCTATGTACAAATAAACAGTGCATTCTTCATCAAAACTGCAACTTAATAGTTTGTGTATATTCCAAACTGTAAAAAAATTTACGCTTTTAGGTGATATATAACACTCAAACCAAGTAACTTCTCACATATGAAAAATAACTATCAGGCTAAGCTTCAAATGTATCCGTAGACAATAAGTAGATTAGAATATTGTAAGTACCTCGTAAGAGAAATCAACATGACCTGGAGTATCTATCAAGTTGAGGCAAAACGGTGTATCTTCATAAACATAACGCATTCGAGCTGCCTACACAAACATACACCGCAAAGTTACAAATCAGACCGTTGAGCAATCTTATCGAAACTGATTTTTGATTGTGCAGAGAAAGCGATTGAAATAAAAACCTGAAGCTTGATAGTGATGCCTCGTTCTCTCTCTAAGTCCATGTTATCAAGAAACTGCTCCTTCATATCTCTGTTCTGAACAGTACCAGTCACCTGAAGCAACTTATCCGCTAACGTAGATTTCCCATGATCAATATGAGCTATAATACTAAAATTCCTGATGTTCGAAATTGGAACCTGCGAATTTCATAACAAATTCAGTTTCAAAAAAAATCCAAATTCTTCTCAAGTTTCGGCACACGGATGAAGAGAGAGAACAAAACAGAACCCGACCTTCAAAAGACGGTCTTGACCAGAACGGGCGGCTAATTTGGAGCCAGAGACAGAGAGACCGCTCTGAGGCTCAGTTCCAGCTGTGGCTTGGCAAAGTATCTGTAACTTCCGATTAGAGTGACGGCGGAATCCAGAGACGGAAATGGAGGGGAGACGACGGAGAGATGGGGAAGATGTAGAAGTTCCGGATAAGAAAAACGTTGGAGGAGAAGATAAGTCCATAGCAGAAGCCATGGCCATGGCACTGTCTAAGCTCTCTACACCTCTCTCTACTGTTTTGAGAGAAATTCAAAGTATCCTGAGCCACAGACTATGTAACTGGGCCACTGTATCCAATTGGGCCTGTCCATCGGATTCTAACCCACCCGACCCGATTCGATCCAAATCTGTTTTCTTAAAATAACGAATTTGTTTTGTGTGAATTAAACGGAAATTAGACCACAAATTTAATGAAACTGAACAAGATCAAATAAATTGATTTTAAATCAGATAATTCTAAACCCAAAAATATTCGAAGTAGAACATCAAATGTCTCAAAACATAGAAATAAGCTTTTTGTTCAATATTGTTGTGCTATGATTTGATTCGATGAACCAGAAATCATGCATTTTGAGAATATAAGACTCTTTTTTATTCAATGATGAGTTGATTAGTGTTTAATCATTTCTTATATAAGATCTTCACATGCCTTTTAAGACTAATTTAATCCCTATGAAAAGTCCTAACCTTTTAGCGCAATTTCGGTTTAGAAGTAAGAGGAGTGAGGGATTGAAAGTAAAGATGAGTTTTTTACTTGCACGGAATGTAAAAAGACAGAGCACAAAATGAGTCAATGGCGTGGTAATAAGGGACGATTTGACCAATCCATCACCGCCTGTGACTCTTTTTATTAACATGGAGTGTGAGGAGATTAAAAGAAAAAAGGTTTAGACTTTTCTTCGTTTGTTTCTTTATCAAGCTGGTTGTTTCAATTTGGCTTTAGCTGATGCCAATTTGGTGTGGTCCAATCTCTCTTTTAATTTTTGTTTTTCTGATTTCTTCCTTCGTTCCTAGTTCATACTACTCTCCTTGACTTTCTCCTTTTTAACATCAATTCTCTCGTGTTCGAGGTTCCTTTGTCTCTTTTGTCTTTTCACTGTTGTGTGTCGTGAATCCCAAGCTCTATACCTCCGAAATTGGCTTGGCCCACGTCTTTTCTGGTCTTTTTCTCTACTGGGTAAGTCTTCTTCTTCGCATTCCTCTCCTCAAAATCCGATCTTGCTTAGGTTTTTTGGAGAAAGAAGACTTGCACAGTGTTTGACTTAAAGGCTTTTACTTCGTGAACGGCTTTGGCTTTATGTGAATCTGTTAATTTCCCCCAAGGCGATTACAATGTCTTAAACTATTTCGGACACGATCCTATCTCTGTGTTACTAATTTAGTTTGGAAGATTTGGTCTCCTTGAGTCTCTTGATCTGACTTTTTCCTTTGTTCTAGGTTATTACTCTTCCCCACAGTGGCATGATCTTTTCGATAACTTAGCTTAAAGGTCTTTGGAAAAGAGTTATGGGGAGTTTTTGCTCCAAGAGCCTTGGAATCAATTTTGGCAGCGAGTATTCTGGTTCTAGTGTGGCTGATGATGGTCGAGAACCTGATTTTGGCCACTCACAACCAAATGGGCAAACCAGTTTGATTGTTCCTGGTATGAGGCAGCTTATGGTTAAAGACGTCAAGGAACAAAATCAATTAAAAGATGTTTTCTCTTTCCGCGAAAGGGAAGCTGAAGATAATTTCTATGATGGAATTCCGACGTATACTATGGCTCCATCACAGAAAATTCGGTCTGCAAAATCAACTCAAACCGCTGTTTCAAAGGTTAGTATGGACCAAATGAAGCTCCTTTTTTAGCAACTAAGATTAAGAGTTAAAGCATTGTCTCTTAGTAACGGCAAGTGTCTTTTAAGTTTAGAAGTCCTGAAATGTCGTGAGACCAATCCGAATTTGCTATACTGTGGCAGGTTACAGAGGCAAGTAAGCTTTTAGGCAAAGCGGGGTTAGGTAGAGCAAAAGATGTTTTGGATACCCTTGGAAGTAGCATGACAGATCTTAGTAGCGGTGGATTTACTTCTGGAGTTGCAACTAAAGGCAATGAACTTGGGATCTTAGCTTTTGAAGTAGCAAACACAATTGTCAAAAGCTCAAATCTCATTGAATCCCTTTCTAAGAGGAACATCGAGCATTTAAAAGGAACTATCCTTTATTCTGAGGGTGTTCAAAACCTAGTCTCGAATGATTTCGATGAACTACTCAGACTTGTTGCAGCTGATAAGAGGTGAAAATTTTAGTCTAGACGGCTTCTTTTGTTTTTTCCTGGCTTTTTTAAAACATGGCAAGATAGTTAACTTGATATATTTGCAGGCAGGAGCTGCAAGTTTTCTCGGGGGAAGTGGTTCGGTTTGGAAACCGATCCAAAGATTTTCAGTGGCATAATTTACAGCGCTATTTCGATAGGTAGCTTTATTCAAAATATTTGTACATGGGAGAATGTTAATATTTGTTTGTCTAGCTTTCTTTTAAGCTGCCGAATCGTTTCTTTTGTCCTCAGGATCAGCAAAGAATTAACCCCTCAAAGGCAGTTAAAGGAAGACGCGGTGTTGGTTGTTGACCAACTGATGGTTCTAGTGCAGTATACTGCTGTGAGACTACTTTCAAAAATTAGAAACTCTAAAAGCATATTGACTTGTTCTTGCTACTTAGATGTGGTGTTCTGTGCGTTGAGCTATCAGCTATCTTCTTTAGTAGCTGTTTACTTTCGAAAGAATATGTGATAAAAAAAGGGAGGTTATTTGTCATGTCACTCACACATCTCAATATCTCTTTTGGTTCAGGAACTATACCAAGAACTCCAAGTATTGTATCGATTGGAGAAAGACTATGAGCAAAAGCGTCGAGAAGAAGAGAACTCAGCTAATAGCAGTAAGGGTAAGTTACCGAAGACTACTTGGCTGCTTTATTAGATTTGGAACATCGTTTAAATGACAGTACTCTTTTCTTCACGTAGGTGATGGCCTTGCAATCTTAAAAACGGAACTTAAAGCCCAGAGAAAGGTAGTGAAAAGCTTAAAGAAAAAGTCGTTGTGGTCCAGAGGTTTTGAAGAGGTGTGTACAGATTTATCAACTAACACCACCAATTCCTTCAGCTATATAGTGTAAATGCATCATTTTAAATCACTTCAAACATTACACTTCACCAACTAAAATTCAGTCAAACCAAATCTCTTGTTTTAAAAAATCTTGCTAACATAAATAGATTATTATGATCTTTAACTTACCTGCTAATTTGTATTTCAGGTGATGGAGAAACTAGTAGACATTGTACATTTCTTGTTGCTAGAGATTCATAATATCTTCGGTGGTGCCGGTATGTAAGTTCCTCCTTTTTGTACCTTCACCATGTGCTACTGAGCATGTATCTAAGCTTTTGATTTTTTCTCTCGTCCACTACTCTTTTTTACTACATGCTCTAATATATCTTGTTAATTGATCCTCCATAATTAAGTTTTCACGCAACAACCTGAATTTTCTTATATTAAATTATTTTTCTTTGCCCAGATGATCAACCATCGAAGAAAGGAGCTGCAGAATATGATAAAAAATTGGGACCTGCTGGTCTTGCTTTACATTATGCAAATATAATTGTGCAGATTGACACACTTGTGAGTGCACAAACGTAGTATTGTTTCATTTGGTTTGGTTGGTTCTGTACTTCTGTGTATTCTCTCAATCATATCGCATGTGTGTTTCAATGGGTATAGGTCGCTCGTGCAAGCTCTATAACTTCAAATGCAAGGGATTCTCTTTACCAAAGCTTACCACCTGGTATAAAATTGGCTCTTCGTTCCAAGATTAAATCTTTCAATGTCGATAAGGAGGTAATGTCTTCTAATTTACACTCTCTGGTGTACAAACCTGAAGAAATAATGTGGTTGTTTGGCCAGTCACACTAAAACACGAGGTGTGTGGGTTTATGATTTTTATAACAGCTTTCGGTTACACAAATTAAGGATGAGATGGAGAGGACACTGCATTGGCTTGTCCCTGTTGCAGGCAATACAACAAAGTAAGCATCTGACCCTTCTTTCGTCATGTTGACTTTACAATTTTTGATCTCGGTATATAGTTTTATCTTTAATGGCTAATGATTGTTGAATGGGTTCACAGAGCGCATCATGGTTTTGGCTGGGTTGGAGAGTGGGCAAATACAGGGTGAGTGATGAATGAAATTAGACCTGCAACTTCTGCATTTTGTCTTTTTATTTCTCCAATGCTTTCGTTTTTAATCTTACAGGACTGATTTCACTAGTAAGCCTAGTGGTGGAGATATACTACGTATTGAAACACTCTATCACGCTAGTAAAGAAAAGACAGAGATCTACATTCTTGGACAGATAATTTGGTTACAACATTTGGTTACAAAAGCTAAGAGCGACGCTCGAGGAGGTCCTAGACTTTCTTCTATCAAGTCTCCATTGGATACTACGAACCAGCAATTGATATCTGAACCACTCAGTGTCCCAATAGTAACAGATGAGGAGCAAAAGATGTTACAAGAGGCAAGCAAGAGAAAGAGAACTCCATGTGTTAGCAAGAGTCAGGATTTTGATTCTGAGTACTCGCGGGCAAGAAAGTGTGACCCTTTGAGCAAAAGCAGTGAGTATTTTCGTGGAGTGAGAAGAAGCAAATCAGCTGCAGTGAAGCGGTATTCTTCGGGTTTACCGCTTCTTGACTTTGCTATTGACAAGGAAAAAGTGTTGGATGTGATCGATCGGGTTGATGTGCCAAGAGATTATAAAGCATTGTTAAAAGAAGGTAGCTTGAGCTTCTAATGGAGAGTTGTGTGTTTTGTAGGGTCTCTGCCAAAGCACAGAACCGGCTTCTGATTCATACATGTTTGGTTGTGTATATAAGAGCATAAAAGAAAGGGTATGGAAGAAGCTGTAATGTGACGTAATGTTGTTAGATCATTTGCAATATTTCAATATAGTGATACATTTTCAGGCATGGGATGTTATACTGCTTGCGATGGGTAAATGATGATGATGAAGATCACCATACCACTTGCACACCATTCTATGAATCAAAATAACATAAGAGACTGGCATCAAGAAATCTTAAACACATATTGCAATTAGAATCTGCAAGATTTTTAATCTTTATTTCAACAAAGGAAGCAAAACAACCAAAAATTTGATTAACAGTGAATGGATCTGTTCAGTATCATCTTGCCAGCTCTCATGGAATTTGAACCAAAAGAAACTATAATTACGGAACTCAGATTCCGTTTGGTCGGAGAGTCGCACGCATTGTTTTTTTTTTTCGTTATTGTCAGGAAAAAAAAGAGAAGTATTAAGCATGAAAGAGCTGAATCAATCTCTTAAGCTGCTGACTCTTTAGCGATCTTCTCTGCCTTTGCAACCACCTCATCGATACCTCCAACCATGTAAAACGATTGTTCGGAAAGATCAT
>JGI26506J51651_1000176_pt1 | contig 10352 bp, 13 predicted proteins | sample AraCvinosormetaG_FD_51651 | JGI IMG/M metagenome (IMG submission 51651) | reverse complement strand
TCGGTTGATAGTTCTGGAAGCCAAGAAATGATACTGAATAAATTAAAACCAGTTTCTTAGATATACCAATGAATTATGCATGCAATTCCTAAGAAATTAAAATATCTGATTCATCACTATCAAGAATTCAAGATGACTATAAAGTATAAACACAGGATTCCCAAGCCTAAAAAGGCCACTTCACAACCAAAATCACACTACTAATAAAACTAAAGGAGAAGAGGCTCCAAGAACTGGCAAAAAGTGATGATTTATGTTATGCTAGAAATGTCAGACATCATAAGAATTTTCCAGCTATCTCGTAGTTAAAACAGTTATTAGGAAGAAAAGTACCATCGCAAGCATCATAAAACTCTCCAACATGTGTAGCAAGACTGTGTGAGCTTTCAGCTCTCTCAAAATCTTCTACATCTGTATTACTTGTGAAGCTTACTGATTCACCTGGGTTATAGATTTTTTCAGGCTCAAGCTCCTTGTCTGCTTTTATTCTTACCGGCTCCAATAAATAACTTTGCCATTCTAAATTACTGGTAGCATTATTACTCTCAATCCCACCGTTGCTGATATCTCTTCCCGACTTCTCGTTCCAAAATGTCCCATGAGGGGGACTGCAATCCCAAACAGGACGTTCAGCGATGCCTTGAGTGTGAACACCATTGGTGTGATCCACCGCAATAGCCTCGCTGATAGGAAATGATAGGGATGTGGACTTCCTCAAAGAGGCAGTAGCCTCCACATCTACATTACCACTAATCTTTATCGGGCGAGAAGGCCCATCCACCTCAGAGTCCCTATTGAAAAGAACAGGCCCGCGAGCTTTGTGATTGATGATATAGGGAGATGGAGGGTATGAAGATGGCGAATTGGGATGAGGGATTTCTTTAGGAGTGGCATATAGAGAAGGTGACATCTGAGGGCGAGTGAATGTCTTTTCTTTAGGTTGCTCACTTTCATCGTTCCAAATAAATGGCTTTGAATGCAATGTGCTTGGAATTTCACGAGATTCGGAATCTCCTGAATTTAGTGATCTATCCAAAGCGGCAGCAGATAATGTAGGCATGACTCTGCATCATTGAAGATTTCAATTAGAAATCCACCAATAGGGATACACAACAGCGAGAGAGCGTTGTTCAACTAATAAAGTAATGAACATCGAGAGAGTCGATAACGGATAAACAAAAATCCAAATCAATGTCAAGCAATTAATAAACTATACAAACAAGCTAACAATCTGAGAGTTCAATTTCGGGAAGGAGCAAACCATAGAGTGCGAGATTATCAAACTAATCATCCAACATCAAGTAACCTAAACTGAATTTAACAGAGATTATCACGGAACCAAGACCTTAATCATCAAATCGAACAGTCAGCAGCTAGTAAAATCAATCGATAGAAGTGGTTACCTCGCGAGAGAGCATCAATCGGAGAAGACGAAACGAAAAGATAAACTCAGACGGAGGAAGAAGAGAAGGCAATCGATTGATGGTAGATTGATATGACATGGTGCGAAGAAAGAGCAAACAGAGATTAGATATATACAGAGTAGGAGAGAAAAAAGAGAAACCTCTTCTCCAAGGCTTTAATCGTAACAAACTCTTAAACTTAAACCTCTTCACCAAGGCTTTCATTCGCAACGACCGCGTATCACGCTGGGTTTTGGGGAATCACCAGAACGGCTGCGTTTTGATGGGGTTTTGTATGTTTAGTGACGTGGCATCTCCTGGTGTTTCGGGTAGGCTTTTGTAGTCATCAGGGGCCCAACTGTGTGTATTCGTAAATTTGTAAACCCAGTCTAATTACTGATCACAAGTAATAAACCGGGAATTTTTCTTACTATCAAACCGTAAAATTAAATTACATGGATTTGTCCACAAAGCAAAATCATGGCTTATGGACGAGCTTTCTACTTTGATGTATGTATGTATTCATCCTTCTTATTCAAATAGAAAGGTATATGACAAATCGAAAATAAATATAAACAACCTCTGTGAAATCTCTTTCTCCGATCTATCTGTAATATATGGCAGGTCCATTTGAAGTGTTATCCCAAACGCCTCCTTCCTTGACATACTCCAAGTACCTAGCGAATTCTGGTTTTGCAGTCGTCGTGCTCTTCTTCCTCTTCTTCTTGTTCCTCTTTAGACTCATATCGAAGAAACTAAATAGAGGGTGAACCGAACCCCTGGTTTTCTCCACCGGTTTATTCACCTTCGGGGATTGACCATGGGGATTTGTAGGAACGCTCTCCGGTTTCACATCTAAGAGCCCTGCGCCTGCTTCTTCTTCGTCACCGAGCTTCTTGTAGCCGCCTCGAACCTTCCTCGTGCTCAGCGCTCTAATCATCGTTTCTTGTGGTTTTGATCAATTCTCTCTGGTGATATGTTTTTAAGAAAGGATAGATTTTGAAAAGGACACATCTTTTGACTTCTCTTCTCCGTATCCCAACGACTCCTTTAACTTAAACCTTATGTGACATTGCCCTTTCACCTACTACTATTCGTGGGTCAATGCTACTTTATTTTTGACTATGTCTTCTTTGGTGTTTGACTTAATTAGGACAACGAGACAGTTCCACAACAATGCTTTAGACTTTAGTGGACTTGCTCTGTTTCTTGACACAAAATCAGTAGCTCAAGTGTAGTGTAATGCTGAAAAAACAAAGCAATTCATATGAATAAGCTGTGTCCTGCTGTTTTAACCAAACCTTTATTCTTCAGTTTTCCTCTCAATTCTTCAACCACATCCCACTTCCCAATCGCTGCATAGAAATTCGAAACCAACACATAAATGCTCGCGTTCTCTGGACCCGTCTCTTCCATAAGCCTCCTTGCTACATATTCGCCTCGCGTAAGATCCATATTAAGACTACAAGCACTGAGTACCGCTACCCATATAGCACAAGGAATGCTTTGATTATCGTTCTCCATCATTCTGTCGACTAATCTCCATATCTCTTCTGTCTCACCAGCCTTGCTTAAGATATCGATGAAGCATACGTAATGCTCTGTTCCAGGAACCAACCGATACTTCTCCTTCATCATACCAAAACATTCCTTACCTTCTTTAACTAGTCCTGCGTGTGCACAAGCCGATATAACAACAAGAAATGTCACTGAATTCGGTAAAACTCCGCTTCCTTCTTCACACATTTCCCTGAAGATTTCAAGAGCTTTAACCCCATCCCCATTAACCGCATACGCATCTATCATACTCGTCCAAGAAACCACACTTTTAGATGGAACAGCTCTGAATATAGTACGCACTTGCACAATCTGACCGCATTTTCCATACATATCCATTAAGCCATTGCATAGCTTAGAATCTGAAACAAAACCATTACGTAAAGCGACACAGTGTATCTGTTTACCAATCCACAGATCAGAGTTATCAGAGCAGCCAGCAAGAGAGCTACTGAGCACTCTCACATTGGGTCTCTGCCTACTCATAAGCAGAAACGCTTCCTTGTAATTTCGGTTTCGAATGCAACCTGATATCAAAGAATTCAACATCACCTTGTCCGTATGAACATTCAAATTGTTATAAACCTTCATGGCTTCATTGATCAACCCTACACTCGAGTAAAAACTAATCATTGCAGTTCCTAAAACCACGAGATCGCGTCCCGTGACCACCACCATGGCATGAACTTGCTTCCCTTGCTGCAAAATCTTGAGAGAGGCACAAGTTTTAACAACAGAAGACAAAGTGAACTCACTGATTTCTACTCTTTCTCTATACATAGCTGCGAAAATGCCAAGAGCTTCTTTGCCTTTACCGTTTCTAAGGAAACCCGAAAGCAGAGCATTCCATGAGACGACATCTTTTTCCTCAACGCTTTCGAACACCCTAACGGAATCAACCAAGTGTCCGTACTTAGAGTACATGTTAATAAGCGCAGTTTTGGATATGGTTCCTGTTTCAGCGCCTTGTTTGATCATCAAGGCGTGAACTTGGCGTCCTGTTTCTGGGTACGACAAGAGGGCACACGCGCCGAGAACCGGAGTGAAAGTGTGCGAGCTGAGATCAGGGCTAGCCCTATGCATCTGAAGAAAGAGAGCCAAGGTGTCATTTGGGTTTCCACTGCGGAGGTGAGACGAGAGTTGAGAGTTAAGTGAGGAGAGGTCTCGTTGCGGCAATTCGTCGAACAGGTGGTCGGCATGGGTGGCAAAATTTCGGATAAAGACACATCTCAGTACCAAATTAGTGGATTTAACGGTGACGTTACCCAGACGAATAAAGCGTCCAATACGCAAACATGCGAACATGTTTTACTTGTTACCGCTACAGACGAAACTTATAGAAGCAGAGCTATCTTTTTATGGGCAAGGTCAACCTAAATGTCTGTCTGATCAACAATTTATTAGACGACATAAAAAGGAAGAAAAGGTTACAACTTTTCTTTCTCAAGTTACAAGAGAACAAAACCCCTCACAATCTTTAACAGAGAAATGAATGCCTTTAAGCCGAAAACTTTCCCAGTGAGCACTGGCCAATGGATTTTACGCCCAAGAAAACTTTATTGGAGAAGCAGGAAATCAAGTTCTTTGTTTTTACTTTTCAAATCCAAACAAATCAAGATTCGCAAGGCGGCACAGGTTAAACGCCTCAAGCTGCTTTTGGTACATTCTCAGGGAGCGTGAGATCATCGAGTACTGAATCATATTCTGTATCGCGAGCGTTCTTCTTGTTTAGAAGCTTCTTGAACTCAGCCTCGTCCAAGTTCTTTGCGTTCTCTGTGGCGTGAGCTTGAGCTAAGTTGGAGTACTCCACAGCCGAACTGGAGAAGAAGACTCTTTCTTCTTCTGTCACCTTCCTCAGAAATTTAGCTGGGTTGCCTCCCCAAACCTGCAAGGAAAACCAGAATTGTAATTTCACCAGAGCTTAAGCGAATAACAAACGTTTGAGAAGGTCAACATATAAGAGCGTGGCTAAGAACCTCGCCAGAGGGAATTCTAGTGTTCTGCCTAACAAGAGCTCCTGAAGCAACCATGGCATGTTTTTCAACATGAGCTCCATCCAAGACAGTTGCACTTGTACCAATATAGGCCTCATCCTCGACAGTGCAGCCATGTAAAACAGCACTATGACCTGCTCCAAATTCAATTTGCTTTATCCATTACCCTGACTTTAATATTCACACTTCAATTTTATGACAGCAAATGTATTGAGAATTTACCAATGGTGACATTGTCTCCAATGACAGTAGGTAAGACCTTCCCACTTAAGTTGGTCTTAGCAACGTGGACAAGAGCGTTGTCCTGAATATTGGTCCCAGCTCCAACACTAATGCTGTTAGCATCTCCTGCAGAGTCGGTCATTAAATCAAAGGGTATGTCTGAACTAAAGAGTGCCTATCCTCTCAATGAAAGCACATTTGAATCAACAATGTCAAATACTCCAGCAGCTTACCTCTCAAGACACATCCATACCAAATGGAAGAACCTCTTCCCACATGGACATCACCAGAGAGAGAAGCGTTAGGAGCCACAAAAGCCCCCTTATCCACATTAGGGGTTTTGTCAAAAACATTCATGAGTGTGCGGTGCCTTGATACTGGAACAAAAAAAGAGTTTCAGAAGATAGACAAGTGAACCACCCATCATAGCACAGGCTAACACATAACACACTTGTCTAAGTGAAGAAGATTTCAACTAGGATAATAACTAGCCAAATACAGAGAACATAAGAGGAACTTGTAAGAGAAAATTAACGAGAATCTCTCTTCGCAACCACAGAAATGGATACCGTCACTAGCAAAATGAAGAACATTTGATCTTAAGCTCTAAGGTTTCTAATCAAAAATGCCATAATCAATCATCAACATAAGAGGAAACGCATCAATCAAAACTATGACCTGATTCCAGAGAAATACACAAACATTTCGAAGACCCGACGAGTAATGAAACAAAAAAAAATCATCACCAGGATTCGAATGGAACTAAGAGAAGACAAGGCGATCCAAAAGACATACGCTGTTCTCGGAAATGATTTTTCCCTTGGAGGCGACAACCGAGCCGATCAAGTGCTTGACCAGTTTCACGGATCCAGAATCCTACGCTGTAGAATGCTTTACCCATTGTTCCCATCGTGTTCTTCTTCTTCTTCCACACGAGAGATCGATTTGCGTTTTATCAATGAAATCGAAAAGGGGTTTTTCGCCGGAGCCAGAGGAAGAGAGAGAGTGCAGTCTTTGACGACTCATCCCCATTTGTTGGTTTTGTGCTCAATTTTCGGTCGGACCGTTATTATCCGGTTCATGTTATTTCAGGTTGCTGTTGGTAAAATTAGGAGGTAAATTTATGGTGATTATGGTAATTCTTCGCCACGTCACTTTATCCTTTTAAGTCTCGAACAAACGGCACACACTTTGGCGTCCACTGAGAATTGAGAATATAGTTATCATCAACATCAACCAAAGAAGAACCTTATCTCTCAAGAGGTCTCTCTGTTTTATCGAATGAACTACAATGAATGTGATCTCATGCTCCTTCTCATTGGAACATAATCTCTACGAGACAATGTCTTGTCTCCAGAGATGCTCAAAGCAAGAAGAACTGAAGCAAATCCACGCTCGCATGCTGAAAACTGGCTTGATGCAGGATTCTTATGCAATCACAAAGTTTCTTTCTTTCTGCATTTCTTCAACGTCTTCCGACTTTTTGCCTTATGCCCAGATTGTGTTTGACGGGTTTGATCGACCAGATACTTTCTTGTGGAACCTAATGATCAGAGGGTTCTCGTGCTCAGACGAACCCGAGAGGTCTCTTCTCCTGTATCAACGTATGCTCTGTTCTTCAGCTCCTCATAACGCGTATACTTTTCCGTCTCTTCTCAAAGCTTGTTCGAACCTATCTGCATTTGAAGAAACAACGCAAATTCACGCACAGATCACGAAACTTGGATATGAAAATGATGTCTATGCAGTGAATTCTCTGATTAATTCATATGCTGTGACCGGGAATTTCAAGCTAGCTCACCTTCTCTTTGACAGAATCCCCGAACCTGATGATGTCTCGTGGAACTCTGTGATCAAAGGTTATGTAAAAGCTGGAAAAATGGATATTGCATTAACGTTATTCAGGAAAATGGCAGAAAAGAATGCTATATCATGGACTACGATGATCTCTGGGTATGTTCAAGCAGACATGAACAAGGAAGCTCTGCAATTGTTTCATGAAATGCAGAATTCAGATGTTGAGCCTGATAATGTTTCCCTAGCTAATGCTCTCTCAGCTTGTGCTCAGCTCGGAGCACTCGAGCAAGGGAAATGGATCCATTCCTATCTTAATAAGACAAGAATCAGAATGGACTCTGTTTTGGGTTGTGTTCTTATAGATATGTATGCAAAGTGCGGTGAAATGGAAGAAGCTTTGGAAGTTTTCAAGAATATTAAGAAAAAATCAGTGCAAGCATGGACAGCTTTGATTTCAGGATATGCATACCATGGCCATGGAAGAGAAGCTATTAGCAAATTCATGGAGATGCAAAAGATGGGAATTAAGCCAAATGTGATCACTTTCACTGCGGTTCTCACGGCTTGCAGCTACACAGGACTAGTTGAAGAAGGAAAGTTGATATTCTACAACATGGAGAGAGATTACAACCTGAAACCGACCATCGAGCATTATGGCTGTATTGTTGATTTACTCGGTCGAGCTGGATTGCTTGATGAAGCAAAACGTTTCATTCAGGAGATGCCATTGAAGCCAAATGCTGTGATATGGGGTGCGTTGCTCAAAGCCTGTCGAATTCACAAAAACATCGAATTGGGAGAGGAAATTGGAGAAATCTTAATTGCAATAGATCCATATCATGGCGGAAGATATGTTCATAAGGCAAATATTCATGCTATGGGTAAAAAGTGGGACAAAGCAGCTGAAACAAGAAGATTGATGAAAGAACAAGGAGTAGCAAAAGTTCCAGGATGTAGTACAATTAGCTTGGAAGGGACCACACACGAGTTTTTAGCGGGAGACCGATCACACCCAGAGATAGAGAAAATTCAATCTAAATGGAGAATCATGAGAAGGAAACTTGAGGAAAACGGGTACGTACCAGAGTTAGAAGATATACTGCTTGATCTAGTTGATGATGATGAAAGAGAGGCTATTGTGCATCAGCATAGCGAGAAATTGGCTATTACATACGGGTTAATCAAGAGTAAACCAGGAACCGTTATACGCATAATGAAGAATCTCCGAGTATGCAAAGATTGTCACAAAGTAACGAAACTCATATCTAAGATATACAAGAGGGATATTGTAATGAGAGATAGGACAAGGTTCCATCATTTCAGAGATGGGAAATGCAGTTGTGGGGACTACTGGTAAAATTTGGGAGAGGAAATAAAACTTTTATTGCTTAAGAAAATGGATCCACTGGACATTATAAGTTTAAAGTACAATGTTTTCAACTGATGCTGAGAAGTTGTGTTGCAGTCCAAGACTGTCCCGGCTCTAGCTTGACATCCCCAAGCTGAGAATTAAAAATGACAAGGAAGAGTTATAAACTTTTGAGTCTATAAGTTTTGTAAAGAGGAAAGACTTAAGTGTAAACTGATATACCTTTGCATTTTCCACGCACACAAAGTCTCTGTAACAAGCCTCCATCTGAGTATGCGGGTTCCACAAGACCGCATCCGACCAACTGCATTTTTCAAAAACAAGTAGTACTCATGAGGCACAGAACGAAACATAGACCCTGTAGAAAGCCATATAAGTGTCTCAGTAAATGTACTTTGTGTTTTTGATGATTATTTTATCACCCAAGCCATTATCAAACTGCAATTCATTGGGAGCATCAAGATAGACGGTATCCACAAATCCAGGAAAAGTGACTGCATCCCTGAAATGTTAGAAATTAAGGAGTTACAACCATGAAACAAGTGAAATAAAATAAATAAGATCTGTAGTTAATGAAGAAAAACAAATACCAAACCAACCTGTCTTCTTTACCCTCTATTGGGTTCTTAGGGTCTGGATCCTTATTGAGAGTTTTACAACCCTTTAGACCTCTCACGGAGGCCCCCGCAGAAGAAGCCTGATGAACCCAAAAAAAAAAATATTAGAAGAAAAAGTTGATAACATGGACTCAATTTGCAAGCCATAGTATCAAATCATAGGAAAATGATTTAGTGGACCTACACGGAAGTAAGTATGCAACGCAGTGCTGAAAGAAAATGGTTTATCGTCTGTGTTTGTAATCTTTAGCTCAGTGGAAAGGGAGTCCGCGCCAACAATGACCTAAAGTATCAACACAAACTGTTATGAAATACTATAACATACAAGAATGCCATTAGTGAAAGGCATGACACACACCTTGTATAGAGCCTGGAAAGCAAAGTCCCACATGGCTCGACTATAGGGACCATCCTTAAGCTCAAGAGTAACAGCAGCATTGTCATCTGCATTCTGGGAATCGACAACAGACCAGTCCATGTTCCTTCCAAACCCATGCTAATGATTCCAAAATGGTTCAAGACCACCAAATAAGCATAAACAACTAAAAACAGATTTGATCAAGCGAGGAAACAGTAAATGAGAGTACCTGTTGAATTAGCCCAGGTCCAAACTGAGGAAAACAATGTGGAATCCCCCCGCTAATCCAATAACAAAAAGTATGACGAAAACAGAAAAGACATTACTCACAATTTCTGGTTTAATAACAATTGTTGAAGTTCACACACACAGACCTAATGGGCTTAATCTTATTGAAGACAGCATCTGGTCTGACAAAAAGAAGATCTTTACCACTCGCAACTTTCCAAGAAGTAATGCAGCCTCCGAAGAGATATATCTCAGCCTCGCTGCATCCAATTATAAATAAACCCAGATGACATAAAGCTGAACCTGACTTACTTACTACTATGAGATGGTCAATAGTTTTTGATACCTGTTCTGAGGAGAAGTAAGGACAAGTTTTGGCAAATTGCCTTCTCCTTCAGCGACTCTCACTCCAGTAGTTGAAGAAGCCATGGCAGAGAATCTTCTTCTGCAATATCCAAGATCGAGTTTTTTTTTGTGTGAATCAAATGCAAGGTAGAGACATTAGAAGCGAAACCAAAAGAAAAAAAAACAAAATGCAGTAAGAATATTACCGGCTAAATCGGAGCTGATTGGGAGAATTGAAAGTGAGAAAAGGGTTAGAGACGGAAACAATCGCCATTTTTGCTTTTCTCTCCTTCAGTCACTCTCTATCTAGTATCCTATATTTTGATTTGGGTCGATGAAATTGAATACTAAGGGCTCCATCAGTGAGATACGGTTTCTCAAAAAAAAAGATATTAGTATTTTTATAAATATTAGTTATAACTAAATTTTAATAATAAAATAATATTTGATGGGTTTCTCAAA
>JGI26506J51651_1000175_pt1 | contig 10364 bp, 6 predicted proteins | sample AraCvinosormetaG_FD_51651 | JGI IMG/M metagenome (IMG submission 51651) | reverse complement strand
CAATATGATGAAGAGCTGCTCACAATCACACCAATCAAAATTGGTTCAACCGAATTAAGGACCATAATCTCCGATTTAATTCATTTTTAGTTCAGTACATAAAATTTCGAATGTAATTTGGATAAATAAACTGTCCATAATATTCCTCATACAATTTGTTTTTGGTCCATCATTGGTATTGTACTCTCCGTAAACCGATTTCGGTTTAAGAATTAACCGAATTATTTTTTTTGGCGAAAAAGGGTTGTTCGTCGTCTACCACTAGCGATTCATTTCTCAAAATTGAGTCAGATAGTTCGGTAGAATCTTTTCAAGCCGTGTCATTTCTTGTTCGGTAACCGTTTTTTCTCTTGTCATGTATGCTCTGATACACCATGGAAGAAGGTTGGTCCAGTTACAGAAATTGTCTAATTTCAGAGTTTCAGTTCAAAACGGATCTGCTTTGTCCAATTCCTTCTCTTTTGCTAGTGTTGCTGATGCGACCCTTATAGATAGCCTTAAAGGTAACAACTTTACAGTCTCTTACCTAGTTGATTCATTGGGTTTAACCACAAAGCTCGCAGAATCGATCTCCAAGAAAGTAAGCTTCGAGGAGAGGAGAAATCCGGATTCTGTTCTGAGTCTTCTTACAAGTTATGGGTTCACAAAGTCTCAGATTTCAAGTATCATTACTATCTACCCACGATTGCTTGCATTAGATGCTGAGAAATCCATTGCTCCCAAGCTTCAGTCTCTGCAGTCCAGAGGAGCTTCAAGCTCTGAGCTCACTCAGATTGTTTCTACTGTTCCTAAAATCTTGGGGAAGAGAGGGCACAAATCTATAACTGTATACTATGATTTCGTCAAAGACATTATAGAAGCTGATAAGAGTTCTAGTTACGAAAAGTTATGTCATTCTTTTCCACAGGGTAACAAGAAGAATAAGATCAGAAATATCTCTGTTTTGAGAGAATTGGGTGTGGCTCAGCGTTTGTTATTCCCTTTGCTCATCTCAGATGGCCAACCTGTCTGTGGTAAAGAAAGATTTGAAGAATCTCTCAAGAAGGTTGTTGAGATGGGTTTTGATCCGGAGACTACAAAGTTCGTTGAAGCTCTGCGAGTTATTTACCGTATGAGTGACAAAACAATAGAAGAAAAAGTCAATGTCTACAAAAGGTTAGGCTTTGGTGTGGCTGATGTATGGGCAATCTTCAAGAAGTGGCCTTCTTTTTTGTCATACTCAGAGAAGAAGATAACTCATACTTTTGAAACCCTTAAGAGTTGTGGTCTGCTTAAACACGAGGTCCTGTTATTGTTGAAGAAGCATCCAAAATGCATTTGTTCTTCAGAGCAGAAGATTGTGAACTCCATAGAAACATTCTTAGGCCTAGGATTCAGCAGAGATGAGTTTGCGATGATGGTCAAGCGATATCCTCAGTGCATTGACTATACTGCTGAGACAGTGAAGAAGAAAACTGAGTTTATTGTGAAGAATATGAATTGGCCACTAGAGGCTTTGGTTTCGATCCCTCAGGTATTTGGATACAGCCTGGAGAAGAGAACTGTCCCAAGGTGTAATGTAATCAAAACTCTCATCTCAAAAGGACTGATGAAAGACGGAAGTGAAGCCCCTCCAATGTCATCTGTTTTAACAAGTACCGATCAGGCGTTTTTAAGGAGGTATGTGATGAAGCACTACAAGTTGGCACCTGAGTTGATGGCTATCTTCACTGGAGAAAATGGGAAGTGAAAAGAGGAGCTTCTATATATAGTCAGAACACCTACCACACAACAAGAGCATCATTAAGGTTGTATTGTTGTGTTAGTTTTAGATTCTTCCATGAATCTGTTGACATCAGGCCATGAGAAGTGAAAAGAGGAGTTTCATTTATAAATCTCTGATACCTATTTAGACTTTTGTAATCTCAATTTGACTCATTTTAATATACAATCCAACATTGAAAATAAGTAGCAATACTTTTCAATCTTTTTTGAGTCTTGAACTCTTTTAGTGGCCTAGAAACGTGGAGATATGTTCTTCTTTGCATTCACATGAAGCACATATCTTGGTTAGTCAGGTAACTTACAATATATTGATCAATCCTAAGAGCAAGTTTTCGAAGATAGTGGTTTGGTTCCAGATTTGATATCATAAAGAACTCTGGTTATATCATTCCATTGAGGTTGCAGCCGAGGAGAAGAAGTTGTTACGCTCCATCTTTACATAGCGAATGTGACCTTTGTCCCTTTGTATAAATAGCAAAAGTTTCAGCTTACCATTTGTGTTCCTGGTTTTGCTTTTGGCTACTTCTTGTAAGGGAAGATGATTCTCAGTTACAGTTTCAATAGCATACCATATTACCGTAATCTTAAACGAATGACTTTATCCATTAGGTCAGTGCAACCGTGCAACTGCAGGTACAGATTTGTCTACAGTTAAAAAATGTTATGCCAAGCAAAGAGAGAGAGCAAAAGCAATTGGAACCGTTAGATTGATATGTTTTAAAAACAATTAGAACCCTCTGATCATTTTATATTTCGTTATCTTATAAGAAAATGCTGACATCAGCAGATCCTAAAATCAATTTGCCTATCATAATCATCATAAACCCTAAAAAATCGTTTTTTTTTTCCTTCTCCTCAAATTTGAACCCTTGAAAGATCCATCACTCATCAACTCTTTAACGGCACGAGTCACCACTGATCGATGATTGAGTCTTTTGTTCTTCCCTGCTCAACATAAGTTTGAGATTTGTGCTCGAATTGAGTTAGATTGATTGGTAAAATTGCTTCAAAAATTGTTCTTTTTCGGGATTTGTAGTAATCGCATTGCCTGTTGTCATGTATGCTCCGATACTCCATGGAAGAAGGTTGGTACAGTTGCAGAAATGGTGTAACTTTAGTCTTTCAGTGCAAAAGGCATCACCTATATCCAATTTCTTCTCCTCTGCTTCTGCTGCGTGTTTGAGTCCTAGAGTTGGTCGAAAAGGAAACAACTTTACAGTCTCTTACCTTGTTGATTCATTGGGCTTAACCACAAAACTCGCTGAATCCATTTCACGGAAGGTTAGCTTCGAGGACAAGAACAATCCTGATTCTGTTCTGAATCTTTTGACAAGTCATGGGTTCACAGGTTCTCAGATCTCCACCATCATTAGGGATTACCCACAGTTGCTTATAGCAGATGCTGAGAAATCACTTGGTCCCAAGCTTCAGTTTTTGCAGTCTAGAGGAGCTTCAAGCTCTGAAATCACTGAGATTGTTTCTTCAGTTCCGGAAATATTGGGAAAGAAAGGGCACAAAACTATCAGCGTATACTATGATTTCATCAAAGACACTTTGCTTGAGAAGAGTTCCAAGAACGAAAAGTTATGTCATTCTTTGCCACAGGGTAATCTGGAGAACAAGATCAGAAATGTATCGGTTTTAAGAGAATTGGGAATGCCTCACAAGTTGTTATTCTCCTTGCTCATCTCCGATAGCCAACCTGTATGTGGAAAAGAAAAATTTGAAGAAACCCTCAAGAAAGTTGTTGAGATGGGTTTTGATCCTACCACCTCAAAGTTTGTCGAAGCTCTACAAGTTATTTACAAAATGAACGAGAAAACAATCGAAGAAAAAGTCGATCTCTATAAAAGCTTAGGCTTTGATGTGGGAGATGTATGGTCAAGTTTTAAAAAGTGGCCAATCTCGCTGAGAGTATCGGAGAAGAAGATGTTGGACTCCATTGAAACATTTCTTGGCCTAGGATTCAGCAGAGATGAGTTTGCCAAGATGGTCAAGCACTTTCCTCCGTGCATTGGATTATCTACAGAGACGGTCAAAAAGAAAACTGAGTTTCTGGTGAAGAAGATGAATTGGCCACTAAAGGCTGTTGTTTCAAACCCTGCGGTATTTGGATATAGCCTGGAGAAGAGGATTGTTCCAAGGGGTAACGTAATCAAAGCTCTCATGTCCAAAGGATTGATGAGAAATGAACTCCCTTCGATATCGTGTGTCCTCATGTGTACCAAGCAGGTGTTTTTAAACAGGTATGTGGCGAATCACGTGGACAAGCAGCTGGTGACGGAGTTGATGGCTATCTATCGTGCTTCATAAATTTAAACTCTTTCTCTCTCTTTAAACTGTAATTTTCCCATATATTACTGAGGTTTCTAGCCAAAGAGCTGAAGGGGACATGTGAATCCAAATTCTATGTTTGTTGATTTCTTCTAAAGCAGAGATAGTTTCTGAATTCACTGTGACATTGTTTGGATATGGAGTTGAATGATGCAATGCAGCTCTTGAGTTCTACGATTGATCACGTAAGCCTTTTCCGTTCCTCAAGTAGTGTTTGATCTTTATTTTCACTTTTTTCTTTAACAGTTTTGAGATAGGAGTACACTGAATCACAGCTGGTCATACCAAAATCCTCTTATGATAATTAAAATCTTGCTCTGTCGTTGCTTTATATCATTCATTTGATTTGTGAGATGTTTTAATTCTCAGATTGGTGATCTTGGTCTTTACTTGCTATGGCGTTTCATACTCATTTTTTCTGAGCTTATGGTACATTGTCCCACATCATTAGGACTCATAAATCATATTATCATCCAATCCAGGTTGGTAAAATCTGGAATCTAGCTATTACTCTAGAAAATTCAAAGCTCTGGATGGTTTGAAGTTTGGTGAGTTTTTGCGATGGCTGACGACCATTGGAGTGAACACACTCAAGTTTATTTCTCTGTTTGACCTACAAGGTAATATGCTTTTTAGTGTACACACTCAAGCTTATTACTCTAGGTTTATTGAATAAATCGAAGGATATGATCATCGAAACCGTTTCACACTCAACGTTGTTATGGGGTATCATTGAGATAATGTATTGCTTTGGTTGTTCATTAATGTGCTCACTCAACGCATTTGCCCCCAATATCTCTGGAAACTAATTGTAACAGAACTCTCTTTTCCTTTTTTTTAGTCTTATTGTGTTTTTAGCCATATGAGATATGGTTCCCTTGTAAAAAAGGCAATCTACAAGTTTACAAGGGTACGTTAAAAGTTAAAACTATGGTAAGTTCCTTTCATCTTTGAAGAATTCAGAATCTATTTTCATAAAAGTTTGCACCTTTAACCTGAATTTTGCTATGGGATGATCGAAGGCCATTTACTTTACTTCTTAGAGCTTTGTTTACTCAGCGATGGACCTGTGCAATTGTGAGTTGCTAGAAATATTTCTCGGAAAACCTTATTCACAGTCGTATTTGTGGCTATTCAGGTCTTGAGAAGGAAAGGAGAATTAGGAAGTCAGAAGAGATGAGAAATGTTTCAAAATAGCTCTTTGAAAAGTTGAAATATCGGTTGAAAATGCTTGGTGGTTTAAAGGTGGAGGTGCAGGTCCTGTGGCTATATAGAGGGTTTAATATTTTGGCTGAGGGATTATCTATTGTTGAGAAGCTTGGTGGTTCGTATACTGAAGGTAAATTATGATCTTTGTACAGTTTCTGATACCGTCATATACTCTCATTGATGAACTTATTCTGGACTGGGTGCTGGTGATGTCTAATTCTCTGTATTTCGGAAGAGGTAAAAGGACTTGCATTTTAGCAGAATCACTGGGGAGGAACCAACCAAAAAGCAAAGCTTTCTATGGAAAAAATCCAAGGCCTTTTACTTATACTTGTTAGAGCCAGAAAAATGGGTAAGCTTTGTTTGCCCTGCGTTTGAGGGTTTCTTAAATTGTTTTGGATGATGAAATGAAGAAGTTTCTGTTGTTGCTTGACATTAAGTTCTGTTGTCTTGTTACTTTGGTGTTCTAACAAACCGACCTTAACTCTGCATGATATACTTAACCTCAATGTTGTCACGACAAGTCCAGCTCCGGTTCCTTGGTTATTCAAAGATAACTGTACACAACACACAACACACACTCTTCACTAGACATAATTTGTAAGAAATCATTACTCTAAGAAATCTCCTCAAATCAAAATATGACTTTGCTCTGTGATGCATTTATAGTCTTTGGAAAACTCAGTTAAAATCTTCACATCTCTACAATATTCATGGAATTTATAAAACACTCTCTTTGTAGCTGTAGCCAAGTGGTGAGACCTGGGTTCGAATCCCAGCAGTAACATTAACCTTATTAATTTTGTTAAAGAGAATAAATTAAAGGACGACGTATACCAATTGGCAAATCATTAGGGTTTATGAAATTTTGAGTGATTTTCAGAGAAGTTTGAGGATGACTGTGTGATTCTACTTCTCGAATTGAAATAGATAGTTGGGTCATAATCGCATATCCTTGTCTTCTGTCATGTATTCTCTGATTCGCCATGGAAGAAGTTTGGTCGAGTTACAGAAATGGCGTCATTTGAGAGTTTTAGTGCAAAAGGCGTCTCCTTTGTCCAATTCCTTCTCCTCTGCTTCTGCTGCGCGTTTGAGTCCTACAGTTGGTCGAAAAGGTAAGAGCTTTACAGTCTCTTACCTCGTTGATTCATTGGGTTTACCCAAAAAGCTCGCTGAATCGGTCTCAAGGAAGGTTAGCTTCGAGGACAAGGACAACCCTGACTCTGTTCTGAATCTTTTGAGAAGTCATGGGTTCACTGATTCTCAGATCTCCACCATCGTTACGGATTATCCACAATTGCTTGTAGCTGATGCTGAGAAATCACTTGCTCCCAAGCTTCAGTTTTTGCAGTCTAGAGGAGCTTCAAGCTCTGAGCTCACTGAGATTGTTTCTACAGTTCCTAAAATCTTGGGAAAGAGAGGCCACAAAACTATCAGCGTATTCTATGATTTCATCAAAGAAACTTTACTTGATAAGAGTTCCAAGTCCGAAAAGTCATGTCAGCCTTTTCCACAGGGTAATCTGGAGAACAAGATCAGAAATTTATCTGTTTTGAGAGAATTGGGGATGCCTCACAAGTTGTTATTCCCCTTGCTCATCTCTTGTGACGTACCTGTCTTCGGTAAAGAAAAATTTGAAGAATCCCTCAAGAAAGTTGTTGAGATGGGTTTTGATCCATCCACCTCAAAGTTTGTGGAAGCTTTGTGCGTTGTTCAAAGATTGAGCGACAAAACAATAGAAGATAAAGTCAATGCGTATAAAAGGTTAGGCTTTGATGTGGAATATGTATGGACAGTGTTCAAGAGGTGGCCAAACTTTCTGACACACTCGGAGAAGAAGATATTGAACACCATTGAAACATTTCTAGGCCTAGGGTTCAGCAGAGATGAGTTTAGCGTGTTAATTAAGCGCTTTCCTCAGGGCATTGGATTATCCGCGGAGATGGTTAAAAAGAAGACTGAGTTTTTGGTAAAGAAGATGAATTGGCCACTAAAGGCTCTGGTTTCAAACCCTGCGGTGCTTGGATACAGCCTAGAGAAGAGGACTGTCCCAAGGGGTAACGTAGTTCAAGCTCTCATCTCCAAGGGATTGATCGGAAGTGAACTCCCTTCGATATCGCGTGTCTTCGTATGTACCGATCAGGTGTTCTTAAACAGGTATGTCAAGAGGCATGAGGACAAGCAGCTGGAGACTGAGTTGATGGCTATCTATCGTGCTTCATAGATCACAACGCTTGTCAAGGATTTTGGTTTTATCTTTGAATATCTTTAATTTAGACTTTAGTTCTCAATTTCATATCGATCCAAACTCTTTGTCTCTCTCTATAGATTCTTGAAATTGTAAGTTTTGAATCCATTTTCAGCTATATTACTGAAGTTAAATTCCAAATTCTTTATGACCTTGTTCGGATATAGATTTGAATGATAATGCAGCTCCTGAATTCTTGAATTGGTCATGTAAGCCTTTTCTATTTCTCAGTTAGTGTTTACTTTCACATTATTCTTTAAATTTTGGGATTGGAGTACTGAAATTACAGCTACTGATACCAAAATCCTCTTATGGTACAATAAAGTCTTTGCTTTATATATTCTTTGCTCCTGAGATCGTGGAGTCCTCATGTAAGCTCTGTCTTTGCTTATATATTCTTTGATCATATGATTCATCTGATTTGTGGAATGTTTGTATTTCAGATTTGTGATCTTGGTCTTTACTCGTACACGTTTTTTGTGAGCTTTATATTACATTGTCTTGAATATATTGTCAGGGGCACTGGAAACCTATCCTACATCATTAGGACACATCAATCAGATAATCATCCAGTCCAAGGTGGTAAAATCTTTATATCTAGCTTCTAACTGAAGAAGCTTGGGACGTTGAACGTTGTTTTGAGCTTTTGCTATGGCTAACGACCTCTGGAGTGAATACTCAAGTTTTCTCTCTTTGACTCACAAGGTAATATGCTTATTAGCGTTATTATAGGTACATTGAGATAGTATAATGTGTTGGTTGTTTATTAATGTGCTCATTCAATGCATTTGCTCGATATCTCTAGGCTATCTATCAGAACTATCTTTTCCTTTACTTGATCTTATTGTGTTTTAGACGTATGAGATATGGTTCCCTTGAAAGAATGCAATCTACAAGTTTACAATGGTACGTCAAAACTGTGTTAAGTTTCTTTCATCATTGAAGAATTCAGAATCTTGTTTCAACTTGGACTTTAGCTAACACTTTTGGCAATTGAGTTTCTTATATATTCAAGGAAAATTACATATTGAACTATGTTTGCTCGTTCTAGATAGGAACTCGAGAACTTTTTCTTTAGTTCTCATTTTTTTTTTTTCAGTGATGAATCCAGAAAACTATTGAAGAGAGAGAGCTATTCATACAGACTGAGACTACAGAACAAAGCATGCTGTTTTGGGCTTGAAACATATTGTCCAAATCCGCCTGCCGTGATACTATATGGGCCGAGTCAGGCCCGTTAGGCACCTGTCTCTTTTGGAAAAAAAAAAAGAATCATAATCAAAATTCATCAGGGTTTATTATCGGTGGAGCGACTCATAAACCCCAAATTTTGGATATTTTTGCGATTTAGGGTTTCGCGATTCGGAAATGGATTCATGGTGAGTTTCTTGTTATTGTTCGTAATTTCATAGAAAATTTGGTATCTGTTATTCATGACTGCGCGATTCATCTTCTCGAATTGAAACAGAGAGTAGTTGGGTCGGAATAGCTTTCAACACTGTAGCATTTGTACATTGTCTTTTGTAATGTATTCTCTAATTCTCCATGGAAGAAGGTTGGTCCAATTGAAGAAATGGTTGAATTTGAGAGTTTCAGTGCAAAATGCATTTGTTTTGTCCGATTCCTTCTCTTCTGTTAGTGCTACTGATGTGAGGTCAAGAGATGGTCGAAAAGGGAAGAATTTTACGGTCTCTTACCTCGTTGATTCATTGGGTTTATCTAAAAAGCTCGCTGAATCCATCTCAAGGAAAGTTAGCTTTGAGGACAAGGTCAATCCTGATTCTGTTCTAAGTCTGTTTAGAAGTTACGGGTTCACAGATTCTCAGATCTCTACCATCATTACGGATTATCCGTTATTGCTTGTAGCGGATGCTAAGAAAGCACTTGGTCGCAAGCTTCAGATTCTGCAGTCTAGAGGAGCTTCAAGCTCTGAGATCACTGAGATTGTTTCTACAGTACCGAGAATCTTAGGAAAGAAATCTATTACTGTATACTATGATGCTGTCAAAGACATTATAGTAGCCGATACGAGTTCGAGTTATGAACTCCCACAGGGTTCTCAGGGGAATAAAATCCGAAATGTATCGGCTTTGAGAGAATTAGGCATGCCTTCTCGGTTGTTATTACCCTTGCTCGTCTCCAAATCGCAGCCTGTGTGTGGAAAAGAAAATTTTGATGCATCCCTTAAGAAGGTTGTTGAGATGGGGTTTGATCCCACCACCACTAAGTTTGTTTTAGCTTTGCGGATGCTTTACCAAATGAGCGAGAAAACGATTGAAGAAAAAGTTGTAGTCTTTAGAAGTTTAGGTTTTACTGTGGATGATGTGTGGGAAATCTTCAAGAAGACTCCTTCTGTTTTGAAAGTCTCCAAGAAGAAGATATTGAAGTCGGCTGAAACGTTTCTAGACCTAGGATATAGCAGAGCTGAGTTTCTGATGATGGTTAAGCGTTATCCTCCTTGCATTGAATATTCTGTAGAGTCTGTTAAAAAGAAGAATGAGTTTCTGGTGAAGAAGATGAAATGGCCACGAAACGCCTTGGTTTTGCACCCTCAGGTGTTTGGATACAGCATGGAGAAGAGGATTATACCAAGGTGTAACATACTCGAAGCTCTCTTGTCGAAAGGACTGCTCAGAAAGGGAAGTGAACTACCTGCAGTGTCCTCTGTTTTGTCGTGTACCGATGAAGGATTTTTAGACAGGTATGTGATGAAGCACAACGAGCTGGTGCCTACGTTGATGGCTATATTCACCAAAGGTCGTGTTTCATAGATCAGAAGGCACACCTACAACAATGAGCAGTGCCAAGG
>JGI26506J51651_1000173_pt1 | contig 10377 bp, 11 predicted proteins | sample AraCvinosormetaG_FD_51651 | JGI IMG/M metagenome (IMG submission 51651) | reverse complement strand
CTACAAAATCGAACAAGTTTTAATTCGAACCAATATTCTTCTTTTTTTATATTTTAAATCGGCAAATAATAGTCGGCGAGTCGGCACGGCATCGATTCCCTCCCACTCATCTAGTTGCGTCTTTATCTGGAAGTTCTTATTGGGCCTTAACAAAGCCCAACGAAATGGAGCCGATGGGGAGATGCTGAAATCGCCAAGCAGAGAAGCCCAAATTACAATCAGTTGTTCCCGCCCGATCAACTCTCTGGATCCACCGAGGCTCTTTTTCACCTTGGAATTTCGAGAAAAGCTCTACTTAGCCTCAAAATCCTCACAACAACTCTTCTCTTGTAGCTACACTTCATCACACATTTTCCCGTAGCACAGATAAAGTCTGTCGCCCTTTACGTGGACTGGTTTGTCATCCATTTTTAGCTCTTTCCTTTGAAGACTTAAGAGCCTCTCTTGCAATCAGAATGTCTTAGGCACTTAATCTTCACAACTCTGTTTTACTTTTACAAATGTCTTCTCTTACCTTTGGAAAATTTAGAACTCTCTGATGAGGGAAGACATCAAAAGGTAAGTAAAGAACCATTTTCTGCAATGCTCATATTTTCAAACATGTTTTGACCATGCTCATTCTCACGAGTAGAAGTTTATATATCCATTGTGACTATTCGTTTTCACCATCCTTGTAACTCATTCAATTCTTCATCTCTCGCAAACCCTAATCTTGCTGCAAAAATTTCCTGAATTCTTCCTCTCTCAACTTTTGCGTTTGATCTTTATGTACTTACTTTTTTTCGTTTTCAAAGATGTTGATGCAAATCTACGCAAAGACTCTAACAGAATAGAGCATAACCCTTGACGTCGAAAGCTCCGACACCATCAATAATGTCAAGGCAAAGATCTAGGACATAGAAGGGATTCCTCAAGACCAGCAAAGACTCATCTTTTCCGGTAAACTGCTAGATGATGGCCCTACTTTGGCTGATTACAGTATCCAAAAAGATTCAATACTCCACTTGGCTCTCAGGTTGAGAGGTGGTATGCAGATATTCGTCAAGATCCTTACCGGTTAAACCATTACCCTAGAAGTTGAGAGTTCAGACACTATTGACAATGTTAAAGCTAAGATCCAAGACAAGGAAGGAATCCCTCCGGATCAACAGAGACTAATATTCGCGGGTAAACAGCTTGAGGATGGTCGCACTCTTGCAGATTACAACATCCAAAAGGAGTCAACACTTCACCTTGTGCTGAGACTCCGTGGTGGGATGCAGATTTTTCTCAAGACTCTTACCGGAAAGACGAAAGTTTTGGAAGTTGAGAGCTCGGACACAATCGATAACGTGAAGGCCAAGATTCAAGATATAGAAGGGATCCCACCAGACCAACATAGACTTATCTTTGCAGGCAAGCAGCTCGAAGATGGTCGGACTCTTGCTGATTACAACGTCCAGGAGGATTCCACCCTTCATCTCCTTCTGAGATTCCGTGGTGGGATGCAGATTTTCGTGAAGACCCTTACCGGCAAAACCATTACCTTAGAAGTTGAGAGCTCTGATACAATCGATAACGTGAAGGCCAAGATTCAGGACAAAGAAGGGATCCCACCAGACCAACAGAGACTCATCTTTGCAGGAAAGCAGCTCGAAGATGGTCGGACTCTTGCAGATTACAACATCCAAAAGGAGTCAACACTTCACCTTGTGCTGCGTCTTCGTGGTGGGATGCAGATTTTCGTAAAGACTTTGACGGGAAAGACCATCACGCTTGAAGTGGAAAGCTCTGATACGATTGACAATGTGAAGGCAAAGATTCAGGACAAAGAAGGGATTTCACCAGACCAACAGAGACTCATCTTTGCAGGCAAGCAGCATGAAGATGGTCGCACTTTAGCGGATTACAACATCCAGAAAGAGTCAACTCTTCACCTTGTTCTCCGTCTCCGCGGTGGAAGCTTCTGAACAAGAAGTCTATGGCAGCGCTTTGGTTTTCTTTTTTTCTTGTTATGTTTTAACTTTTGATGGATTCAACTTCAGAGTCTTTTCGATAATAATTCAAAGTACTTTCTTATTTATCTGTTCTATAATCTAAATCTCAACAACAATTACAATAATTTCCGGCTCCTGAAATACTTGATAATGCACAATGCCTTAAACTTGGATGGTTAAATCCTTAAACCATTTTTTCAAATACTCTGTTTTCCTTTTACAAAGAAACTTTTGTCAATATTACTCTGTTTAGTGCTCAGTTGTGTATATTTTTCCTTATTTTTTTAGCTGTTAAGGGTAATTATTGCTTTCGATAAGCAGAGTGATCTTTTTGCACTTGCTCTCGCACATATATACAAGTGCTTCTCTTTATTTTATTTTTATCTAAAATAAGGTGTCAGGAACAAGAAACAAACCTCTTTACAAAACTGAAACATCAGAGCACTGTTTACTTTCCCTTCTACATACTAACAGGTTGTGATGCAGTTGGTTAGTCCACGGAAGACAACTTTCATGTTTGTCATATGAGATAAAACAGAGACGGGTATGTTCTTTCGAACCCCATTGTTGAGTCTAACGAGAATGGTTGATTTTTCCATGGTTACGATACTTTTTTCCGCCATCAAGCTTAATCCAAGGTTACACAACCAACAGAGTAAGCAGCAGTGTTTAACGTCTTCATCAAGCTATATCTTCAAGATAAACCGTTTCCAACAACACGAAAGATGACTAGAGAAAGCCAGCTGAGATGCGATATCAATCTTTAAATTCCATTCACCTCTCTTTTTGGTGTTGATCAGAAGGAATCAAATGTATATATTATTCATATACATATATGTATCTCGAGAACCGCTGGTTATGTTGCATGTGCCAAGAGTATAGAAAAAGTGGTCTTGTAGACAAAGATTTTGACTTTGTTTGATGCAGACAAAACATCGTGGTCTATTGTAATCTTCTTTCTAGGTGGTTTAAACATGAAAAAGGACAGCTTCTGATGAGACAAGAAGAGGAAATTACGAAAGGAAGAGGTACAAAATCGATTCTCTTAAATTCCAGCGGACAAAACACAAAGCCTTAAAAGTATCTAGTGGACCTTAGTAAAAGCCCAAATGATGGAGCGTGCTTGATTGAGGCATAGTACATATGTCATCATAAGATGAAGATTTTGAAATCACCAAGCAGAGTCAAAATCTAGGGCAATGACAAAACGTAAGCAGCAGGATACAAAAGAAAACCTAACCCTAACCGTATTTGAATCCAATAAACGATGTTCAAACTCTGGAGGAGAATACTTTGATCGAATCCCTGCAGATTTGGTCATCAAAATCTTATCGAAATTGTCTGCAAAGTCTATGGCCAAGTGTCGTTGTGTATGTAAGCTCTTGTCGTCGATAATTCGACAACCAAATTATAACCAGTTGTTCCCGATCAAGTATCCCGATCCACCGAGGTTCATCTTCACCTTCTTAGGTGGAGGAATGTTATTTTCCTACACTTCAACACAGCCTGAAAATCCAGATGAGAATTCATCTCTTGTAGCCACTGCTCATCATCATACGGATATCCCTAGAGATTTCTCTCAAATTTTTAGCTCTGTCCACGGACTGGTCTGTTATCACCGTAAGATAAAAAATGACACAGTTTTTGTGATTTATAATCCCATCACAGGGCAGTACGTAACCTTACCCATATTGGAAGCACATGCGACAATAAACTATTTCGCCATCGGGTATGATCCAATCAACAAACGGTTCAAGGTATTGTGTGTAACCTCGGTGCATCATGGAACAGAGGAGGAGTTTGATAGTCAGCATCAAGTTCTCACATTCGAGACTGGAAGGAGAAATCTATTTTGGAGGAAGATCCAATGTCGCAGACATTATTATGCCCACCGTTATCATAAGGGGATATGCATCAAAGGTGTTTTGTATTATGCAGCAACCTCTATGAAACCTATGTTGGGACCTATGATCGTTTGCTTTGACGTTAGGTCTGAGAAATTTGGTTTTATTACTTGGAAACCTCCCTCTCTGATAAACTACAAGGGTAAATTAGGTTCAATAAATAGTAATGATAACGATTTGGTGTTGTGGGTTCTAGAGCATGGCCAGGAACGTAAATGGTCAAAGCATATCTACGTAAACCCCCTTCAATGGCCGGAGTTCAATGGAATTGATGTAAACTTTTTAGTTACTAGTAAAGGTGAAGCTGTATTCTGCCCAAATCACTATGATCCACAAGTTCCTTTTTACCTTTATTACTACAATCTCGAGGAGAACATTGTGGTAAGAGTAAGAGTTGAAGTTCCAGAATCTCAAGGTTCTAAACGGGTTTTGTTTCATGCTGTTCCAAACTATCTAGAGAATATGAAGCTTACGTGAGTGTTTTATTGGGTTTTTTTTTACCTGTTTAAGACTATTATCATGATTTCAAAATAGTGAGTAGGGATAGATTAGAAGTCGGTGTTTTTATTTCTTTTTAAAAGACTAATGAGATGTGGCTTCAATGGTGTTTTGTTTTATATTTGGAGGATCATTGTGGAATAATGGTTGAATTTTCCATGGTCGTTACAATGCTTTTTCTACTCTGTTCTGAATCTAAATCACAAAACCACTCACTATGTTCAACAACTACCTGGGCTTATATCGTTTTTGGGTTGAGCTTTCTGTTGCATGCCCCACATACAAAGATTTTGGTTTGGTTTGATGCAGACAAAACACATTATGCATTGTGATCTATTTGTAATCCGAAGAATGAATTTTCTTGAAGAAAACCACATTCTCTTTATTATGTGAATCAAGATTGGTTTATTGATAACAATTATTGGTCTTAAGTAGCTAAACAGTTGCTGAATCAAAATATGGGAAACTAATGCTCCATTGTCACAATCTCTTCAATAGATTTCCTATACTCCACAATCAAATCCCTGACCAGAAGACATTTAACAACAAAAGAGTAAGAGCACGATCACAATCTGATCAGATAAAACATGATACTAACAATCTAGCTAACCTTCTCTGTTGAAGCAATTGCTCACTTTCTTCAACATTTCTCTTTTGGCCATCAACAGTCTATAAAACACAGAGAGAGAGAGAGATCCATAAGAAACAAAAGATTAAACAGAACCAATACAGAGATCCAAAATGTTACCATAGTTTTAGATCCTAGTGATCCTGAAATCGAATTCAGCAACTGTTGACACTTGTCGAAATGGCTATTCAATTCATTCACCTGCAAATCCCACAATTTCAACATCATCCAATAAGAAACCCTAGAAATCTCAAAACCACTTTAAAAGACTTGATTTTTAACAAACCAGGGCATCAGAATTCTGATCTCGTGTTCCATTTTCAATCACATCAGCTAATTTCTCCACCATCTGCGTCATTAACACGAAATTAGAACCCCCAACGATTCCAATTTCATCAATTTTCTTTGTTACTAACTTACCGGATAGAGATGGAAATGAGAAGCTAAAGACTGATGCTGTTGAGGAGTCTGCACCGGAGTTTGAACCAACTGTTGTTGTTGCTGCGGTGTATGCATCATAGATTGAGGCGTATGAACCATCGTCTGTTGCGACGGAGGTGATTGTAACGACTGTGGCTGAAGAGGAGGAGATTGTAACAACCGTTGTTGTTGTTGGAATTGCTGTTGTTGGATGAAGTGTTGCTGTTGTTGGAATTGCTGATATTGTTGCATCTCTTGTTGTTGTTGTGGCTGGAATTGTTGTTGTTGCTGCTGCGTCTGTTGTTGTTGTTGAAGATGAAACTGTTGTTGTTGTTGTTGTTGTAATTGTTGTTGCTGGAGGAATAGTTGCTGGTCATGATTCGTCGGTGTACCGAAGTTACCCTGCGCCTGCACGTTTGGGATCATCGACCAATTACCTCCTCCTCCTGAGAATTGATCCATTTTTTCTCCTTCCGATCTCGCTAATTCTCCTTCTCGTCGCCGTCGTCGTCTATTAAAAGGAAGAAGAAGAGACAAAAGTGGGAACTTAAACGATGTCGTGTCATGATAAAACGACGTTGTTCTCACTTAAGGTTTTGTTTGTAATTTACAATCGTAAAAACGCCGTCGTTTCAGTATCAATCTCTTCTTCTTCTTCTTCCTCTCAAACCGAATGTTCTTCTTGGTCGGTCACAATCTGTTCTGCACGAGCACTGCACAATCACTTGGAGTCTGTGAATTTCACATCAGAAAGAAATTCAAACTCCCATAGTTTTCAATTTTCACGATCTCCGAATTTCACGACTTTGATACTTCTGGGTTTCTTTGCACATTCACGTAAGCTCCAATTCTTCCTTCTCTTCTTTTGGCAATTGATTCACATCGAATAGTGTTGCGTTGACGAGTTCTTCGTTACAGATATTGTGTATTATGGCTGTTAAAATTGAATTTGAATTGTTAGTATTAGCAAAGTAATACAAAGTTTGTTCCTTTAACTAATTTAACCAGCTTCTGTTCTCATGAACAAGTTTGTTCCTTTGTTAAGTCAGATTTTTTACACTACTTGATGTAGACTATATCTACTTGTCTTTCTCTTTAGGCGACGAAGATGAGGCTGTTGAAGGTTGCTACGTGTAACTTGAACCAATGGGCCATGGATTTCGAGAGCAACATGAAGAACATCAAGGCTTCGATCGCTGAGGCAAAGGCTGCTGGTGCTGTTATCAGGCTTGGACCCGAGCTCGAGGTCACTGGCTATGGTTGCGAGGATCACTTCTTGGAACTCGACACTGTCACTCATGCGTAAGCTTCTATTTTTAGTTTTCTATTTCGATGATGAATGGCATGAATGACTTGGTACTATCACTTTAGATGATGGAATTAATTTCTTTTTCTTCTGAATTTAGTTCTCGGAATCATGTTTAACCGTTTCTTCTTATGTTCATGTGAATATCTTCTTTCAGGTGGGAGTGTTTGAAGGAATTGCTGCTTGGTGATTGGACGGATGATATTTTGTGCAGCATAGGAATGCCTGTGATTAAAGGAGCAGAGCGTTATAACTGCCAGGTTCTCTGTATGAACAGAAGAATCATCATGATTCGACCAAAAATGTGGCTCGCAAACGATGGAAACTATAGGGAGCTACGGTGGTTCACGGCTTGGAAGCAGAGAGAAGAGCTAGAGGAATTTCAGCTCCCAATTGAAATTTCAGAGGCTTTGGAGCAGAAATCAGTCCCTTTTGGTTATGGTTACATCCAGTTTATCGACACGTGAGTTTGGATATAATGCTTCCGTTTCAACACTGTCAATGATTTTGTCTGCTTAACTGTATCAATTATATTTCCTTATCAGGGCTGTTGCAGCTGAAGTCTGTGAGGAACTGTTTAGTCCACTTCCTCCTCATGCCGAGCTCGCATTGAACGGGGTGGAAGTATTTATGAATGCAAGTGGGAGTCATCACCAACTTAGGAAACTAGATATTCGTCTGAATGCTTTCATGGGGGCTACTCATGCTCGTGGTGGGGTGTATATGTACAGTAATCAACAGGGATGCGATGGTAGCCGCTTATACTACGGTATGTTTGACAACCCTTAAAGTATTGAAACTATCATTTTTGAGTAAATCATATCTACTTTTTGAGTGAGATTTGTTCATTTGTAACCAAGTGCAGATGGATGTGCATGTATTGTTGTAAACGGGGATGTTGTCGCTCAAGGCTCACAATTCTCGTTGAGAGATGTTGAGGTCATCATTTCCCAAGTGGATCTTGATGCGGTATCCCACAGTTACCCTTTGGCTTTACTTTCTTCTGTTTTGTGATATATAAATGAAAGTTCTTAGGATCATCTTGCTTATTTGTCTTGAGAAAGGTTGCTAGCCTTCGTGGATCTATAAGTAGCTTTCAGGAACAAGCAAGCTGCAAGGTTAAAGTATCTTCAGTAGCTGTGCCCTGTAGACTAACACAGTCCTTCAACCTGAAAATGACACTAAGCAGTCCGAAGAAGGTTCTCCATCCTTGAGCATTTGATCTTAAGTTAACATTTAAAATTTTCCATTCTAATATACATTAGTTATGTAGATCATTTACCACTCTCCACAAGAAGAAATAGCCTTTGGTCCCGCTTGCTGGATGTGGGACTATTTGAGAAGAAGTGGTGCTTCAGGATTTTTGCTTCCTCTTTCTGGCGGAGCAGACAGCTCCTCCGTGGCAGCTATTGTTGGCTGCATGTGCCAACTTGTTGTTAAAGGTACACTCGCGCTTTTTTCTATGTATGTTGAACTGTGTTTTATCTTGTTGAAATTTCATGATATTGAGTTCTCTCAGAGTATATCTTCTTTCTTGTTTAGAGATTGCAAAGGGAGATGAGCAAGTAAAAGCTGATGCGAACCGAATTGGGAATTATGCTAATGGGCAGTTTCCTACTGATAGCAAAGAGTTTGCCAAACGAATATTTTACACTGTCTTTATGGGTTCTGAAAACAGGTGAATTAGTTAATAAGAGCAAAGAGAATATGATTTTTCGTCACTGTGTGGATTTACAGCAGACATGAAACTTTTTTCCCCATATTGAAATCTTAAATTTGCAGTTCTGAGGAGACAAAAAGGCGTTCAAAGCAGCTGGCAGACGAGATTGGTGCTTGGCATCTTGATGTTTGCATAGATGGTGTTGTCTCTGCAGTTTTATCATTATTTCAAACAGTTACAGGCAAGCGACCAAGGTATAAGGTAAAGTCTGAATATACATTACCTAGGCAAACTGTTAGAAAAAATGAAATATGATCATCTGGAGAAGAGAAGAAGAACTAAAATTGTGAAAATGGTTGTTGGTTTTGTTTATTAGGTTGATGGAGGATCAAATGCTGAGAACCTTGGGTTGCAGAACATTCAAGCCCGGATGAGAATGGTGTTAGCATTTATGTTAGCGTCTCTCTTGCCTTGGGTTCATAGCAAACCAGGCTTTTACCTTGTTCTAGGCAGCTCCAACGTTGATGAAGGACTTCGTGGTTACCTGACAAAGGTAATGGAGTAATCACTTTTTGGCTGCTACATCTCAAATTTCATAGATGGTTAAAAAATATTGTTCATTCTCTTGGTTGAAACAGTATGATTGCAGCTCAGCAGACATAAATCCTATAGGAAGTATCAGTAAAATGGATTTGAGGTTGTTCTTAAAATGGGCTGCAACGAATCTCAGATATCCATCCTTGGCAGAGATAGAAGCTGCTCCACCAACAGCTGAGCTTGAGCCCATTCGTTCTGACTATTCTCAGGTAATAACAAAAATATTTGAGACTCTATATAGTTATAAAGTCAACGAAGATGTCAGTTCAGATATCTTGAGTTTTGAAACAGCTCGATGAAGTCGACATGGGAATGACATATGAAGAGCTTTCAGTCTATGGAAGGATGAGGAAGATATTCCGTTGTGGACCAGTATCTATGTTCAAGGTTTGATTTTCTGAAAACTAGCCACAAATGTTACTAAATCATATGATGCAGTGAAACTGAAGCTGGTCTGTGATTCTGCAGAATCTATGTTACAAGTGGGGAACAAAGCTAAGCCCAGCAGAAGTAGCTGAGAAAGTGAAGTATTTCTTCAAATATTATTCGATCAATCGACACAAAATGACTGTCCTCACACCGTCTTATCACGCTGAGGTACTTGCTTATTTGAAACATGTTTGAATCTGTCTTGAGAGAGAGAACAAAAAAACTCATTTGTCTTTTTGTTGCAGAGTTACTCCCCAGAGGACAACAGATTCGATCTGAGGCAGTTTCTGTACAACAGCAAGTGGCCATACCAGTTTAAGAAGATTGACGAGATTGTTGACAGCTTAAATGGTGACTCAGTTGCTTTCCCGGAAGAAGAAGCAAACTCCAACAAAGAAATTGGAGTTGTAGCAGCAAACTCCGGAGACCCAAGTGCGGGTCTCTGATGAACATCATCCCTAAACCCTCTCTGTTTCAACCCAAATTGGAATTTAGTACCCATTTCTGTACTAAGGGTGGGTTGATAACCCACATCACAAGGCATTCCACCCAATAATCGGATCCTGCTTGTACGAAACGGAAGATATTGTCTATGACTGTAGAAGTACGTCTTAGACTGATATTGCACTTTAAATAGACATTCATTATCATGTTATATGTAGCAAAATAATTCAAGAGTTATGCGCATTGTTAAAGCATTGCTATATATATGAACCAAAGATTTGTTTTTGGTTGTTGTGTTAAAGTGAACCAAAGATTTGTGGTATAATAATTTTAACACCGACTTGATATCAGATCTTATTTTAAAAACAATGATTTTCCTTTTTTAAGAAAAAATCGTTATCATACAGATTTTTGAAGATATGACTATATATCTTATTATATAAAGTATGGTTTTCAAAGTTGCTAACTCATAAGATTGTGCTACGTGTCAAGTCAAACGATCAGATGTTTACATG
>JGI26506J51651_1000171_pt1 | contig 10408 bp, 7 predicted proteins | sample AraCvinosormetaG_FD_51651 | JGI IMG/M metagenome (IMG submission 51651) | reverse complement strand
ACCAAATATTCTATAGTTGTCCAATTCTGTAACCTAATTATCGAATTCATATCGAAACAGGCTGTTCTCTCCATACACGACCTGAAACCTTCAACTTCAGCTCCTTGTCGGTGGTGTTGTTGTCGGTAGAGAAGAACAAAGCCAATTTGCGAGTGATGATTAAGCCATCTTGACTATCACGAACCGTCTTGTGACTGTCACGAATGCTCCTCGGCACGCCTTGCCATGTCAGCTTTCTGCCATTCCCTCCGACCTGCAAACTATAGCTGAAGCTCATTGCCTCTTCTTCATCTCCCATAAACTGCATGAAGGCCATGTACATTGGTGTTTTCCTCAGGTGAAACGCTTCGAAGTACAAGCAGAATTTTCGACCACAACAATCGAGAAGCTGCATCGTTTCAAGTGGGTTAAAACTTAAAAATTCACAAAGTTGCAGAAACAGAGCAAGATAATCAGTTATATAACTTACTGTTAACATCCAAGTAGCATGATGAAGATGTTTAGGATCATGATGAACATATCTGTGACTGAAACTACGCCCATCACTCATTTCAACATTGTGATCATTCCTTAGATGCAGTAGTAGCCTTTGAATATCTCCTGTGACATCACACTTGGCTCCTGAGTGTGGACAATTGTACGGTTTCTTCTTAGGGTTTTCGATGTGGTCGTTGGGACACTGCAATAGGATCTGTATATTACTTGTTGTGTTCTTATTGTAGTAGTATCAATATGATATGATATACATACCTCGTAGATTGCAGAGGATATCTGGTTTGTATGAACCGGAAAATCGAGCAACTCATGAACCCGAGATTCCACCTGAAGGTCATTGATTCGAGGTTCCATTTCACAGGAATTAAAGAATTCACAAGCCAAGTGATGAAGTGAAAGAGGAGAAAGGTGTATGTTTGTACATATGTACATACAATCAACCACATAGATACGTTTACGTTGTGTCAAGTTTCAACGTCCAATAATTGGAGACAACGTGGAGTAAATGGTGGATATAGGAGTTGGTTCCGGAGATTACGTACGTCAAAGAGCTTAATTGTAGGAGAGAAAATAATACAAACAAAAAAACATATAGTAACATGACTTGGGATTGAAATTACAAATTAGTCAAGGTTCTTAGTTACACGACACTCTTGAGTTGGAGTTGTCATAGCAAGTATCCAATTGGGTCTTGCAAGTTGTAACCATCCAAATCAAGATGCCAAGTGGACAAATGTCTCTTAGCCAAATCAAATCATTGCTACTGATTGATCTTTTAGTCACTCATGGTCAAGCTAAAGAAATTGCATGAGAAAAAAATAAATTTCCAAAGATGAAAGATCTAGCCTGCAACATTACATTGATTACTCTGTTTCTGATTAACTCAAAACCGCAAGATAACAGAATCTAAACTACAGGACTTTCGGATGTGAATAAAAGCTAAAAAGAACGATACAATCCGAGCTTTCGTTTATGTCTCTATCCTCCTGGAAACTTGTTGTAAGATGAGAAAAGAAAACTGTCATAAAGGCAATGAAAGACCTGCAATTCCAAAGAAAAGATTCATGTCAATCTATTGAACTAACTAAGCAACAAAACTCTATCAAAACCAAACTTAGAAGTAATGTGTGATTTTATCAGTTCAGATCCATACACAAACATAAAAGGGTTCAACTTCATCAGATTTACAAATGATGATGCTATATGATCACATACTTCTGTTGCTGTCAAGTTTATCAAAGGAACTTATGTACATCCTTATCCGTAGAGCTAACTATCGGATTCAAATTGATGCATCATCACATTTATCGCCATATACGCAGTACAAAGGATACAAATTGCAACACAGAGAAACAACAGAATGTGTTGTGTGCTGATACACCTATGTAAAGTAAACCCAAATGGTAATTCCAGTGCTCAAGAACAAAACAAAAACTGACCTTGAGGAACTAATCCCCAGATTTTGGATTCAACGGACAAACTTGAGACGAGCCTGGACGATGCTATAGCACTGTGCAGAGGTATCATCGAGCTCAACTCCACTGGTAATCTGAAAACAACCATCCAACAAGTTCATCAAATTTGTAATTTTGCTTAGAAAGATTTTGACTTTGTTGATTCAGATTTCAAAATTATCAGCAAGTAATCTACATTGTTGCAGACCCATTGATAGTGAGGAAAAAAGAAGGTTTTTGTCTTCTCCATTTGATAGTGTGAAATGATACAAAAGACAAACCTTGAAGATCGATTGAGACGACAACTAGTTGCTGAGGAAGGTGATGCAGATTTGATGGGAGAGGGGAGTGATGAAACATTGGCATTCTTGTTGCTGAGATTTTGACATAGAGACTTTAATCGAGACGAGAATCTGCCTAACACTCTTGAAGATGCCATTGCCAGGAAGAAGCAAAATTCAGATGTGATCGGAGATTTTAGGGCTTAAAGGGTTCTTTGTGAGCTAGGTCCCGGGTCGGGTTACAGGTTAGTTTACGGGTCGGGTAAGTAAATAACTGAAAAAGCCAAAATTATTTGATAAGAAGACCGGTATCGAATTTAGGGCTGGAAGACAATTCTCGATCACTTCTTTTCGCAAATTCTCTTGAGTGTGACAAAATCGGAAACTGCGAGCTCTGAATTCGTAACCCTTGATGTAAAAACTCAATCTTTCTTCCCACTGTTCTGTTTTGTTCTATTTTCGATCGAACACAAAGTTGTTATTTTTCGAGCCCTTTATCTTTGTAATAACTGATTCCGTTTTCATTGTATATGTCTGTTTATTGAAGTTTCAGCTGAGGAATCAGTTACGAAATGGGAAGCAGAGGTAATCGTGTGGGAGAAAGATGGAATGAGATGGATTGTGATGAGAAATCGAGTGTGATTCAGGAAGAGATCAAAAGGGTTTGTAAACTTCCATCAAACAGTGTTTATGCAGTTCATCGTCTCAAGGTTCTCAACAAAATCAACGACCTTTTATCTGTCCAAGTAAGTCAATCCTCTTCTTCTTCACATTACTACTCTATATGAAACACCTTTGAAACTAACTAACTTATGTTTCTTTGTTGGACAGAGAACATTGTCTCAAGAGAAGGAGTTGGAATTGCTATTCACACAGCTCTCCTTGTAAAATCCAGATTTTGATGTATAAGGAACTAATGTAATATAACTTTTTACTCGAGATTGCTTGTTGATTAATGACATGGCAACAAGCTAGTTTCTTAAGAAGTTGGTGTTTATTGGTTTTAATTGTATGTTTTAGTTTTCCCTTTGTATTGATCAATTGGATGAGGATGCAATGAAACGGTTTGAGTTTGAAGTTGAGAATAATATACCACAGTTTGTGGGATGAGTTTCCTTTAGGCCGTAACATATTTCCCGATAGTGACACTCGGATGATGAAAACCCACAAGTCGCTCAAATTGGAAGTAAATGGCACATTCAGAGAAGAAGTGAGACGCCCATTAATCGTTAGGAATGGAGTTGTATATTGGTCTTGCATTCAAAGAAGCTATGTTTTGAAGTGCGAGAGATGGGAGCAATCCAAGCTAAGCTATAAGCGTGGCATGGGTGGAAATTGTCCTTGGCGCGAATGTGGGAGAAGGTTTGTGAATGGTTGCATTTGTGTACTCCAAATGGGTAAATTCAAGATGTTAAAAAGGTTGTTCAAGGATAAAGCTGAGGGAAGACTCAAAATTTATGCCTAATTTCATTCAAGAGTTTAAGAAACCAAAACACAGAACACGATGCATCAGACCACCAAACCATCAAACAAATGAAACATTTCCAATACCTCGAGTGTTTTTTTATAAACAGAGGCAGTAAATGATTCTCTTAACTTATCTATCTACTTCCATATGGACTCCTACATCTAAACAACTAGTATGATTTTAGTTAAAGGCCGAGCTGATTGTATCACAAAACCCCCACTTCTTTATAAGCAGATAAATAGCAAAACACAAGTTAATGATCGTTCAAAAGAACATCAAAGTCAATGGAATGAAACAAAAGAAGATGATGCAAGAAAAATATAAAAAGTAGTGTAAATGGAACTAGTTACTTTCTTTCCTTTTGCCCGGTTTGTTGATTTGTAGTTGAACTAAGCTTGGAACATAGGAAGAAGAGCACACAAGTGGAACACAGTAAGCTTGGTACGAGTTCTTCGCGATATTTGGGGCAACTCCCATGTTGACAGATTTGAAGTATTCATCTTGTCCAATAATATAAACTATTTGGTAGCGACAGGTCTCAGTCGGTTTATATCTATCTAAATCAAAAACCACAGCAACTTTCTTCTCCTCATCAATGAAAAAGCTCCCAGAAAAAGTGTCAACCGGAAAACCAGTGGACGTTATCAAAAACTTGCTCCACGAAACCGTATTGGGATCAATCTTATTTGTAACACAAATCTCGATTGTCTCAAATGCCCCCCAGCGTTGATATAACACAGCGAGCTGCTCTTCCCTAACACAAGCTAGAGACACAAAAAAGTCTGCATTGTAAGAGTGAAACGGCAGTGGCAGAGGCGGTCCAAATCTCTCCCTTGTAAAATCGAAACAAAGTAGAACATCTTCAATATTTATTGTCTTTATTCCTCCCACTGTTTCTTTCTTTTGCGCAGGAAAATAAGCATTCCCTTTCAAAGACGCGCCACGAAAATGAGACTGTATATCCCACTCAGGAATGACATCAAGAACCTTCCATGAATTAGAGCTAAAATCGTAGACTTCGTACCCAAAAACGCGGTTGCTGCTTGGATACAAATCGAAAATCCTCAATATTTTGTGGTTACGGTTGTTATCATATCCAAGAGCATACCTATCTTCTATCTGGTAATTGTTTCTCGGATGGATCCACCTAGTTTGCCCCAAATAAGGGTTCCATACCAAGAGCCCTGTGTTGTCCTTAATGATGCATAGGACTAAACCGTCACAGTGAAAAACTTGAGAGACCTCGATTTGATCGAGTTTACTTACTTGCTTTATAGATGGCTCAACCAACTCCCCGTCGTCGTTTCTGATTCCTTGGAGATCAAATTTCATTGAACAAACCCTTGAATCCTTCATCATAAACCCCAGAAACTTATTCTCTGCTGCTGTTGCTTTTCTACCAAAAATCTGATTTTTCGATAAAGAGTTCCACTTTTGGCAAGTAGATCGTATAGCCCTCAGAGATGTCAGCGGAACCCTAGAGAGTATCTCCTCTACCAAATCGCCTGGAAGATCGCCCATGGTCGTCATTCTTTCAAGCTTCAGCAATTTAGGTGTGGACGTTCTTAAAAAAGGCTGTTCTATTATGTGGATGAAGAAGCTCTATTAACAAAAAACCTAAAGTTCCTTGAGACTTGAGAGACACTCTACTTAATCCCGAAGCTTCCATTTTTATCTTTAGAGCCCATATTACTGGAGTTTGGTTGGTTTCGGTTGTTGCTGGTTAGTGTTGGTTTATATCTGGTTCACTAATTGCAGCATATTCCAAACGTCATCATCGATTCCATACACAGAAACATTCTTCCATTGTTTGTATAAATTACGCAGTTTTAGAAACATAAAAATAACGCCCCCAAAAATGACAACAAAAAAATTAGAAAAGAGAAGAATTTATGTGATGGTTAGTGGAGAATCTGAACTTCTCTCTTGACATGTTCAGATTTCTCTGCAAAAATGAGTTACCAAAAACAGTAACAAGGAACCTTTTGAGGGGGCAATTGGTCAATTAAAATGCAGGGGGTTTAAGGGGAGGTTACATTGCCCTGCAACCACGTGGGACCTGCTTCTGCCTCTGCGTGCGTTAGCTATGACACTGATCAACGCACCACCTGTGTCTAGTACTGAGTTGGCACCCATTAGCTTTAATCCAAGAGTATTCATCAGACACGATAGTTTGCTCTCATTACTATTTTCGTCCAATTCTTTGATCTTGTTAGCTTGCTCCCGGGAAAGAATAGTGTAAAGCTGAAGACGATTGGTTGGATCTTCTTCAAAGTTGTCAAAACAAACTCTGACTAATCCAAACGATTTCGGATCGTCGGTTAATGGGTTGAAGACAAATGACAACTTCCCTATTGCTATGTCGGGTCTTTTGAACATATCTTCAAGAACGTTTATGTTAACTCCACTATATCTTTGAACAGGTTTCTTTAGATTACTGCGAAGATAATTCGCAACATGTAGAATCTTTGAGGCTTCTCTTAAACCACTTAAGTAGGCACCGTGCATTGTGGCTGGATGTTGCCTTGTCGTGGCCTCACCAGCGAAGAATAGACGGTTACTAACACTTTCAGCAAGAATGTCATAGTCCACACCAGATGAACCAACCCTTACATGAGAATATGACCCATATGACAAAGGATCACTTCCCCATCTAGTGCAAACCGTCTGTATTGGGTCAGGCACAACAACACCTTTAGGACCATATATGCCTACAATTATGTCAAAAACATTGTTATGGCGAGAACTTGGAAGCAGCAAAAGGTTCATGACGTTATCAAATATTACCTCTGAGTTTTTTTAAAACACGGTGAAGTAAAACAGATGGTTCTGTGCACTCAAATCGTTGAGCAGCTTCTCCAGCAACTAAGGCAACCAAGGCAGGGCCACCAGAGACTGTATGGTAGGCATAGAATAGAAAGAACTCTCCTCGGTTGATGCTACTCTCGTTGAGGCATCCAAACGTGTCTAACTCATCACCCCAAAAGACAGATGGGAAAAGCATGGCAACTTTGTTCAGAAGGCCAAACCCCAACCTGTCAATTGCTGCTTGTTTTCTTCTAGGTAACTCCGGCTCAAACTTGATAGATCTCTTCTTCAAGACCCCAAGCGGCACAGTGCAAAGAATCATGTCAGCTTGAAATATCTGGCTACCAGAAATGACTTCAACTCCTCCGTCTCCATACTTGATAGTGTCAACGCTTTTCCCATAGATTATGGGTAGCCCTTCAGCTAATGCATTTATCAGTCTCCAGTTTCCACCAGCAAGAAAACAATGATCCCCACCCATTTCGTAAGGATCATCCTGATCCCAGTAAGCAGCTGAAAGATTCGAAAGACACCCAGCGTTAGCATATTCCAAGTTAGCAAGGTGCCAGTCAAAAAGTTTTCTTTCCTCTGAATCTTTAGCTACACCATACAGTACCCTAAGAGTCTCCAAGACTTCTCCCAAAGAAATCTTCTTAGCTGCCCCTTCCATCATCTCCCTTACTTCTGTGACCTTGTCAAGCAGTTTGTTGAAACCAAACTCAACATTGGAGTCAGCTACTTTATCGACAAGTACTCCCTCTGAATTATACAAAGGACAGTTGTCTCTAACCTTGTGAAGAGGAATAGAAAGCTGTCTCGCAAGAACTCCAAGTGGGTTCGCATGTAAACCCGTGATTACACTACCACCGAGTTCAACAGCTGCAAATCTATCCTTACCTCCCATCTTCTGAGTGTACACTCGTCCACCAGGACGACTCCTACCTTCTAAAACAAGAACCTTGAACCCAAATGACAAAAGCTGTCTAGCAGCAGCCAAACCAGCAAGTCCAGCACCAACAACAATGACTGATCCCTCAGTACCCTCTTCAGGAATATAAGGAGCAAACAATGGAGAAACCCCAAAATTGATGTATCCATTAAACAAGAGAAAATCATAAGCAGCTGAAATCAAATGCTCAAAGTCACTACTAACAGTTTCTCTAATCTGATCTTTGAGTAGCCAAATTCCAACATTACCCCTCCACCTAGCTACTATATGATTCCGAACAACAATGTAATCGTTCTGCTCTTTCCCGCCTAATTCTCTTACAACTCCAGCTCGAATCTCTTCCTCAAGCAATTCGTCGATTGGGAAACCTACGGACAGAGCTATCAGAGCCTCGGTCTCAGTCTCTTTCTCCAAATCTTGCTTCGTCCTGTACTTTTTCTTCGCCTTTCCACCTAATTGCTTCTCAATCAATTCATCCATCGCATTCTCATCGTAGTTCTTCCTACTTACTTTTCTCCTGTTCCTCCTCGGAGCCGTTTCATCCGACGCCGGAGAATTCATTTCTGGTCAATTAAGTCACCAAATCACCTCCGCTTCGTTTTACTTAGAAACTAATCGACCCTAATCTCTTCGTCGTTTCGTTTCACACCTGAGTTTCACAATCGTGTCCAATCTACCTCCACTTACTTCAACACCTTCGAAGATTAATAACCAAAAAATCGTCGTCGCCAAATTGATCGGAGAAATCTTCCGGATTCGTAAGGTTACTTTTCCCGATCTACGGTTACGATTTTCGAATCTGCGTCTGCGTGGTTTGCAGAAAAAATAAAGGTTTATGGGCCTAAATGAATAAAATATATTAAAGCCCATTGGGCCTGTAAGGTGATATTAATTTAGTCTATTACACAATTGTGGACGGTGCAATGATAAGAGTGGAGAAGATAGTTACATGTCATTGTTGACATAACCAAAGCGGCCCATACATGAAATGATGTATGGTAATGTTAAAGATAAAGAGAACATGCAATTTAATAGTGTAGGGTCATTGTCTCTTCTCTTCATCACATTATGATGAATAAAAATTGACATTTCGCCCCCAATGCATATAATATCTCACACATGGCCTTTCCACATCTCTTCCATTGATTCACATGTCATGTACTTCTTTTTGTGATCCAAATTCTGGGATCACTCAAAACATAAAAGATCTTAATTAAACCTTATCCATCTTAATATCTTATGGTTATATACCATACAAAAGGTAAATTAGCTTGGTTTGATTAACACAATATTTCTAGTAACGTGTGTGTGTGTGCATGTGTGTTTCATGAGCATACACACATAGATCATACATGATGATTAGACAATATGTGCAGGTGCCTGTATAAAGGTGCAATTATTGATGTGCGGAAGTTGAAAGTATATTTGTAATGATGGTTGAATAAAAATACAAGTATCTTTTTTCATGCGAATAGTGGTACACTTTGGACCTGCATGGGTAATAATAAAAACGATATTGCAATAAGGAGAAGCTCGAAAATGGCATGTAGTGGACCATATTATTCATTGTTTCGGCAGTGGTTTTGCATGATTATTGTCTATACATATGGCCACGTTACGTGTGTTCAAATTTTCTTGTTTTATGCAAACAATTGTTGTGTTCGAATTTTTTTGATTAATATTTTATTTACAAGATTGTTACTATTGTTTTGCATTACTCCATTTTATAGCGACCGGAAAATTAATTGTGGAAGTACCTGGTACAATAATTAATTACACTTACATTTATTTGTTTAGTTTTACTCAAAATGATAATAAATGTATGTTACCGTTCTGGACTGATTTAATGCAATTTCTACCTCGAAATTGATAACCGCATTATAACTAAATTAATACGCAACCTCGGAAAAAAAAAAACAGTATTTAAGAGGCAAGGGTACAGTTCACTGTATCATTATCATTATGAAGACACAAATAACCATTGGAGTAGAATTCAGACTGCTCGAGTGTTTTTAGTGGCGCTTGCAAAAATAAATGCGTATAGTTGTGGTTTACTCCACTATAACTTTGAAAAATTATGGTTACTAGTTCAGTGTCCAAATGCAAAGTATACGACTAATGGGTCGCTACTCGCTAGCCTACTAAAACGTAGGTTACGAGATAAGTGATTAAATTTAGGGTCATTGTCTCTAAACAATTGATGTATGACCGATTAGCTAAAGTATGCACATAATCTAATAACGAATATGACGAAACAGAGTCCTTAAAAACGTGCATGTGATTTTCTTAATGAAAAATGGCCCGCACGATGCAATTGTATTTTATATTAATTCATGTTTCAAATTATTGCAATGTATGTCGTTAGAGAAACCAACGTATGAAGAATTCTATAAAACTTCGTTATTTCTACATACAACCAATTAGAATAATTTTGGCAGCGTTACGGTATCCTATTTGCGAATTCATTGTGAAATTGGGAATTTTTGTATCAAATTTATCTCAACAAACGTTGAGTTTTTGTTGTAACCATTCATCGTGGCAGTTTTAGCTGTCTCGACAACAGAAGACAATGGACAGCTTTGAAACTTAATGAACTAATTCACATATTTTTGTTCCGTGATAAAATTCAAATCGTTTTTTTTAATATATATGAAGTGCATGAAGCTTTGATTCAAACGAAAACTATAAAATATGTATAATGTATATAGACTATTCCTTAAATTAAGTATTCACCACAAACTGATTAGAAATATATGTATTGTTTTTTTTTACGTCGGCGTGGTTACTACTATAAAACATTATACATGCTAGCTCATGCCGGCACCTACCCCAGCAAAAAACGCCATTCAACGTTGTCGTTATTATAGACTTTTGGTTTTTAATTAGTTTTGAAGAATTATTAATTCATGAATGATCAACTTAATTGTATATTTATACCCAAATAGTGTTACAA
>JGI26506J51651_1000170_pt1 | contig 10420 bp, 10 predicted proteins | sample AraCvinosormetaG_FD_51651 | JGI IMG/M metagenome (IMG submission 51651) | reverse complement strand
TACTATATGAGCCATGTCTTGCACACCAGTCTCAAACCACAATAATATCTTCAAAACAATCAAGAAAGAAATGGAAAAAAAGGAAGAAGAACAAAATGATTAAACAAACTCAGTAAAACAGAGAGAACAAAAGCTACAGAAACAAACAAATAACAGAAAGACGTTTACTTTTGGTCACTCACTTGTCTCTGTCTCTAATTCTCTTCCCTTTTTCTAAAACCCATTAGTTTCCAAAAGTTTGATTTGGACCTCAACTTATGAATTAACCCCAAGCATTTCACAAAATGAAACCTACTCTCACTCAATGATCTCATCATAAGCCATGTAACATTCAACATTGCCTAAAAATAACTCATTCATTCTTACTTCACAAGTAATTTATCTTACTCCAAATAACATCTCATCATTTGAATCGAATATTAAATGTACAGTTCTCTGTTCATCATGCATTCAATATGTTTGTAACCACCAATTGAGATTGGGGACCATAACTACTTGTTTTTTTCTTCATGAAAAATTGAGAATTCATATACTCCATTTTTGTGAAAAGAATTAGGTAGGGATTATTTAATGGCAAAAAAGGTTGGTGAAGGAGAAAATAAATGCTTTGGTAAGAAGTACAGACAAGCCAGACACTCTCCTCCATTACATACACATATAGACGATTGAACAAAGCAGGCACGTGCTTCTTCTTCATTTGGTGGAAGCCAGAGAGTGTGAGAAAGACTGAATTTAATACATTCACCAGTTTACTTTCCAGCCAAGGCACACACTCTCTTCTCTATAATGCTTAGATGAGACTAGCCTGACAACAAATTCCTTCTTCTTTTGTCCATTTTTTTGTTCAAAATCTTGCAAATACTCTTGAATCTGTGATTCTTTCTTCTTTTGTCGTTTCTTGAGAATGTTGACTTTGGTCGGTAAAATTTTCTAGCCGTTAAGGATGACTAAGTAAATGCAGAAGCAGCTCAAAAGTTCTCACCTTTAGCTCAATCCCAAGAAAAATCAACGGTTTTGTTTTATAAATGCAGCTACTTGTTCTTGGTTCTGGTGTTAGAGAACAAATCCCAATTTGGAGCTCGGGTTTAATTTCGGGTTCGGGTTTGGATCATGAACCGATAATGTCAATTGGGTAGGATCGTTTATGAGCTGAATATGAGAAAGGTTCATCTTTTTCTGGTTTTGGTTCATTTCATCTACATTTCAACTTCTCGCTCTGATTCCATCAGTGAACGAGACATTCTGCTTCAGTTCAAAGGCAGTATCAGTGACGATCCATACAACAGCTTGGCTTCTTGGGTTTCCGATGGTGACCTCTGCAATAGCTTCAATGGAATCACTTGTAACCCACAAGGTTTCGTGGACAAAATCGTTCTGTGGAACACAAGTCTCGCCGGAACCTTAGCTCCGGGATTGTCAAATCTAAAGTTTATTCGAGTTCTGAACTTGTTTGGCAACAGGTTTACAGGTAATTTACCGTTGGATTACTTCAAGTTGCAAACTTTGTGGACGATTAATGTTAGTTCCAATGCGTTGTCTGGTCCGATTCCGGAGTTTATTAGTGAATTGTCTAGCTTAAGGTTTCTAGACTTGTCTAAAAATGGTTTCACCGGAGAGATTCCGGTTTCTCTGTTTAAGTTCTGTGACAAGACCAAATTTGTTTCACTGGCTCATAACAATATCTTTGGATCAATCCCTGCTTCAATTGTAAACTGTAACAACCTCGTAGGATTTGATTTCTCTTACAATAATCTGAAGGGAGTGTTGCCGCTTAGGATTTGTGATATTCCTGTGCTTGAATATATCTCAGTGAGAAACAATTTGTTGTCTGGTGATGTCTCTGAGGAGATACAGAAATGTCAGAGGTTGATTCTTGTTGATTTAGGAAGCAATTTGTTTCATGGATTAGCGCCTTTTGCGGTTCTTACGTTCAAGAACATAACTTATTTCAATGTCTCTTGGAACCGATTTGGTGGTGAGATTGGAGAGATAGTTGATTGCAGTGAAAGTTTGGAGTTTTTGGATGCTTCGTCGAATGAGTTAACCGGTAGGATTCCTACTGGTGTTATGGGTTGCAAAAGTCTCAAGCTTTTGGATTTGGAGTCTAACAAGCTGAATGGAAGTATCCCGGGAAGTATTGGGAAGATGGAGAGCCTCTCAGTGATCAGATTAGGGAATAATTCTATAGATGGGGTGATACCAAGAGATATTGGAAGTTTGGAGTTTCTACAGGTTTTGAATCTGCATAATCTCAATCTCATTGGTGAAGTTCCAGAGGATATATCCAATTGCAGAGTACTTCTTGAACTGTAAGTTTTAATCGATGTTTTCGAGAATTTATCGGTTCTTGTTACTGTGTTTGAATCTCACATTGTTGTTAATCGTTTGCTTGTTGGTTGCAGAGATGTTTCAGGGAATGATTTAGAAGGAAAGATCTCTAAGAAGCTATTAAACTTAACAAACATAAAGATTCTTGATCTGCATCGAAACCGTCTGAACGGAAGTATCCCACCTGAACTTGGAAACCTCTCCAAAGTCCAGTTTCTTGATCTTTCACAGAATTCGCTTTCAGGGCCAATCCCGTCTTCCCTCGGGAGTTTGAATACTCTAACGCATTTCAATGTCTCCTATAACAATCTCTCTGGTGTTATCCCTCCTGTTCCAATGATACAAGCTTTTGGATCTTCTGCATTTTCGAACAACCCTTTCCTTTGCGGTGATCCTCTTGTAACTCCCTGCAATTCACGTGGAGCTGCAGCAAAATCCAGAAATTCTAATGCTCTAAGCATTTCGGTTATTATCGTTATTATTGCGGCTGCTGTCATCCTCTTTGGTGTCTGCATTGTGCTTGCTTTGAACCTAAGAGCTCGTAAAAGGAGAAAAGATGAAGAAATACTTACAGTTGAAACCACTCCACTGGCGTCTTCGATTGACTCTAGCGGTGTGATAATTGGAAAGCTTGTTCTTTTCAGCAAGAATTTGCCTTCAAAGTATGAAGATTGGGAGGCAGGTACAAAAGCTTTGCTCGACAAGGAAAATATAATCGGCATGGGATCGATTGGATCAGTCTATAGAGCATCTTTCGAAGGAGGAGTTTCCATTGCAGTGAAGAAGCTTGAGACCTTAGGAAGAATCAGAAACCAAGAAGAGTTTGAGCAAGAAATTGGACGGCTTGGAGGTTTGCAACATCCGAATCTGTCTTCTTTCCAAGGTTACTACTTTTCCTCAACAATGCAGTTGATTCTCTCTGAGTTTGTCCCTAATGGTAGCCTCTACGATAATCTACACCTAAGAATTTTCCCGGGAACCAGCTCAAGCTATGGGAATACTGATTTGAATTGGCACAGAAGATTTCAGATTGCTTTAGGAACTGCAAAAGCGCTCTCTTTCCTTCACAATGACTGTAAACCGGCGATTCTTCATCTCAATGTTAAGTCCACCAACATTCTTCTAGACGAAAGGTACGAGGCAAAGCTATCGGATTATGGGTTAGAAAAGTTTCTTCCGGTTATGGACAGCTTTGGTTTGACTAAGAAGTTCCACAACGCGGTTGGGTACATTGCTCCAGAGTTAGCTCAGCAGAGTTTGAGAGCGAGTGAGAAATGCGATGTGTATAGTTACGGTGTGGTTCTTCTTGAGCTGGTTACAGGTAGAAAACCGGTGGAGTCTCCATCGGAAAACCAAGTCTTGATCTTGAGAGACTATGTGAGGGATTTGTTGGAGACTGGTTCAGCTTCTGATTGTTTTGACAGAAGGTTGAGAGAGTTTGAAGAGAATGAGCTGATTCAAGTCATGAAGTTAGGACTCCTTTGTACGTCCGAGAATCCACTGAAGAGACCGAGCATGGCTGAGGTTGTGCAGGTTCTTGAATCAATCAGAAATGGATTTGGATCATGATGAAGCTTTTTCCCTTTTTTTGAGCAAAGATTGCATAGGAAATGTGCAGATAAGTTTATTCTTTTGGGATTTTCCAGTTTTAGATTTACGTTTGTTCAATGAAATTGTTACTCTGGTTTACACAATACCACACCGAGAATACTACTATTAAGGATGAGGGAAAATAGATCAGGATTACAAAGTTCATTCTACAGGCGAGATCAAACTCCATAGTTATCATAAACTCATACTTTGTCACAAACACATTTAAAATGTTGAGTTTAAAATATCAAATTGTGATCATCTCTCTGGACTTGAGTTTAGAATATTCACTCTCAGTATCTCTTAGCAATACTCTGATTTGGAATCTCATGGCTCCTTACGACTCTTTTGCGAATCCAATTCAACAACATTGAACCGGTTTAGCTGGTTAACTTACTAACTCAGCGAAACACTGCGTTTTAATAATTTACCTCTTATCCACAAAACGCTGCCGTTTCGGTTGTTATGGTTAGTCGGCCTTGAATTCGTTGGCTGCGACGACAGAGACAGATATATAAGTCGGAAGCCACTAGAAAAAGACGGTGGCGTTTTGTATCGCTGATCAGATTTCATAAACCACGACTGACTTCTCCTGCTCGCCGATCAGATCTCCGACGAAGGTAACGGATTCCGATTGTTGTAACCAATGTAGAAACCTTAAATGAATCGGCAAATTCCCAAGCTAAAAATTTGTATTGCAAGTTTCTGATAATCTCTGCTTTTAAATTCCCAATGTATTAATTCTGCGATTTCAGAACTAGAATCGATCTCTCATCTTCTGAATTTTGGTTTACGAGGTGTAATTAATTGGTCAAAAGCTCAAAATCTGAAGAATAGTTTTAAGTTTACAAGTCTTTTTTTGTGTGCAGTTTTTGATTAAGAGAGGAAGAAGATGGATCAAGGAAGGCAAGTGTTTTCAGTAGATCTTCTCGAGAGATATGCGACAAAGAATCGTGGCATGATTACATGTATGGCTGCTGGGAATGATGTAATTGTTCTTGGAACAAGTAAAGGATGGATTATCCGGTATGATTTCGGAGTTGGGAGTTCTAATGGTATTTGTTCATTTTGTCATTCTTTTTCTTTTTTTTTGTGCGAATTCTAATTTTGTCATTTTTGTTTGTTAATTCAGTAGTGAAAAAATAGACAAATCTTTTTTCTCTTTGGGTATAGATATTGATCTCGCTGTTGGTCGAACTGGGGAGCAATCAATTCACAAGGTTTTTGTTGATCCTGGTGGTAGTCATTGCATTGCTACAGTCACTGGTGTTGGAGGAGCTGAAACTTTTTATACTCATGCAAAGTGGCTTAAGCCGCGTGTGTTGAGCCGTTTGAAAGGTTTGCTCGTTAATGCCGTGGCTTGGAATAGACAGCAGATAACTGAAGGTTATGCTTTTGGTGTGATATGATGAGTCTTCTTATTGATGTTTTTCTCACATGGATCCATATTGATTTTGTTTTGGTCTTTCCCTGGATTCAGTTTCTACTAAGGAGATCATTCTGGGCACTCAGGATGGGCAGCTGTTTGAGATGGCCGTGGATGAGAAGGATAAGAGAGAGAAGTACATCAAGTTTTTGTTTGAATTAGAAGAACTTCCTGAAGCCTTCAAGGCTTTGCAGGTACTAAAATTTTATACCGAGTTGGAATTATATGTTTCCTCCATTGGTTCATTATTCCAATCACTGTCTTTTATTGAAACAAATGTGTAGATGGAAACGGCCAACATAAGCAGTGGGATGAGGTACTATGTGATGGCTGTAACCCCTACTCGACTCTACTCGTTTACAGGGATTGGAACATTAGAAGTAAGCTAAACTCTGTTCTGTTATGTGATGACTTCTGTACCCAATGATTTTACTTAGGAACATTAAATGTCATGCTAGTAAAATCAAATGCTTATCATGGAATGAAATGGTAGCATTAGGAGATAAGTGGAAGGTCACAATAAATTATTGAACGGGATCCATTTTATTCGCCAATGGTTGGGCTTCAAATGTCAAACATGATTGTTCCTCCTTTCAAATTTCGCATCAAAAAATTAGATATAACGGCTTATAGTTTAGCTCTTTGTTGCTTCAAAATCCATGACCTTTGCCAAGTGTGAATTAACTTTTCTTGCATTTAATTTCTAACCACTAAGTGTTTACTCCAGTCTGTTTTTGCTAGTTATAAAGAACGAGCAGTTCATTTTATGGAACTTCCTGGTGAAATACCAAATAGGCAAGTGCTTGATTACCTTAGGCTCATTTTGCGTATTAAAGAAATCACAAAGTGTAACTCTACCCTCTTAACATGTAATGTTTATCGTTTTTCAGTGAACTACATTTCTTTATAAAGCAACGAAGAGCGGTGCATTTTGCATGGTTATCAGGGACAGGAATTTATCATGGTGGCCTAAATTTTGGAGCTCAGCACAGGTAGAATGACAGTACCAATGTCCCTCTGAAATTATTTGGATCTTTCTATTTGTTTCCCACTTTCATATTTTTGGTTATTTTGTTCTGTAATTTAATTGAAACTTGTTGGTAGTTATCCAAATGGCGATGAGAACTTTGTGGAGAACAAAGCACTCTTGGACTACTCAAAACTGAGTGATGGAACTGAAGCAGTCAAGCCTGGTTCGATGGCACTCTCTGAGTATCATTTCTTGCTTCTTATTGGGAATAAGGTTAAGGTATGTGTAAACACATGAGGTTGATATATTCCTCGTGTATGTATCATTTGATCTGGCTTCATATAAGTGTTTTGTTTCATTAATATGCTTACTTTCTGGTTTCTGCATTCCTTAATTGTGGGGGTAGGTTGTCAATCGGATAAGTGAACAAATCATTGAAGAGCTCCAGTTTGATATCACCTCAGATTCAGTTTCAAGGGGCATAATTGGACTTTGCAGTGATGCCTCTGCTAACGTTTTCTATGCATATGATCAAAATTCGATATTCCAGGTGTGTATTGGCTTACTCATTTATGTGGTTGTAAAACTTCCTCAGTAAATTTATCTGATATCTTCTGCTTTCACTTCTCATTTTCGGCTTTGGATATATTCTTTAGGTTTCTGTGATTGACGAAGGACGAGATATGTGGAAGGTTTACCTGGACTTGAAAGTCTATGCTGCAGCTTTAGCAAACTGTCGTGACCCTCTCCAGAGAGACCAAGTTTATTTAGTTCAGGTGATCCCTTGACACCATCGGTTAAGTTAATAGGCATTTGATTTAGGTGCCACCGTGTCATATTGCTGTCACCTGCCCATAGAAACTTGACGGGAAGAATCTCTCTGGTTTTGATTATGTGTGATTGGGCTCCTTCTGTTGTAGGCAGAATCTGCATTCACCGACAAGGAATATCTGCGAGCAGCATCATTCTACGCCAAAGTAATTTCTAGTTCCTCTGTTTTACTTTGTTCTTTCATGATGTAATTCATCATTGACCTGGTACAGTGTTTTCTTTGCAGATCAATTATGTAATATCTTTTGAGGAGGTCACTTTGAAGTTTATTAGTATCAACGAACCGGTAAACATTTACGTTTGTATCGTTGCTAGTTTTATTTTTATAACATAAAGAAATCTCTAATCCAGTGCGTGCTATTTAGGAAAGAAAAATGTGTTTCATTTGTGGGCTTGGAATATTCACTGCCGTTTGTTCCTTATGTGATTGCAGGAAGCTTTGAGGACGTTCTTGTTGCATAAGCTTGATAATCTTTCAAAGGATGATAAATGCCAAATAACGATGATATCAACATGGGCAACTGAGCTATATCTGGACAAGGTTTAGCTTTTGCTGTCTCTGGTCTCACTTCTCATTAAACATAGATTTGGAAAACATCTATTATTCCCTTAATTCCTCTCATTGATTTCGTCCCCGATTTACTTTCTGAGTTGTTATATCTTGTTACTCTGTCTCATATTCCTTGAATGCGAATATAGATAAATCGGCTGCTTTTGGAAGATGACACTGCTATAGAAAATCGTGACTCGGAGTATCACTCAGTCATTCAAGAATTCCGTGCTTTCATGAGCGATTGCAAGGATGAATTGGACGAGGCAACCACAGTGAAAATTCTGGAGAGGTAAATTCCACAAGTATCCCAGGCGATCTATTAAATTCTATCTTTCAGTCAGTGAGCACACTGACCTTCATGATGATGTGTATTGTTTTCTGGGATAATATGTTCTCTTAAATACTGTTTTCAGAACATCTCATAGGATACCTTGCTTGCGGTAAACACTTTCTTCTTATCTATCTCTTTTTTGTTCTCTTGTAGTTATGGTCGGGTTGAGGAATTGGTATATTTTGCAAACTTGAAGGAGCAGTATGAAATTGTAGTTCTCCATTATATTCAGGTGAATGGCATGAAATTTTTTTCTTTTCTTGATTGATCCATATAGATACAACAATATCTTACACAGAGTTGTTCAGTTTACATTATAAGCTTTTTCTTTGTCCATTAGCAAGGGGAAGCAAAGAAAGCATTGGAAGTGCTCCAAAAATCTTCAGTTTCAGTTGAACTCCAGGTGTGTAAAAATTAGCATTGGGATCTTGTGAAATTATGGAGTCTCCCAATCTTTGTTTTGTCCTGAACTATAATATAATTTGCACATTCCAGTATCAATTTGCGCCAGAACTTATTATGCTTGACGCATATGAAACCGTGGAATCATGGATGGCCAACAAAAATCTTAATCCAAGGAGATTAATTACTGCAATGATGCGTTACTCGAGCGGACCTCATGCAAAGTAATGTCCCACATCTTAACTACTGTATATTTCTTCACGTTGTGTTACTAATCTCGCCAATAAATCCTCCAAAAAAATTTCAGGAACGAGACACATGAGGTCATCAAATATCTTGAGTTTTGCGTCCACCGTCTGCATAACGAGGATCCAGGGATTCACAGTTTACTTCTCTCATTATATGCCAAGCAGGTTTGGTTGCTTTCCGTCTACAAAATTCTTTGATTACCTGAAAATTTAGACGTCTGTAAGTAATCTGCAAAGCATATTTAGGATTACTGTCTCTTTTCTCTTTTTTTCCACTTGTAAGACTGTGAGTCCGTGACAAGAGGTTGCTAAAGTGATAAATAATGGTTCTCTTTATATATATAATTAGGAAGATGACAGTGCCCTCCTCCGTTTTCTGCAATGCAAATTTGGGAAAGGACGAGAGAATGGTCCCGAATTTTTCTATGATCCCAAATATGCATTGCGCCTATGTCTCAAGGAAAGGAGAACCCGTGCCTGTGTCCATATATACAGCATGATGTCTATGCATGAAGAGGCAGTAGCCCTTGCTCTTCAGGTAAGAAATCCATTTAATAACAAAAGAAAAGTATTTTTCACTTCCTTCTCCTACGTGCGATCTTTAACTTAAAACGTTTTTTGAAACAAAATTGTTACTGAAAGCCATATTTTATGATGCCAGTGTGCAGAGAGTTTGGTTGATCATTTGAAAACGGTTTCTGTTTTACAGATTGATCCGGAACTTGCTATGGCTGAGGCTGATAAGGTCGAAGATGATGAAGACTTGAGAAAGAAGCTGTGGCTGATGGTTGCAAAGCATGTCGTCAAGCAGGAAAAGGGAGCTAAAAGGGAAAACATACGAAAAGCTATTGCCTTTCTCAAGGAAACTGATGGCCTTCTAAAGATTGAAGATATTTTGCCTTTCTTTCCGGACTTTGCCTTAATTGATGACTTCAAGGTTAGTCAACGTTTCCTCTTTCCAGACACACACGCTCTGGCTTGGGCCAAACAAGTTGCTTCTGTTCTCTTGTAATTTTCTTGAATACGCTTTTGCAGGAAGCGATTTGCTCATCTCTCGAGGATTACAACAAGCAAATAGAACAACTGAAAGAGGAGATGAATGATGCCACACGTGGTGCAGATAACATTAGAAATGATATTAGTGCGCTAACTCAAAGATATGCCGTTATTGACCGCGACGAGGAATGTGGGGTATGATCATCCTAAGATTGAGTAGCCTTTATCTAGCGTCTACCTATTTATAGATATGAATCAATGTTTTCCGAAGCACCAAAATCACTAGCACACCTGATCCTTTTCAATGTTGTTACCAGGTTTGTAAACGTAAAATCTTGATGATGAGCGGTGATTTCAGAATGGCCCAGGGATATTCTTCAGCGGGACCATTGGCTCCTTTTTATGTCTTTCCTTGTGGGCACTCTTTCCATGCACAGTGCCTGATCACACACGTCACAAGCTGTGCACACGAAGAGCAAGTAAGTCTTGAAGCATAAGTTCTTGTTATGAGTTCCCTCTATCTCCTTCTGCATATAGATACTGCAAATTTTAGCAATATTTGTTCGTTATTGTGATTCCATTTTTTGATTGGTTTTCCCAAAATCTGTCTAGGCCGAGCATATACTCGATCTGCAGAAGCAACTGACATTGCTTGGAAGCGAAACCCGGAGGGATATAAATGGTAACCGATCTGATGAACCCATAACAAGCACAACAACTGCAGACAAGGTAGGGACATTTTCTT
>JGI26506J51651_1000168_pt1 | contig 10445 bp, 15 predicted proteins | sample AraCvinosormetaG_FD_51651 | JGI IMG/M metagenome (IMG submission 51651) | reverse complement strand
GTGTGAATAGAAAATAGATGAAAGAATAAGAGAAGTAAGAGAAAAAGGCCCAATAAACAAAGCCTGGTCATATTGGGCTCTGATCCAAACCATAACCACCTGAGTCTTCTTCTTCTTAACTAACACCGGTCTTCTACGGCGGAAACGAGCAATGGCTTAGGTCAATCAGACAATGGCGAGCAGAGTTTACGTTCATTACCACCACGCCGATGCCTGTAGCAAAGCTCGCTGGAACGCCAGGTTTGTTCTTCTTCTTTTTTCTCTTAAACCTTATCGGAGAAACTCGGACAATGATTGTTGTTCCCGAGAACAAGTTCATTGAATTAGGAACACACTACAACACTAAACACTTCTGAGTCCTTTGGGGATAATTTTAGCTTCACACATGCTTTTATGTTTTGTTTTTTGGCAGAGAGACATTTAGGTTTATGTATGATAGGCCTTGGCAACATGTTCTTGATTTCTACTCAAATGCAGTGGAAGGGAATCTTTCTGTCCTGAGTTTGTTTCAGCCTAAAGTTAGTATCTTTTAGCACCAAGTACAAGTCTTTATTCAGTTGTGTCAAGATGGCTTGTATTGTATCATCCTTCTGATGTAAATGATTTGTTCAAAATTCAGAAATCTTTGGTTCATGATGATGGGATAACTGAAGAGATGCTTCTTGAATCGGAACCGGAGACTTCTACTCGGAAAGACGGGAGGTCGGGGAGGTGGGAAAGAGTGAATTTCAAGATCGTTCTTTCGTATAATGGGGCTTCTTTTGATGGATGGCAGAAACAGCCTGACTTACATACTGTTCAGGGGTAAGGTATTTAGAGACGCACAAGCACTTACATTCCTTAGTTTCAAAGACTTTTAGTTCCTTATGTACTTTAGTATTTTCCTGAAAAAATGATTGTTCTAGCGTTTTGTGGTTTTTAAAGTGTAGTAGAGAAGTCTCTAGGGGGATTTGTTGATGAAAGGAAAGCTCAACTGCTCAAGAAAAAATGTAAACCATTAGAAGGACGTGTACTTGTCGCTGGAAGAACCGATAAAGGAGTGTCTGCTCTTAATCAAGTTTGTTCTTTCTGTACGTCAAATTCAGATTCCTAACAATATAGTATAACCACCACTAGATAAGATAAAAGCATTTGCATTTTTGTTCTGCATGACTACTCCTATTGTTTGCTCGTGAGTGTAGGTTTTAACTATAGTTAGTTGTTAATCTCTACGAGATTGTACTGTTTTTTTCAAGGACATGGCCATTCTAGCTAGTTAATGTGATTAATTGTAAGATTGTCTAATTTTAAGATTTGTCTCTTAGATACATGGAGAAAAGACATTGAACCCATTGCTATTGAAGATGCTATCAATAAAGATGCTTCTGGGAAGCTAAGGGTTGTATCAACCTCTAAGGTATACTCTCTGTTCAGGATGGTTTTGTTTCCTGTTTTTAGTTTACTGGCAAAAGTATGTGTAAAGATACAAATACGTTCTAATTCTTTTTTCTTGGAACTATGAACTGAATCTGCAGGTTTCCCGTTCATTTCACCCAAATTTCTCGGCAAAATGGAGGCGCTACTTGTATATCTTCCCCTTGGATGATGCTGAGCCGTTGCGAAAAAGTGGCGAGAATCATGAGAACTTTATCTTTGATGAGAACAAGAAAAAGCAAAGAAATGGACTCTTAAGTGAAGAGAATGCTGAAGAAGTAATAATGAGCGAGGATGATGAGCTTGAAATTGAGGAAACCAGCAATGCGCTTGAAGTAGTAGAAAAACCAAGTGACTTTAGTGTAAGCAAGGTTGATCAACTTTTGCAGCACCTTCAAGGAAAAGTATTATCCTACAAGATGTTTGCGCGTGATACAAAAGCTGCAAGAAACGAGTAAGAGCTCACACAAGGTCATTATTATTACGTTTTAGCATCGCAACAGTTCTTGATCACTGTTTTACCAGCATAGAAATTTACCTTTCTTATCAGCATGGTGTACAGTGGCATAGATTTGTAGTGTAAATGGTTTCTTATTTGGATTTTCTTGACATTGCAGAGGTCCGCCTACAGAATGTTTTATGTACCATGCACGGGCAGCCGAGATTAGATTGTCCAGTTCTGTAAGTGTTCGATTCTGTTCTCACATTTTAGCTATCATTTCTTTACTTCACACCCAATCACTCTAGTATCACTTGTTGAGTTCTGGTACTTCACGCTATAGTTAATACATAACAATTTAAGGCTTAGCTCAAACTCATATTTTTCAGATATATAGATATGATATTAGGTCGTCCATTTTGTGGCATGGGTTTTTGGTGGATCAATAGTACTTGTAATCCTGGCTACTGAAGGATCAACATTAGACTTGACAGATACAAAACTGTATATTGCATCTTGGTTTTTGATTAAACGTTCTTGCGAGTTCTTGTTCATTGCAAGTGTATCCTAAAGATGAGATAAGCTCCTCATGTGAAACTAAAATTGACTTCTTTTGATGAATTGTACCAGGACTGTGTGGAAGGAAGAAGGGTTATGTGTGTTGAGCTTGTGGCTAACCGATTTCTCCGCAAGGTGTTTACTTTAAGCCTAATATTAGCTTCAAATACACTTAAGTTACAAGTTTGGTTCTATGTAAAAAAGGTTTACTTTAAACTCTAAAAAAGTAAAGAACTACACTGTATTAAAGACACATGTATGGGAAGTTGTACAACAGCATCCCCGATCTCATCCCTAAAGAGGCAGAGTCATATTTGACTCTCAAATCTGTATCTGCTCGTCTTGTTTTACATTGCCTAATAATCTACTTATACGTTTATACATGTCTATGTAACTTTCAGATGGTTCGAGTTCTTGTGGCAACATCAATCCGAGAAGCTGCCGCTGGTGCGGAAGATGATGCATTGTTAAAACTGCTAGAAGCTTCATGCAGACGAGCCACAGCTCCTCCAGCTCCATCTGAAGGTCTCTGTCTATTCGACGTTGGTTATACTGACTTTGACCCTCAAACTTCTCTCATTTCCTGAGAATGGCATGTTACATTTACTTAATCATATATTGGATGAAATCTGCATGATTTAGTATGTTTAGTCCGCTTGTCGTTAAAGCAAGCAAGACTTATTTTATTAATATCTCATGATTAATAGTAAGGGTATAGTTATATTTGCCCAAAGCCTTGAGTCATTGACAATGATTTTTATTTAATGGGTCTATTGCAAGATCTATTTACATGCCATATATGATAACTATGTGAAGAAATCATGTCATGATCTACAGAAAGATGGAAGAGAGAAGTACAATAATCAGCGGTATTCATGCATTTGTGTGTCATGTTTGTTGCAGGTACATTATATGCTATAACACAGGTTCAGCTTTCATCTACTTCAATTCCCTTAGTAAAAATGTCTACACATCCATCAAGTCTCATTGTTGTATACAGCACAAGATCAAACCCTTGTCTCTTTCTCATGCAAAGCTGATACTCTCGCATGACACTCCTTTAGACGACCTACCATCAGTTTCACTCACATACGTTGAGTAGAAGTCGTCATCATCCCCTTCTCGCTCCTTCAACTCTTCGATCTTCTCCACAGCCTGTCCTATGTCCAACCTTTTCTCCACGTCGGGTTCACAACAGTTCAATCCGATCGTCAAGAGTTTGAGAATCTGTCCTTCACAATGGCTTGTCTTCCCCATACCCTTATCAAACAAACTTGGTGCCCATACCCCATGGAAACCCGAGTTCACCCAACTCGCTAAATCCTCTTCACTACTTTGTGAGAAATTAGCCGGGAATTTTCCCGTTAGGATCTCCAAGATAAGTATGCCAAGCCCCCATACATCGGTTTTCTTGGTGATACGTCGATGTTGCAAATACTCTGGAGATCTATAGGCCGCCATGTGCATTTGTGCCTTCTCTTGGTTGATCAACGGAATTAATCCATAGTCTGTGAGAAGTGGTTCAAATGTTTTGGTGAGAAGAACGTTGGAGGATTTGAGGTGACCATGTGGAGCCATTAGGCTAGGTAGGTCTTGGTGGAGATAGAACAACCCCTTTGCAACTCCCTTCACGATCTTCAATCTTGTTGGCCAGTCCAAACTTGGTTTTCCTAACGATTGATTACCTACAAACATTTGACTCGTAAGCATCGATAAATCTAACGACTTATAAGTGTAGAAATATCAAAAACTTACTATGAAGATTAATAGCCAAGCTTCCTCTCTCAGCAAAATCACATACTAAAAGCTTTTCCTCCTTCCTATAGTAATAAGCCACAATGGAAAGCAGATTATGGTGCATTAACCTCCCTAATCTTTTCATGTGCTCTTGAAACTCATCCCTCCCTGCATTGTTCATCTGCTTGAACCTCTTCACGACCATCATTTGTCCGCTTGATAGCACTGCTTTATAAGATGCTCCAAAACATCCACTTCCAAGTATCTCGGCTGAAGCCTTCAACAGATCTTGCAGGTCAAATTTTTCCCTATCTTCCCTCAAGAATGAAAGCTTTGTGTTCTCCACTCCAGCTGCTGCACCCATCCTCTTAGTAGTGCCTGAGCCTTTCCGGTGGTCGGCTTTCTTTCTGTCTCTACGACTTTGGTCTGCTTCTCGGATGCCGGTTTTCTTCTGTAGACTTGATGGTCCGGTTTCCACTGCCAAACGCGGTTGTTTATTCTTATAGCTGCGATTAAGCAAGAAGATCACTCCAAGGATTATGAGTATTGTCAAGGCCGCGACTATTGCTGTTATAACGAGAGGTCCCCTTGATGATGATTTGGGTCGTGCCTCAGACTGTGGAGGATGTTCTATATAAGGAGAATCACATTCTGTTTCCAGCGGTTTTCCACATAAGCCTTTGTTACCTTCAAACACCTTTGGATCTGTCATGCTGAGACTCTCTGGTATTGGACCTGTTAATGCATTGTTTGAAAGGTTTAACAAGTGTAGCTGATGTTCAAACTCTGGTATCTCTCCAGTGAATTGGTTCCCGTCAAGTCTCAGTTCTAAAAGCTTGGGCAATTTGGCCACAGATGACGGGATTTGACCGGTAAACTTGTTTTGTGCCAAATGGACCTTCTTCAACCACCCCATACCTTCAAAAGCATCCCCTAGTATATCTCCTCCGAATTGATTGTTTGACAGGTAGAGTGACTTGAGAGCAGCGAGTTTCTTGAAGTCAGGGAATGGCCCTTCAAACTTGTTGTTCATGAAGCTTAGAGTCCTCAAGGATGTCAAACCCGACAATGCCTCGATGTCTATAGAACCAGAAAGCTCCAAGTTCTCCATCTGCAGTCCCCAGACGGAGCCGCCATTGCACAAGACACCAGACCAAGTGCAAGGAGGAGTTTTAGCATTCCATGAGGCCAACGCGTTTTCCTGCCCAACAACTAAAGATTCCTTGAACTTGAGGATAGCCTCAGAATCTGAAAGACCATGAGTGGGTGTGGAGAAGAAAATGAGGAGACATACTAGTGGTACCATGACGTTGTATACGCTGAGGGTACGCGCCTGCATGGGAGGCATGAGGCGCGTCCTCTTGAGAAACCTTTGAGAAGGGGACAATGTGATGTTTACAGCTACAGTTGGATTGACACAACAGAGAAAAAAGAAAAGAGAGATGAATGGTAAAGAGAAGGCTTTGCATCAAAAGCATTCCAATAATAGGTTTGTGGTGAAACTTAAATCTCTAATTGCTGACCTGTAATGTCCTTTAAGATTACATCAGACAGCACCAATACACAATTCTCTGTTTTATTTTCTATCTCATCAATTCAACAACCCCATTATCTATATTGGTAAACCCTAAACCCAAACTTGGTACTTCTGTTGAACTAAACAACAAGTTTCAGATATATTCTTTGTTATCTGGTCAAAAGCAGAGGAAGCTACCATTTTTGTTTTGACTTACACAACTATTAGATAACTATACCAACAAAAGAAAATAGAAAAGTCTGGATGTTTATGAAGTCAGTTACATCTATAAGGAGACAATAAGAAAGAGAGTCAAAAAGGTTTCTGTTGGGATGCATTTGCTAATATTAGCTTAGTCAAACGCGTTTCTCAAAATCTGTTTCATTTATATATAAACTCATTGAATATTTGTTTGTTGCAGAACGAAACCGAAACCGAGAGAAGAAAGTAGTGAAAATGGTGAGAACCTCCGAGAAAAGAGAAGAAAATATTACTCTTGCCATTGACAGAGACAAAGAGAGCCAAAACGCGTTGAAATGGGCGGTTAGCAATCTTCTTAGCCGAGGACAGACTCTTACTCTTCTTCATGTTAAACTCAAACAACCCTCCTCTCTTCCCTATTCTGGTATGACGACAAAGCCTATATTTTAACATTAGTTAACTTCTTTGTTTGAGGCTTAATATTCATATTAACATAAGGTTGATTCAATGCAGGATCTAACTTTAGTAAGCCAGGCGATGATCCGTCAGAATTGTTTCTTCCTTTTCGTTGCTACTGTGCTAGAAAAGATGTGCGTTTTCGGCTTTTCGCTTCACTTTTTTTATCTTGTCAAGCATTTCATTTCATTTGACTGACATTATCTTGTTACTGTGGCAGATCAACTGCCAAGATGTGGTTGTGGAGGACGTTAGTGCGGCTAAAGGAATAGTTGACTACGTGCAACAGAATGCAATCGAGACTTTAATACTCGGTTCTTCGAAGATGACTCTTTTAAGGTGATTAGGCAAACGCTTTTCTCCTTACTTAAGACTAAATCTGAGCATCCTTATATATATGTTTTATTTGATAGAAGGTTCAAAGCAGCGGATGTTTCAAGCACTGTCATGAAAAAGGCACCGAGTTTCTGTACAGTATATGTTATCTCTAAAGGGAAAATCTCGTCTCTGAGATCAGCTACAAGTTCACCTCCCCATTCCAATATGCCATCTATGCGACATCATTCACACGCTCAGACGAGCAATATGAATGGTATATATGACCAAGTTTTTTCAAGGACATCATATAAGCTAAAATAGCTTTTCCTTAACTGATCAAATGTCTTTCATGTTGCAGTTGAAAGGAGGCAACAAACAATGCAAAGAACACATGATGAGATCAAGATAGAGATCAAGTATGTTTCTTACCTACATAAGTTGTTTTTTTTTCTTTTCCATAAGTTACATTTTACTTATGGTAAACACACATGTTGAGTAGGTCTCCCTTTTCGAGAAGAGGATACGAAGGCGTTTACCAGCCCTCAATAACAGACTCTGATATATCATTTGTGAGTAGTGGAAGACCGAGTGTGGATCAGATGTTTCCTTCCTTGTATGACGATGTGGATGTTCCACGGCTCTCAGTCACTTCTGAGTATGGAGAAAATCGATTGAGTTTTGCTACAACATACTCAAAGCAGTCCATAGATCTTGGCTCACCATATGCACCAAACTCTTCAACCTCATTTGAAAGTGGGAGACAATCATTTTCACTACAAGGCCAGGTATTTTACTACTCTAAGACCAGATATGTGCACATGAGAAATGTTTTTTTCATTTGTTTAATTCTAAAATCTGACAGGATGAGCTTGAAACCGAGATGAGAAGGCTGAAGATGGAGCTAAAGCATACAATGGAAATGTATAACAGTGCCTGCAAGGAAGCAATCTCTGCAAAGAAAGCGGTATGTATGAGTTTTCAACAATCAAAAGCTAATTTTTCTGTCAGATTCTCACCAAACTTATAATCCAATACATTTCTTTCTCAGGCTAACGAGTTACACAAGTGGAAAGCAGAGAAGGAACATAAATTAGAAGAAGTGAGACTTTCCAAGGAAGCAGCGATGGCAATGGCAGAGAGGGAGAAAGAAAAAAGCAGAGCAGCTATGGAAGCGGCAGTGGCAGCGCAGAAATTATCAGACCTTGAAGCTGAAAAGAGAAAGCACATTGAAACCGTAGATGAAAAGAAGAGGGCGGTGTCTTCTTTAAGGTACAGAAAATACACTATTGAGGAGATTGAAGAAGCCACAGAAGATTTCTCGCCTAGTCGCAAGGTCGGAGAAGGAGGCTATGGACCTGTTTACAAGGGCACACTAGACTATACTAAAGTGGCGATAAAAGTTCTAAGACCAGACGCGGCACAAGGAAGGTCTCAGTTCCAGCGAGAGGTTGAAGTACTAACCTGTATGAGACATCCAAACATGGTTCTCCTGCTTGGTGCATGTCCGGAATACGGATGTTTAGTCTATGAATACATGGCCAATGGTAGCTTAGACGACTGTCTCTTCAGACGAGGAAACTCTCCAATCCTTTCTTGGCAGCTAAGATTTCGTATAGCATCTGAAATCGCAACCGGTCTTCATTTCCTCCACCAGATGAAACCGGAGCCTTTGGTGCACCGTGACCTTAAACCGGGAAACATATTACTCGACCAGCATTTCGTCAGCAAGATTTCAGATGTGGGCTTGGCCAGACTCGTCCCTCCATCTGTTGCTGACACTGCAACCCAATATAGAATGACTTCAACCGCTGGAACATTCTTTTACATAGATCCTGAATATCAGCAGACCGGTATGTTGGGAACTAAGTCAGACATTTACTCATTCGGCATTATGCTTTTGCAAATACTTACAGCTAAGCCACCAATGGGTTTAACTCATCACGTCGAAAAAGCCATTGAAAAGGGAACTTTCGCTGAGATGTTAGACCCTGCTGTTTCTGACTGGCCATTCGAAGAAGCCTTGGCTGCAGCAAAACTTGCTCTACAATGTGCAGAATTAAGACGCAAAGACAGACCTGACTTAGGGAACATTGTTTTGCCTGAGCTTAACAAACTCAGGGATCTAGCTGAAGAAAGCATTAAATTTGGTGTAAGACAGCCTTCACCGATCAGGAGCTCAGGGTCCGCGACTTCGATACAGGTATTAAATCCATTAAGCACCTTCTCTAGATTTTAAACATGTTTCGGTTAGTTAAACTATATATTTTCCTTATGTAGGAGATTATAAGTGATCCTCAGCTACAATATGGATCTGATAGCTCAAGTTTGCACAACAGTTCTACATCTTGAAAAGGAAAATCCAAGTCAGAAACTATCAAAGAGAGAACAACATACGTTAAGAGGAGCAAGGCAAACTAATTTTGGTCAAGATCAAGACTTGTTGTTGTCAATTGCGGTTGTATACCAAATATTTTTAAACAGAGTTTTAAATCTGTTTATATGTAATATTGGGTTTTACAGTGTGCTAACACTAAACCCTTGTAGTTAACCAAAAAAAAAAAGAAGAAATACTAAACCCTTGTATACCACAGAATCTATACGGATTTATAAGAGTATATACCATTTTGATTTTTTTTTTCACAAAGGTTTAGTTTTATTAATATCACAACCCATGACTGTAAAACTGAAACTGGAAAACATATAAGGCCCAACACGAGCCCAACCATTTGCATCGCTTAAGAAGAAGATTGGATCGAACTAAAAGATCTCAAGACAAGTGTCAACATTGATAACGCGTGTAACATGAGGAGACAAAAGATTTCAGTCATCGTCTTTCGCCGTTGAAGCCATCGATTCTACCGGCGATTGAAACTAACATCGAATGAATCGAGTATAGATTCTTCTGTAATTCACCGATAACTGCAAAACAGAAGTAAAGATCTAATATGGAACCATTAATCTCAATCACTTGCTTTAATCATATTTTTTTTTTGAGATTCATCGCAAAGCAACGGAAATGAGATAAGATCTCAAACTAATCTACTTCTGTTAACTAAACCAATCAAAGCTTTTATAAAAAGAAATAGCTAAAAGCAGTAGTAATAAGTTGAGGAAATTGCTTTGGATCTTCAACTAAATTGCAAATTGCCTAATTATTTTCCATAAACCGTAAACCTAAAGGATATNTATGACCCTTTTGAGTGGAGAATCGCCACAAACGCCACCACTAATATACAGATCCGATGAGGTTTAACCGCAACTTCTATTAAAAAAAACTAATTTATAAGAAAAATGAAAAGAAGCAAAGGAGCGCTGACGGCAAAGCCGATATTATCGATATGAAAGCCGAATAATGCCGGACAAGAGCTGGCCAACACCGGAAAGAGCTGGTAGTTGCCAGATGATAATCCCTATCGAGAGACAAAGCCAGAAAGAATTTCGGACGACCATAAGAGTCTTCAGTTTTCTTTCTCTGAAAAATTTGAGAGAGAAAAGAGAGAGAAAACCCATATCCTCTTTTTACCATTTTGATTTTCTGAAGGTAAAATCGAAAACTTCTTAAGGAAGTAAAACAGATAAGGTAGAAGAAATGAACACTAGAAAGGTTCATGGTCTAGTGGCAAAGTCTACATAATGTTCTCACTTTAATAGTGAGATAAAAATGGAAATTTTATTGTTTCTTCTGTTTCAGTTTATAATAATAATATGTGATGTTTTCGGATAATTATTTTGGTTCAGATTAAATGATGTTTTCAGTTTTCTATACAAAGTTCATTAGATTTTATATGTTTTTTTGACTATTTATAT
>JGI26506J51651_1000167_pt1 | contig 10456 bp, 10 predicted proteins | sample AraCvinosormetaG_FD_51651 | JGI IMG/M metagenome (IMG submission 51651) | reverse complement strand
TATCAGAGACTTATTCTTCAATTCCACCTCTGGGTAAGTTTCTATAGATTCTCACTAGTAATCTCTGTTTTTTTCTCAATTAGGGTTTGATCAAAGTTTCGTTTTTTTCTTTCTGGGTTTGTTCTTAACATTATGCTTTTGTTTTGTTAAGGTGGTGAGAGTTGGAAATGGAGTAGATTTGCTTAATTTAGATCTGTAAGTAATCAACAGACAGTGTTGTTTGGTTCTAGAATGTTCGATACGGAATCTCATCACTCAGATTCATCTCTTTCCGTGGTGTTTACGACTCTGAAGCTTATCATTGCTCAGAAAGAATACGTCTTTGCTCCTACACAGAGCTGAGTTTTATAAAGTCGTCAGTTTTGTTTCTTGCTTTCTTTGTTGATTGTGGAGTTGTGAATTAGTAAGAGTATGGTACCATCAGAGCCGCCTAATCCTGTTGGGGGTGGTGAAAATGTTCCGCCTTCGATATTAGGAGGACAAGGAGGAGCTCCTCTTCCTTCTCAACCAGCATTTCCTTCACTTGTCTCTCCGCGTACTCAGTTTGGTAACAATATGAGTATGAGTATGCTTGGGAATGCTCCAAATATATCTTCTCTTCTCAATAATCAGTCTTTTGTAAATGGTATCCCTGGTTCTATGATTTCTATGGATACAAGTGGTGCTGAGTCTGACCCGATGTCTAACGTCGGGTTTAGTGGTTTGTCGTCTTTTAATGCGTCGAGTATGGTGTCTCCGCGCTCATCAGGTCAAGTTCAGGGTCAGCAGTTTTCGAATGTTTCGGCTAACCAGTTGTTGGCTGAGCAACAACGGAATAAGAAAATGGAGACGCAGAGTTTTCAACATGGTCAGCAGCAGTCAATGCAGCACCAGTTTTCGACAGTGCGTGGTGGTGGATTAGCAGGTGTGGGACCTGTTAAGATGGAGCCTGGTCAGGTTTCGAATGATCAGCAGCATGGTCAAGTACAACAGCAGCAACAGAAAATGTTGAGAAACCTAGGGTCAGTTAAGTTGGAACCGCAGCAAATTCAGGCCATGAGAAATTTGGCCCAAGTGAAAATGGAACCTCAACATTCTGAGCAGTCATTGTTTCTCCAACAACAGCAGAGGCAACAACAGCAACAACAACAACAACAATTTCTTCAAATGCCGGGGCAATCTCCGCAGGCTCAAATGAACATATTTCACCAGCAGAGACTTATGCAACTTCAACAACAGCAACTCTTGAAATCTATGCCTCAACAGCGTCCTCAATTACCACAGCAGTTCCAACAGCAGAATTTACCTCTAAGGCCACCTCTGAAACCAGTGTATGAACCTGGCATGGGTGCTCAGCGTCTTACACAGTATATGTACAGACAACAACATAGGCCTGAAGTAAAGCTTCTTACCATAAATTTAACTTCTTTCAGCCTATGGCTTTTCTTCATAATTGACATTTGTGCTTGCTATTAAATGCAGGACAATAATATCGAGTTCTGGAGAAAATTTGTAGCTGAGTACTTTGCTCCTAATGCCAAAAAGAGATGGTGCGTCTCTATGTATGGCAGTGGCAGGCAAACAACAGGCGTTTTCCCTCAGGTTGGTTTACTGCTCAATGAACTTATCTTGTTTGTAATACAATTGTAAAGGAGCTTGTCTTTTGCACCTGAGCCAGTTATTCTGGATAAATTACGTACTTGTTTCATGTTATACCTCTTTACATGAGTATTTTTATTCCACAAACATTGCAGGATGTGTGGCACTGTGAGATATGTAACCGAAAGCCTGGACGTGGTTTTGGTATGTTATTTAGATGATCATTGCAGACAATTTCCTGTACATCTTATCAAATATTCCTTCCTTACTGCTTTGTCTCTTTCATTGTTTAGAGGCAACCGCCGAAGTCCTTCCGCGGCTGTTTAAGATTAAGTATGAGAGTGGGACGTTAGAAGAACTGTTATATGTAGATATGCCAAGGGAGTCCCAGAATTCATCTGGCCAAATTGTCCTGGAGTATGCAAAAGCAACACAAGAGAGTGTCTTTGAGCATCTTCGGGTTGTTCGTGATGGCCAACTTCGAATAGTCTTCTCGCCAGATCTTAAGGTTCTTCAAGCTACTCTATCTCTCGCAGCAAATTATTATACTATTACTTTCTCTCCAAGCCCTTTATTCTTGTAAGTTCCTTCTCAGATATTCTCCTGGGAATTTTGTGCTCGGCGGCATGAAGAGCTTATTCCACGAAGACTTTTGATACCGCAGGTAACTTCCAGAAAGATTCACCATATTGCTCTGACATATAGTTATTTTGGAGATGCGGCCTTTCCTTTTGTCACAAAATTGGATATGCTGTCTTAATATTATTCTAGTCTGCTTTTCTTTGCGAAATCGTCACTTTACCTTTCATCTTTTGTGGTTTCCAAATTTCAATAGGAGTAGAATATTACACATCTAAATCAGTGAAAACAGCTTAGGTAAATTAGCTATTTTTGTTCACATACAGGTTAGTCAGCTTGGATCGGCAGCTCAGAAATATCAACAAGCTGCTCAAAATGCAACAACAGATTCTGCTCTTCCGGAGCTACAAAATAATTGCAATATGTAAACTTCCTCTCTTTCGCTGTGAAATTGATGTAACAAATCCTGTTATTCGACTTTTGATTGGTGATCTCTGATGTGCTGCAACTGGTCTGCAGGTTTGTTGCATCTGCTAGACAATTGGCAAAGGCCCTGGAAGTACCACTTGTGAATGATTTGGGATACACAAAGAGATATGTTCGGTGTTTGCAGGTAAATAACTAATGTCTCAATATGGATCAAGTGAACTCTACAATCTTGCTTAAAACTTAAGATTCTTGCCATCAATGAAAATGCAGCTTTGAAAAGGATAATACATAAAAATGAAATAAACTTAATCAATCTTTGTATTTAGTCTGTCCCTGTGACCATGTTTGCCAATGCACATTGATATTTTGCAATATTGTAGATCTCAGAGGTGGTAAATAGTATGAAGGACCTGATAGATTATAGCAGAGAAACACGAACAGGACCAATCGGTAAGTTTATGTGACCACCTTTTAATGCATTTGGTATTTTTAATCTTGAAGCACCTACTCTTTTCGTTCATGTATTATATCAGAACTTCATTGTACATATTCCTTACGAATCCAAGTAAATATTTCTGTATTCTCCGGTGATATGACTGATGTCATGTTTTCTTTCTTTGGTACAGAGAGTTTAGCCAAGTTTCCTCGGAGAACAGGCCCTTCATCTGCACTGCCTGGTCCTTCTCCTCAGCAAGCCAGCGACCAGCTTAGGCAGCAGCAGCAACAACAACAGCAGCAGCAGCAACAACAACAACAACAACAACAGCAGCAGCAGCAAACAGTTTCCCAGAATACAAACAGTGATCAAAGTAGTAGGCAAGTTGCACTAATGCAGGGTAATCCAAGCAATGGTGTAAATTATGCCTTTAATGCAGCCTCTGCATCCACTTCCACCAGCAGCATCGCAGGGCTCATCCACCAGATTTCAATGAAGGGAAGACATCAGAATGCTGCTTTCAATCCTCCAAACAGCCCCTATGGAGGAAACTCTGTTCAGATGCAATCACCTAGTTCCTCGGGTACCATGGTGCCATCATCATCGCAGCAACAACACAACCTGCCAACATTTCAGTCTCCAACATCCTCATCTAATAACAATAATCCCTCTCAAAACGGGATACCATCTGTTAATCACATGGGTTCCACAAACTCACCAGCAATGCAACAGGCAGGTGAGGTTGATGGAAACGAGTCTAGCTCGGTGCAGAAGATACTGAATGAAATCCTGATGAACAACCAAGCTCATAATAATAGCTCAGGAGGAAGCATGGTTGGGCATGGGTCTTTCGGGAATGATGGGAAGGGTCAAGCTAATGTAAATAGTTCTGGTGTTTTACTGATGAATGGCCAAGTGAACAACAACAACAACACAAATATTGGAGGTGCTGGTGGGTTTGGTGGTGGGATTGGTCAATCCATGGCAGCAAACGGAATCAATAATATAAACGGTAACAATAGTCTCATGAACGGAAGAGTTGGGATGATGGTGCGGGATCCAAACGGTCAACAGGATTTAGGAAACCAACTTTTAGGAGCAGTGAATGGTTTCAACAATTTTGATTGGAACGCGTGAAATGAAGAAGAGGAAGAAGAGACACTGAACGGGTAATGTTCTGCTTGCGCAGCATCACACATCTTCAAACTCAGGATAAGGATAGGCCAATAAGCCGTGATATTGTGCTTAAGAAAGGAAGAGTCAAATCTTTGTATCAATAACTGGTTTCTAGGTCACCTCCACAATCACCAATACCATCTCTTGAGTTACTGTTTCTTTTTTTACTTTGGGGAGTTTTTCTTATGCTTTATAGTTTATAATGTACATCTTTCTATCGGTGTGTGTTCCTTAGGGCACATCATCAGGGAGGCAATGAATCAAGCTCTATCCTTCATTTATCTCTCTGGTCTCTTCCATGTGTTAACCAAACTTCCCTAAATTCTGACCACAACGTTAAATATGTGCAATGCTCTTGAACGATGCTGATCGGTCATGATTTTTTGTTGTTAGTGCAATGAAATACCACAAGCCGTACGATGTCTATTGTTTGGTCACAGTTATTAATCAAATACCAAATATCCAAGCTTGTCTCTTAAACACAAGTTTTTACTCTTAAAGTTTGCGCAAAATTTCATTCCACAAGTTTTGTGTATTCATACTCACATATGACTACGAGATTTAACACATTGACAAAATTAAAAGCACAAAAGGAGAAAATTGTAGTTTCAGAAAGAGTAGTCTTTCAAATCTGCTCTAGAGTCGTCCATGTCAATCTCAGACATGCATTCGTCAGCACTAATAGGAGGGAGTTTCCGAGTCTTACGCTTAAGGTTGTGTTTGTGCCAATCACTCTTACAGTGCTCTCTGTATTGCTTAGCCTCTCCAACGAACGTGTTGCAAGTGCTGCACTTGGTCCCCTTCTTTTCTTCTCCACCTTCTTGCTTTATGTTATCTGTAGTACTTATCTCTTGCTTCTGCAGTTTCTTGCTAAGTTCAACGACGGGATCGGTCAAATCCTTAGTCTCAGTCTCAGCAGGTAACAACGGCTTGTGGGTTTGCAATGCCATATCATCATGCTCATCGTAATGATCCATGCTTGTGTCACCTTCTGCATGAACTGATACAGCGAGTATTTCTAGTCTTCCCTGGATACTCCTCACATGGGAATCACACTCTCGGAATAGGCCCGGTTCCATCTCGCAGACCTACACAAGAAATGTATCACCATGATCAGAGAGGATTATAGAAAAGAAGAAGTTCAAAATGTTTGAAGATATAGATCATTACAGTGGACATCTGTGTTCCAGATTCGTCTTTGGAGACAACACTACCATCCCATTCTTTTAGCTTCTCCAGAAGCGAGGGGAAATTTTGAACAGGAACAGTAAGACGCAGTCTCATTGGAGAACGCTTTATAGGGAAGTGCTTTTGCAGCTCACGGATGACATCAAGTGCCTGCATAGTTTTGATAATCAAAATGAAGACTCACATAAGCTTTTGATAGAAAGCCCACAAGTCACTTTGCTTCTACATTATAACTTTAAACAACTCACCTGCTTCTTGGAATTACTATGAGGATCAACAGCAAAATGAATTTCATGCATTAGGCGCTCTACCATGCTGATGGTATAAGGTCGTTGTGTTTCAGGGTTGATAGTTTTCTGCATAACAATCGTTGCTATATCCCGAAACTGGCTTGAGAACTGTGATTCTCTTTCTTTTCCAGCAACTTGAAGCTCTCCTTTCTCCAAAATCTGAACATGAGAGTTGGAAATGCAACATATTAGATATATTATAAGGAGTCAGAACTTCAGAAATCTAAGAAAATCAAACAAGCGTTTTAACATACATCGATGCATATTTTCGTATGATCATCTGATCCAAACGACTTCATCAAGTCTTTCGATTTTGCAAGAACTCCTTTCGAAACATTTGAATAAACAGTATGCGACTGTAGCACTTCATCTATATCCTTCTCCCTGCATAGACATTTTGACTCAAATCTCATTACTTTTCTAAGAGGTCAAACACATTGTCCATCTTTCACACCAAATTCAGCATGCTCTACCATTTGCGTACATTATTTACAGAGATAAACGACTAAATTAGACTTACCACCTCCACATTAGAATCGACTCGCCAAATTCAAAAACATCAACTCAAGACAAGTAGTCAAGAACAACGCAAACAAAAATTGATGATGCCATTAACTCATATCCCTCATCACACCAAACTTATCATACCATACATTATTTCAAGAAATAAACAACTAATTAAGTATAAGACCTCCACATCATAACCGAATTCGTCAAATTCGGAAAACAAAATCAACACAGGGCCAGTCAAAGAACAACACAAACAAAGATTGATAATGCGATGATACTCGTTTCTCTTCAGATTAGGTCATTTTAACACCAAATTCATCACACTATACCAATTCCTTACATTATTTACAGAGATAAACAGCTAAAATTAGGCTTAAGACCTCAATATCAAAATCAAATTCGCCAAAATCAACACAAGACAAGTCAAGAACAACGCAAACAAAGATTGATGATGCGATTTATCAAATTAGGTCAAACACATGATCCATTTAAACACAATATTCATCTAACTACACTTTTAACAGTGATAAACAACCAAAAAACCGTAACCAAATTCGACAAAATCAAGCAGCGACGAAGATCGATTGAAGCGATTATAGTGGAGATAAGCAAAGATTTCGAAGCTTACACGCCAGACCGCCATGAAAGGACCTTATTCTTGTAACAAGCGATCTCGAAGCGATTGCCTTGCTTTTTGAGACGAACCACTGCAACATTAGTCAACCTCTTTTGCCCTACCGGTTGCACCAGCGTCTTCGACATACTTCTCTCTCGCGAATTTTGGTTTCCCTCTCGCCGCCACTAAATTTTGGGATATTTATTTGTTGAAACTGCAAAATGTGATAGGTCTTCACTTGTTTATTAAGTTCGTGGCTAAATGTGAAGAAAATAAAAAGTTATTGGCTAAAACTTAAAATATTGAAAGGTTTTTGGCGGTTAGGAGAACCGGCCTAGACATCGAAACTCGGTGACTCTGATTCGACTTGTCTAACCGGTCAGACCGGGTTTTCTAATTTTAATAGCTTCTGATAGACAACCCATTGGCTTAAGGATTTTTAATTTAGGGGCATCTTTGAGCAGACGCATTAGTAGATTCTCCCATCCTGGTTGATATGTACTTAGATGTTGTGGATTCTAAAATCCACACTAGATGTTGAGGATAAACTCAACAATTTCGATTTAATTTCAGATTCCCTTAACCGAAAGATTTCGAGGAGGATACGCGAGATAAGTCGCTGCTGATGTGGACGACTGAGATGGAGCGTCTCTTCAGCGCACCGCATCTGACGGTCCAGATCAGGCGCGGAGAAGAGATCTCTGCAATCTCGAAAATCGTGGTGATGATGGCTTTAAATAACTTCCCACCTATCCACTTGACGTCACGTCAACTCACACAACTCTCAAGGTAACTTCTCTCATTCTTTATTATTTACTGCGCTTTGTTTTGTAGAAGTAGAAAAATCTCGTCTTTATTTTTTTTGCTATCTCCTTCGTTTCTCTGCTATTCCCTCTTTCTCGATCTGCCTTCTTTGCTCTTTTCTTTCATCTCTCTCGTCCTTCTCTGTCGAAAACCAAAGATGAGCGACTTCGAAGATTCCCAGAATAAAAGCAACCACAGCTACGGCGACGATTTAAGTTCGTCCGAGACGAGGTCGGTGGCGTCACCGCCGCGAGTACAAAGACGCGTCATAACCCTAGGCGCAATGGGTCCAATTCGTATGTCGTCAACCAGAGCCGACAAGCCGAAGAAGAAAAAGGCTCCCAAGCAAGGGGGAGGCATGCCGATGACAAACAGCGACCTGGTCGACCTCCGGAGGAGATGCCAGGTTCCGGTGAAGGTACATATGATACTCCCAAGGCCGCCGCTGCATCTTGAGAACGTGTCGGTCGGGTGGTGCTGCGCTTATGCCAATTTCTTCGAGAAATGTGGCCTATTTTTCCCGATTCCAGCGTGTATTCTCGAGATGCTCTACTGTCTCGGCCTCGCCTTTCCCAAGATGTGTCCGAACTTCGTCTGCCATGTGCTGGCGTTATTCACCCAGGCTCGGAAAGTAAACAGAGAATTCAGCTGCCATGACCTGCTTCAGCTCTGCCAGGTCAAGACCAATGCTAGGAACGACCGAGGGACGTACTACATCAGTGCTCGTCCCGGTTCTCTTGTCCTCGGCGGTTTGAAGGCTTGTCGAGACACCAATTGGCGATCCAAGTACTTCTTTTTCAGAGTAGATCATCATTCAATCGGCAGTTTCGATCCTGCGAGGATAACAAGGACCTGGTCTACCAACCTGGGTCAGATGGAGACCTGAGCCTCTTGATTTTTCTTTGTTGTTTGTGTCGAATCCTTGACTGCTTTTTGCTGAACGTTAGTACTGAAACTAATTGTTTGTTTTTGATGGTTTGCAGCAAGGACCAAGAAAGTTACTCTCTCGGAGACGGAACTCGACCTGTTAACCCTTCTCCGACGTGGTCAGACTGACTGGTCCACTTTAAGAAGAGATCGCATCGTAGCTGCTCTTGCCGTAGCTCCAGCAGTTCCCGTAGCTCCAGCAGTTCCTGCAATCGTCCCTCCAGCAGCACAGCTAGATCCGATCGAAGAGGTCCCGCGGATTGAACCGGTTCTCGAGGCTGATCTGCTTATAGGTACGAGTTTCGTTATATTTTCTTTGGTTTAAAAAATGTACGAGTTATCGAGATAGCTGAGCAACTCGAATTGCTAACTAACAAATGTTGTGCTCTATTTGTTCAGTTCCTCCTGACTCCAGCTCCACTTCAGAACTCCCGCTCATTAGAAGAATGAAGCGTCCAAGTCTTCGTGTTCAACGAGCCAATGCCGGAGCTCTTGCTCGTGCTTGTGATCTGTCGGTCGCGGTGACCGCGGCTCAAAACATTCTAGCTGTTTCTAGCGCATCTGCCTCAGCATCTCATCCCTCGCTTCCTGAGGTCAACACCGGGACCTCTGCTGCAGCAGGTCAGTCAGGTAACATTCTGGTTGCTCAAGTATCTGGGCCATTTGCAGTTGTTCGTTCTGATGGCGCACCGTCCTCTCCGAAGAGAGCTCGGACCCAGCCGGAGGTGAATCCGGCGGCTGAGTTGCTCGTGAGCGACCAGGGGGTCGCCTCTCCCAGAGAGGAGATGATGGAACCTGCGGCTGCTACTCCAGAGGAAGCTGCGTCCGCGGATAGGCGATCCTCGGGCAGGTCCCATGGCTGAGGACGAGGCTCCAGAGGTGGGGACAGGTCTTCAAACCGGTCTCAGGAAGTGAGGCAAACGTCCAACTCCGGCTGAGGATCCGCGGGAAGCGGACTTTCCACTAGTCCTACACTCACGACCGTGATCACCCGATCGTTGAGGACGAGGCTGGGTTGGCGAACCTGCTTCGCCACGTCAAAGGGAGGAACTGTCAGGTTCCTAGACTGAAGAACATGGCCGAGGCGGCGGCCTATGCTGACATGATGGCGAAGGAGGGCCATGTAATAATCGATAACTGTCTCCTTCTAATTTCATCTTTATGCTAGTTGTGATTTTCTGTTTTGCTTTCAGTAGGCGATAGCTGCCCCAAACAAGCTGGTCGCTCTCTATGAGCAGCGTCTAAGCCAGGTCCCCTCGGCGAATGAGCTCGAAGAAGGAAAGACCCTCATCCGGGAGCTGACGTCGAGTGTGAAGGCTGGTCAGGATCGCGAAGTCTCGTTCCAGGTACACCTCGGTGTTGATTTGTTTGTATATAATTTGTCGATGATTCGATGATTCTGATCTGATTGTTATTTCAGGTGGAGATCGAAAGGCTGAAAATGGAGCTATCCAATTCAAAAGACCTCGAGAAAGGTTATGATGAGAAGATCGGGTTCATGGAGATGGAGATCGGGGGGTTGCAAGCCGACAAGCAGACGGCGAGGAACCAGATTCATCGCTTGGAGCAGAGGAGGGAAGAGCTCTCCAAAAAGGTGATGGACCTGACTTCGACTGCACAAGGGGCGAAGAAGGCGGTTCACGATGCTAAGGTTGAGCTGGCGGCTGCGTATTCGAAGCTGCTAGCTGGGGTCAAGGAGAAGTGGGTTGCCAAAAAGGAGTACACGGTACTGGAGGGGCAAGCGGCCGAGGTGGAGACAAACCTGGCTTTGATCGACCAGATCACCAAGGCTGCTATCGATCTGACCGTGGAGAAACCTCGGCTGCAAGCAGAGCTGGATGACCTAGAGGCGCGGTGCAAATCGAAGGAGGTATCAGACTTTACTCTAAGCAAGTTGGATCTCCCGCAGGTTTCAGAGATTTC
>JGI26506J51651_1000166_pt1 | contig 10457 bp, 6 predicted proteins | sample AraCvinosormetaG_FD_51651 | JGI IMG/M metagenome (IMG submission 51651) | reverse complement strand
CCAGTAAGTCTTTTTGATGTATTGAAATCTCATCTTTTAAGGAAAATAATAATCTAAAGTGATATATAAGAGAGATGAACCAATCTACTCGCTATCAATCGATATCTAAACATTTTTAAAAATGTATGGTTCTGATAGTTGAGTGAGCAAGAAGATCTAATTGTCTGGATGCGAACCGCGGCTTTACCAACATTTAGAAAGCTGTATGGCAAAATAGACACTGATCTTCAAGCTGGAGATACGATAAAGGTCTTGTTGCAGAATAATTACAACACTTATAGCTTTAATGGGAAAAAGAAGCTTGTGCTATCTACCACTAGCTGGCTCGGTGGAAGGAATGATTTCCTTGGGATTGCGTATTTGACTGTTGGTAGCATATGCTTGTTCTTGGCTGTTTCCTTCTCCGTCTTGTATCTAGCAAAACCAAGGTATATTATAACATTCTCTACAATGCCACATTTCGTTAGAAAGATGCACTGGTTTTTGAGACTTTAAGAGTCCATATAGCACAAATGACAAAAATTTATGTTACGATTTATCTATGTGTTTCAGGCAACTGGGAGATCCATCGTACTTGTCATGGAACAGAAGTGCTGGAGGTGGAAGATGATAGGATTCTCTTAAGCTCTTGTTTGTTGTATTTGGGATCTGTCACATACTTCTCCTTCTTTTGGTAAATAAATTCACTATGAGAATAGATGTTTACCGTTTACGAGAAATTATATGTATAGACACTAACCCATAAGACTAGAGCGGCTCTTATGATAAGACTATATCACATCATATATAATTTTTTTGTTTGATAGAGACTGTCTTTAGTTTGCAAAATAGGCCCATAGTTTGTTGGGAACTAACTAAAGTAAACGCTGCGACCAAGGTGGAAAGTTTGTTGGTATCACTGGGTCAGGAATCGATATGTCAGAATCATGTAAAATGGACATGAGTGGTTGCAACTTGCATGGAGTGGCAACTGGCAAGCCATTTTAATACAAAATTTCTTTTGATTTTGGTCCAGCAAGATTCATATTTATTGTGTTTAATACAAAACTGAAAACACGAACAAAAGTTATATAACATAATTCCATAATCCCAAATGATTGAAATGGGGCAGTGAAATAGCATTAAGAAACACGATTCAACTATTACAGGATTACATGTGAGACAAGACCTTATTGTTGACACTACAAGTGCTGTAGTGCATTGTAACATAAGAAAGTAAACTCGGGAAAGCTAAAACGATTTCTTTTCGTAAGACACCAGTCCATGGATTCCACCTTCTATCTGTGCTGCACCGGTACGAGCCTATTCACAACATCAAAACCATCAACGTAAATACTAACAACAAAACAGCGGAAATCGCAGCTTAAGATAGTTTTCCAAGGAGTAGAATTAACGACATACCTCGAGTCTAAGGGTATTATCTCTCAATAGCTCGTGAGCAGACTGCAAAGAAGAAGCACCGAGATCTTGAAAACCTTGCTTCACGGCATGCATTGTGTATGGTATAAACTTCAACACTGAGCCTTTATCTGCAACCGCTCCAACCACTCCTTGTGCAATCTTGAGTTTCGCGGTATCTCCCAAGTATCTCTGGTCGCTTCCTTTGGTCATTGCTTCTAATGAACCCATACCTCTGTATTTCTTCACTCTCCTACCGTTCTATAAAAACAGACCAAACAAAGCAAGATATTGAGGAAAATATCAAGGAAGTTGGTTAATCAATATCCAAAGTAGGAAGGTGTGTGCAATTACTCGATATTCATAGGCTCCAGGAGCCTCGGTGCTTCCAGCCAAGAAGCTTCCCATCATCACCGTTGATGCTCCCAGAACTAGAGCCTTCACAATGTGACCTGAGTTTGAGATGCCACCATCTGCGATAACAGGTACACCGTGCTGAGCAGCTAGTGTCGAGACTTTGTAGACGGCAGTAGCCTAAGAGAGAACCAATCACAAAAAATAAAAGAACCCGACTTTGTAAGGTGCAATTCATGGAATCAACTTAGCACTTTATTTCAAATATGAAAGCTTTTTCATTTACCTGTCCTCGTCCAACGGCACAAACCTCTTGTGTTGTGCATATAGATCCAGATCCCATACCAACTCTTAACCCATCAACTCCTGCTTTGATCAAGTTCTCAGCCTGGTACATAGTCACCACATTCCCACCGACCACATCCAACTCCGGATACGTATTCTTCACATACTTGATCATCTCAAGCTGGTAAATCGAGTTCCCTTGCGAACTATCCAACACCACAACATTAGCTCCAGCTTTCACTAAGTGCTCTAGCCTCTCCTTGTCTGATTCCCTTGTCCCTATAGCAGCACCAACCATCCATTTCTTGTCTGCACCAACAGTTCCTGACCCTAACTTGGGATATCCTTTAACCCTCTCCACATCGTCTTTTGTTACTACGTTCACAGTCTCACCTTCCTTCTCCAGAACAACAAACCCTTTCTGCTTATCTTCCAAAACCGCCTCAATCTTGTCAAGATCAATATCCCATGGCACATAGTAATCTTTGTTCTCACAACTCTTCATGTAATCATATATCTTCACCTCCTTTTGGTCATCTTTCATACTCGACCACTCCGATTTTGAAACATAACCCAACAATTTCGGTGTCAATGTTCCTGATTCATCAAACAAACAACAACGAAGTTGTCAAATGGAAACTATTTCACAATTTTGAAAATGAAAGTAGCTAACTTTCAGCTAAAAGGTATGAAATTGATTGTGAAATTATACCCGTCTGCGAGACAAAAACGAAGGAAGAAGGACCAAAATCATCAACAGAACCAATCTGGTGCTCTGGGCATTTAAAAACAGCATCAGACGCAATCGGAACTTGAAGCGATTTAGCGTGACGGATAACGGAAGCTTGAGTATCGATGTCGCAGTTATAGTGCACGATTCCGATTCCTCCAAGAGCAGCCATTGCAGCAGCCATGTGGGATTCCGAGACAGTGTCCATCGGCGAAGCGACGCATGGGATCGAGAGTGGGACGCGCTTGCTGAGACGCGTGGATAGCGAGACGGCGTCAGTGGAAAAGTCGATGAAGTGTGGTAGAAATATCACATCGTCGTAGGTGTATGAGTATCCTTGTGAGAATAGCTTTTCAGCTGAAAATCCATCTTCGAATCCTGACATCTTCAGTCCAACAATGGCGTCGATGCCAATAGAGAGAAATGAACAGTGAGTGTAAGCTAGGGTTCAGTGGAGGAGTAGGTGAAGGTTTAGGTGCGAAAGATGACAAACGAAAATGTTGGTGAAAAGATAAAACCGGAACCGAAGAAATTAAACCAAATCAAATAGAATTTTATTTATTAACCGATTGGTTTAACGATCTATGAATTGAATTAAAACCGGATAATGATTATCCACGCCAGGGACAGTACTGTTGGCGTATCCGAACATCACCTCTCGGCCATTGGCAATTTCTATTTTGGCATCTCACTGCCTTCACTCACACTACAACTTCCAGTTAAAGGTCAGAATCCTAAATCCTTGATTTGTGATTTTCTTCGATGCAGATCAATGTAGAGAAATTATCATAAGTTCTTTCGTGAATTTTAGATTCTGATTTTGGAAGTTGAGGTTTTGTTATCTGATCTTAAGCTCTACTATAGAAATGGCGAATTCAGCGTCACTACTGTATGATCAGCTCAAGGTTGAGTTTTTTTTACTAGGTTCAGTGTTATTTTTTTTAGTTTCTTCCGGTGAATTGAGTTATCTTATCGTACGGACAATGACTCATTGCAGGTTGCTGAGCCGTTTTTCTTATTGGCTGGTCCAAATGTGATCGAATCCGAAGAGCATGTTCTTCGTATGGCTAAAAGCATCAAAGATATTTCGACAAAGTATGTGTAACCATCACCATTGAAGCTCTTTTTCTTGTTGTGACATCTTGTGTTCAACTGTGTTGGAACTATTAAAATAATTGACAAGGGGGAAAAATGTTTAACACAGTGGAGACCTTGATCCTCTCATCACATGAGCATTTTAGCTTATTGAGCAAGGTGTTTACTTATATAGTTATAGTTATGCATGTTCATGTTGATTGTGAATGTTGTAGGCTTGGGTTGCCTCTGGTTTTCAAGTCAAGTTTCGATAAAGCTAACAGAACTTCATCAAAGTCCTTCCGAGGTCCTGGCATGGCTGAGGGGCTCAAGGTAAATGATTCCCTCTTCTTTGAGTTGCAAGCATGGATGACTCTTTATCTGGTGCTCTTAGAACTGCGCATTTGAAAACCTTCAGGAGTATATTGATGTCAAAGCGATCTTATATCTATAAATTCTTACGTCTTTTAGAACCTTCAGTATGAGCTGACACCAGCAATTGCATTTAGCTCCTGGCTATAATGCAACCATTTACATTTACGGAAACTAGTATTGATGTGGCTTCATTTTTTTGTGTGTAGTTCCTGCACAAGTATACTACAGGTAGTAACTTTTCTGTTTCTCTCGACAGATTCTTGAGAAGGTGAAAGTAGCATTTGATCTACCAATCGTTACTGACGTTCATGAGTCGAGTCAGGTATTTTGAGTTTTAGTCACATCAGAGATTCAAGATTCGAAAAATCTTTGTTCCTTTCTAATGCTTCGTTTGTTTTTATTAGTGTGAAGCAGTTGGCAAGGTTGCAGATATAATTCAGATACCGGCGTTCTTATGTCGACAGGCAAGATTCTAACATATGCTTTTCTTCAACTCTTTTTTAGCTATCAAATTTTCATTTACTGTTTGAATTTATCATTTATATACAGAGTTCAGGGTTTTAACTATTGCCTATATCTCCAGACAGATCTTCTGGTCGCGGCAGCCCAAAGTGGGAAAATTATCAACATAAAGAAAGGACAATTTTGTGGTCACTCTGTGAGTTATCTTTTTGATCTGTACAAACTTTTGTTCCCTGGTATATTGTAGTGACTGATTTCATGTATATCCATTTTAAGGTCATGAGAAACTCGGCTGAGAAGGTTAGACTCGCAGGGAATCCAAATGTGATGGTTTGTGAAAGAGGAACCATGTTTGGATACAGTAAGTTAACTGTTCTTTGTGTCAATAGAATTCACCAATTTTTTTGCAAATAGAGACTAAAATAGACTAAAAGACACTGGATATAACTCCTGAGTGTCCTTACATTTTAATTTTGTTCCTCAGATGATTTAATAGTAGATCCACGAAATTTGGAATGGATGAGGGAAGCTGATTGTCCCGTTGTGAGTTAATATTGCTTCTTGTTCTTTTCTTGTTGTGGGAGTTTATATCTTGGCTTTGGCTTTATACTTTGATGTTTTGACACTCGTATAATATAATTTAGTTATTGGCTTCAGGTTGCTGATATAACTCATTCATTACAACAACCTGCAGGCAAGAAGGTATGGTCATTAGAACGATGCTCTGAGTAATTTAAGAAAATGCTTGGTGTTTTAAAGCTAAATCAGAATTGGTCTAAACTCAAACATACCTTGTTTATATAGTTAGATGGTGGGGGTGTTGCTAGTGGTGGCCTTCGCGAATTAATACCATGCATAGCAAGAACCGCCGTAGCTGTTGGTGTCGATGGAATTTTCATGGAGGTATCCAACTTTATCGCAAGTTTTGTCATCTCGTTGAATCTTTGTTCCAATTTGGTTATGAAACTTGGTTCATTTTCCGGTGAATTAGGTGCATGATGATCCTTTAAATGCACCGGTCGATGGTCCAACACAATGGGTGAGTTTTACTTTTTTTCAGACCATATCCATTAGTCTAACACAATGCATTCTTGATCATCGTTTTTCTTCCCGTTCAGCCTCTGCGTCATCTAGAAGAACTGCTAGAAGAGCTCATTGCAATCGCGGTAAGCCCTTTACATTATCCCATAAAAATTTAATCTGTTTCCTTTTGTTGTAACATTGGCTCTTATAACATCTTTGCAGAGTGTCACAAAGGGGAAACAACAGTTCCAAATCGATCTCACGCCTTATCGTGATTAGAATCAAAGGGTGTGTTAGTGACCGATAAATCAAGATAGAAATGTTGAACTCTCTTTGTTTGTTTTCTCATCATTTGCTGATTCTTTTCTGCATTTTGCAGGTCCGTACGTCACTTTGGGTGCAACTACATCTTCTTGATAATATTTCAATCTTGTCGGAGCAATAAGCATTATTTGGCAAAACACATCTCTCCACAGTGACTAATGTATATTCAAAGTAGCTGATGTTGCCTGATATGATATCAAATGTCTAAGTTTGTTTTATTTTTGAAGAAATAAACAACAATTAGAAGTTAAATTACTTTTTATGTCAACATAAAGCACTTTTTCTATACCTGATCTTGTAGTCTTTTCTTTAAGTTTTTTTACATAATGCATGGTTTCTTTCTATGGACTTGAAATTTATGTTGTTGCACTTGCACAGTATCCTCTGAGAAACTGAACAAACTAACAAAATGCAAACAGTGAAGTTCTTTTATTTTATTTTTTCAGAATAATAGAATGATGGGTCTGACAAGCTCTAGGTTGGATTAAAATGGGCTTGGGTAAACAAAGCCCAAACAAAAGCAGAAAATACGTAGCAACAGAAGGGGCAATCGTAAATTAGATAGGCTCAATTTCAAATACTTGAGAAGCGGCGTCGCTACTTTTGGGAATTTGCAACGGTAGAACTCTCTTGCAATTGGGTTTCTGGGAAGAACAAAGCAGAAGATCTGGAGATTTGAGGAAAATGGCGTTCGCGAAGGTACGTGAAAATCCTAATTTCTTCAAAAAACGAGTTAGGGTTACTCCGTTCATCGCAGATGAATTTGAGATTCGAGCGAGGGCTTGTTATTTTAAACGAGATTAGGATTAGGGATCTTGAATTGTTTCGAAGATAGAAGATATTATGGTATTTGCCTATTTCTGCTTCTTTTATCACAAGATTAGATTCTTGAGTTTTCAGTAGCTTACTACTCTCAGATTTGGTTAGTTAGATCAACTTCATCTTAAAATCACAGGGGATAAAGCCTTGCTTCTTATTTCACTTACGATTGATTTACTTTTGTAGGCACCACGACTAAGTAGAGATGATATTCTTGGAAATCGAGGTAAGAGAGACTATTTTATCCTCTGTTAGTTACTTGGTGAACCTTATTCAGTTCTAAAAAAATGTTTACATGTTAAACAGTGAGTACTAGGAGTTTCAAAATCTTCTCCGATAATCAGAAAACTGATCCAGCCAGTACAATGTAAGTGGATCCTCTTGCAATTCATCTTTCAGTAATCTGAATTAAACTGTTGCTATTTGTTAATCTGGATTAAACTGTACCTATTTCTTTCTGCAGAGGTACTTCACAGAAGAAGACTCGTATTCCTTTGAGGTTTGTGTTGCTGTTTTTACAATTATTCTGTTTTCTTCCATCCATTACATGATGTATTTACTGGTGCATATTTTGGCTTGATCATGAAGAAATTGACTTTACGAATCTGTAAGAATTAATCTTCTGCTTTTACATTGTTTAGGAGAAAGTCTGTAACAATTAGCAATGGTTTAGGAGCAACTTCTAACACAAACAATATGAAGGTTTATCCCTTTTCCCTGTTTCTGAGTTCATACAAGTGTTGGATGTTATGCACTTATTCACATGTTAATGCACTTTTGTTTTGATTCAAAAAGAAGGAAAATTCGAGAATCACAGGAAAGGGCAAAAGCAGTATTGAAAACTGGGGTAAGCTTTATAAGGGAGAGTATATCTTCATTACATTTTTGGGACCTAGTTTTGAAAGTTAACTCCGATATTTGTCTCCTTTTCAGAGGAATATACTAAAGTCACAAGAAAAGCTTTGGCTGATTTAAGTAATCTTGGTGGGAACACTCTAAGGATTCCAACGCTTTGTGGCAGCAGTACCATGTAAAATTGCTTAACTTTTAAGGGTTTTTTGTTATCCCTCATGGAAAAGAGTTATTAACTGCCATGGTCTTCACTTCTTAATCAGTTAGTTAGTTTTTCTTGTACTGATTTGCATTCTGTTCTAAAACTATTCTACTGAACATGCAACAATGCAGGAAATGGAAAGGTGTAAAAATGGCAAATCCGAAAAGGTATGCAGTAATCGTTAGCTGCTGCTATACACATCATATACATGCAATACGTTACATCTCTACTTAGGATTAGTCGTTCATCTCAGTTGATGAGCTTTTACAGAACGAATCCGTACAGTTCCATGTATATAATATCTGATGTTTGAAAATGAGTTGATGATGCTGGGCTAATTGACCTTTCCATGTGTAGGGTCTCAGTTGGTCCAACCAGAGCTAATAATATCTCAGTGAAAAAGTCTACTAAGGTATAGCAAGCGTATTGGCAAACTATATCATGTTGTATACTTGCAAATTACTATGACTAGATGCAGTTATGAGATTAACCAGAATATCACAATTCATCAGCATATGAGTTACAGCAAATATTACAAACTTTGTGTCTTAAAGCATGAGATTCATCAGTTAAACTACTTGATGGCCATTTCCTTCATTTTTCTTGCAAGCCTTGATTCTAGATTGTTTCTTTTTTCTGATATAGGAGAATGTGAGTAAAAGAACCACCGAACTTGGGAACAATAACCTTTACAAGACAGGTGACTTCCTAAATGTTATGTTTGTTTTCATGGCTATGGCTTTAGTTGATCTTTGCCATTTATCTTAACTTTGTTTTAAATCATATTTTAGGTCAGAAATTCATCAAAAACAAAACCTTGAGCCTTGGATCAACGGCTGGTGGAACAAGGTACCTTCGTGCTAATCTCATGCATAATAGATTATCCGCTTCCAGACTAGTTTGAAGAATTTTCCAAGAAAAAATAGATATCTTGTTTATGCCCTACATTACCTATCAATATGTCAAAGCTCTCATCAAGTAACCTGTTGTTCATTCACCATAGCGAAAACATTATTAATCTACCAGCCATTTTCTTTAGTATCTGCTGAGAATGATTTACATCATTCATTGATTAACTTCCTTGATTGATTTGTGCTTGCAGAAAGTCCTTACCAACTTTAAAGAGAACAAGCCTCACAGATAAGAGCTTAAAAAAGGTTGTTATCAATCTAATTTGAGATTGTTTTTTTTTCTTACAACTGGCTGTACAACAACTCGTGAGGCTAATCATTTAGGACAGTTTACTAATTGTGTATTTACTATCTTGGCGCAGTTCAATGTCTCAGGCTTAAATTCGAAACAATTGGGTCAGGGTCTAGGTAACATGGATTTCTTTTCTAACTTCTGATGGAAATGTGTATGTTAAAATTGTAACTTGATTGGTCAGTATCTGATATGATTGATGTTGCATTGTTTCAGCCAGTAAAGCCAGCAACCAAGCTGTCCCGCAGCTAAGCAGTGCCGGAACCTATACTTGGAAAACTCGAACAAGTGTCGGCTCTATACAATCGTAAGTAAATATGCTTAATTCTGATATCATCATTAAATAAGTGAAGTTGTTTCTCTCTTGCGTATCACACATGTCTACTTCCAACTATCAAATTGTCTACATTCACAGAATCCTTGTTTGCATTTTCATTATCAATGCACGACTTTTTTACATCTTGGAGAATCAGATTATTTTTTTCTTTTATCGTTTGTGGGCAGCAACTTATATCCCAAGTTGCTAAGTTTATTTTCTTTACATGCTTAGGGACGGCAATAAGCAGAGTAAGAATAACGTCCGTTTCGTAAGGAAATCTATCAAGGTATACACCTTAGTCCTTTCATATCTATGCAAGTGATTCATTTCCATTAAAGCCACACTATTTGGCCTTGGCTATTATCATCATTGAACTGCTAAATCATTCTTCTTTCATCTTTGTTTTCTTGCTCGTGATCATTTCATCGGGCAATAGTTACAGTCGTATTGAGGATTTTTGTTTATTAAATATGTGATAAGCTTTCTCTCTTACTCAAGATCCAGACAACTGTAAAGACTTCGCTACAAAACCGTAGCTCTCTTAAGAAGCCCCCAGTGGGTAGAAGTAAATCAAGATCTATTTCTTCAATCCCTTCTTCTGCAGTTGCCTCAACACTGTCACTTCCGGAAAAGGTTGAGACAAAATGTCTTGAAGAAGACACTCAAGGAGAGAGTTCATCTAGTGGAAACAAAGACCCAACAACAAAAGTGTTGGATGTTACAGCGAAGCCAAAATCAAAACGTAGAAAGTCTTTCACATCTCTACTAGTGAATGGATCAAAGGTTCGTAATTTATTAGTTGTGTTGTTTCTTGTGACTTCTTTTTCTCTAATATTACTAATTTGGTAATTTTACTTGCAGTTCGATGAGAAAAATGGTGAAACCACAGAGCCAGAAAAACTTCCAAGCATTGATGATGAATCCAATCAGCTGGAAGTTGCAGAATATGTGGATGACATATATCAGTTCTATTGGACTGCAGAAGTAATCCACTTATTTCTTCCACATACATCAACTTCTTTTTCTCTAATATTACT
>JGI26506J51651_1000162_pt1 | contig 10529 bp, 14 predicted proteins | sample AraCvinosormetaG_FD_51651 | JGI IMG/M metagenome (IMG submission 51651) | reverse complement strand
TTTTAATCCTTTTAAAATATATAATAACATAATGATATATGTGAAATATATATTCAACTTTAATAATTGGGAAAACTAACACTAGTGCCACAATTTCTCAAATTATTTTTGTTTCTACCACTTCTTCTTTCCATTACCACTTCTACCACATTAGTTGTGTGTTAAGACAAGATTATCCTTCTTTTTATGGATGTAAAATTCGGGGACACGAATCCACAATTTCATCTCATTTCTACATGTTCTTTTAACTAATTTTTGTCTTCCAATTTTAATTCATTGTCCTTTGATTTTAGAACTCCCAAATTTTAACTACGCTCTTTGCATCTTGTTTGATGTTTATATTTTGTTTGAGTATTGTCATCGAATAGGGTTTATTATAATCATTCACCAATTTCTTAGTTTGTCCCTTCTCTTTTGGTCTCTAGATATATATTTTAACTGATACAAACCATTCAAATAAACAATGTTGTAGGAATAGAAAGGAAGTATGGATGTGGTAGAAATAAGAGTATCTTATCAAAATTGGCACATTTTGGTGATGATATTCGGATTTAGGCATGTTGCCAAGTTGGAGTCAAATAAATAAAGAAACATGATTGTTCATGACGATGTGAACCCGACGTAACAAGAGGCAGGATGTTATGATGACGTCACTAGTATTAGATAAAAACAAATAGGTTTAAGTAAGATATTTTGTAGGTTTATACATGAGCGGGAAAATGAAATAGTAAGACACGAGAATTAATGTCAAATATGTGGACAAAAAGATAACCACGCAGAATGATTTGGTTTACCTAGGGTTTGTGGGTTAAATTAAATAAGAGAGATAAGACGAAAGTAAAAGTGAAAAAGTCATCTGGATTCGAAAATCACGACAGTGAATAAGAACAAAGTTTTTCATGTGCAAAGAAGAAAGATCAAAGTAAGAAACTGGTACGTGGTTAGGGTTTATTGCAATGTGAATGCTTTTCAAGTTTAATATAGGCTAACTAATGTATAGTTGTGTTGTGTAGTAGTAACAAGATCCTGAATCGTTTTGTATGGGTTGTATTTTTGCAATGTTAACGTAGATAACGAACTGCTTCATGTCTGAAAAAGATGTGACTGTAGGTTAACTGAATATATGAAAGAAGACAAAAAGTGCGATTTTTTTAAGGTTTCTGTGCTATCTATTTTAGATATATCTGAACAAATCTGTGAAAGTAGGTATAGGTGTTGTAATAAATTTTAGTTGGAGACATGTACAAAACGTGGGTGAAAGCATAGTATGCTTGCATTAATTGTATTGACAGGTACTTGGAACAGGGGTAACTCGTGGAGAACATTGTTTTTAAATTTTGTTTTCGAAATATAAATTATGAATCATAAAGTTTGGTTTTATTTTGACTTACAGGTGATGGCGAATGTAGTTCTCGTTTTAGGAGGGGACTGGGAGTGTTCAGATGAGGGCAGTTGGGATTTCGTTAATGCAAAAAACTGTATGTGCAAGTGCATTGCCATTGGAGACGATATGACATAGAACAAGTTGAAAGCTCAGAAGATTTTGAGTCCCTAGGGACAAAAGTTGTAAGCCGAATGTCATATTGGGTTCCTATAGAATTGTATATCTTTACTTCTGCAAGGACGCCTCCGGTTTTGATGCATAACAACGCAGGACTGCGAACTTTCTTAACGTTGCGAGCAACATATCCTGGTCTAAATCTGTTGGTGGCCGTTGAGCCTGTGTGGGAGACAGATTGTATAACACTTGGTGAAATATTAATAAGGTTAGAGGAAGGAATGATTAGGCTTGCAGATGGTACCCCTTTGCTCAACACAGAGGGAAATGAGGATGAAGTAACCGAGGAAGCAACAAAAAAATATATTCATGGAGGTGAACAAGATCGGAAGAGAGGCAATCAACAAATGCAACATCAATCAGAGTTCCCAATGACCATTCTAGACAATGGCAGTCTTGGGACGACGATAAATAACGGTCGGGAAGTAAAATTTACTGTTGCTGCAACAGAAAATGAAATTTTGAGCAACCGAAATGCTCTGTCAAGAACAATGCAGGCTGGAGTAGATGAAGAAGGTGGGGGGATTGATCTCAATTCACTATATGATGTAGAGGTTGTAGCACATGTTGAAATGTTAGAAGCACAAGCTAAAGAGCTACAAGCAAGGCGTATGAGCAAAGGAATGAGAAAATGGTGTATGCTCTTAATGAAGATGGAGAGTCTGTGGATAGTGAAGAATGGGAGCCATATGATACGAATGAGGAAGAAGAGTATGATTACAATTTTTGGGACGATCTGATCCATAAAGAGCAAGCCACCACAATAGGAGCAGAAAATTTGGAGATGGGGGAAACATCAAACCCGGTTAGATCATTTCCTGATCCATGCAGCGGTTATGATAGAATTGTATCTACAGTTGTAGGTTTGGCAGGGTTAAGTAATGAAGATCATTTTAGCTTGGAGGCAGAAGAAAGTGTCAGGACAGAAATGAAAAAGACATAAACAAGTGTACGAACTGATAGGGTGGAGGTGACGCAGGTTGGAAATATTGGTTGCAGGATTACAGAGGAGGCTGTTGAAGAGAACTGTTCTAGTGAGCAGGCAGCATGCAGAGGGAGCGATGAGGTTGCTGAGGGTATCGTCGCTGGTGATCTGTGTGCAACTAGAGGAACAGAAGAGGAAGAGCCCATTCAAACTACACTTGCAACTATGTATGCTGAAATAATTCAAGCTTAGATAGTCCCAGCACACGACTGTGCACCATGTTTTGGGGACGAGTTCTTACAAACGCATGATATGCAAGATGGCGTGTTTGACTCAGCCAACGATGCAATTTTCATTGGGAGGATATTCAGAAACAAGGCAGAAATGCAAACTGCACTTGCAATCTATGCAATTAAGAGGTTCTTTAACTTCAAACAAACAAGGTCTGGTAAACAACGCCTAATTGTTAGATGTGTGGGTCGCACTTTGGGTGGCGTGTATATGGTGACATAGTCGGTGGGACATCAGATTCCATGGAAGTGAAGACAGACAAATTAACACACACACATGTGATGTTTCAACCAGGGCAGAGTATGGAAAAAAACTTCATGTAAGGTTATTGCTTCAGTTCTCCATTCAAGATTTACTAATGAAAAGCTAGGTCCAAGGGTTGTTGACATATTACCAGTATTGTGTTAGATGATCTCCGGGTGTCTATAACATATATGAAAGCATGGCATGCCAAGGAGAAATCTGTTGCGGCAACAAGAGGAAGCGCTGAAGGAAGCTACAAGTTGTTGATGGCATACATAGAGAAGTTGAAGGAAACAAATCTTGGGACGGTGTGTAATGTTCTTACAACAAAAGCAGGCAAAGAGAAATGTAAGTTCAAGTTCTTGTTCCTAGCGCTTGGAGCATGTATCCATGCAGTTCAGTTTTCTAGCCCCAGTGGGAGTAGTGACTAGCGTTATAGGTCGCAGTTCATGCGGAAAGTTGTGGACATATACGCCACAACAGTAAAGGGGAAGTATAGAGCAGTCATGATGACTGCTAGCTGCTAGGATGGGAAGTTCCAGATAATGCATGTAGCATTCGGCATTGTGGATAGTGAGAACGATGTGTCATGGACATGGTTTTTCAACCAACTCTTCTCCATTCTTCCAGATTCTCATGACTTGGTTTTTGTTTCTTACAGACATAACTCCATCCACTCTGCATTACGAACAGTCTACCCTCTAGGTAAGCACGGTGCGTGTGCTGTGCATCTGTATCGAAATTTTAAGAGCAGATTCAGGAGACAGAAAGGCATGTCATATCTAGTGTCTAAGGCAGCGTATGCGTACACAGTAGCAGAGTTCAGATAGCGATTTGATGAAATCGATATGAATACCTTGTTGGCCAACGAGGTATTCAACATGTACTCGCTGAGATCAACATCGGTTAAGACCTCCTTCGAGAATGCAATATTTTTTGTTTGTTTTGAAGCAGATATGAATGGCCCAAGAAACCGGAACCCTTCAGTAGAGACACGACGAATAATGTCAACAACAAGATCTTTTACAATATGAACCATTGCAGTGTTTTGGTGAAGGTGGTTATTTTTTTAATGTGAAATTATGTTAAGGGTTTTTGGGGTTATAAATAAGGAAGTGAATTTATTACTGGTAGGTGAAACACGAGCTTATTTGGAGGGGAGACACGCTTCTGGTTTCATCCATAAATATGTTAAAAAAAATAATGCCTCATGCTTCACCATATAGAAGAAGATATTCTTTGTCATCACATCCCAAATTCCTCTACATTAAATTGTTTAATTAACTAATGTTAAAAGTTTGCCTTCAAGAAATATTTGGGTGTGAGACATGAATGGATTGGGGTAGTAGATGGAGTTATATGTCAGCTTAGTGTGTAAGGTCATGGATAGTAAATGAAAGTTGGATTTGATAGATATGGTTAGGGAGACATGAGCGGATGTAGGAGTAAAAGTGGGTAAGGAGGATAAACATAGGAATTCTATAAAAAGCAACGATTTATTGATGCAGAGAAGCTTTGCAAAAATTACAAAATGTTATATATACCAGCAAGGATTCGGAGTGATATTGTTCAGAGGGTAGGGAGACAAGGGTTCCGAGAGTTGTCATCCTTCATTGCAGTCGGACCAGATGGGAGGGACTATGTTTACAAGATGAGGTTTTGGAAGAAGTAGAGTAGGATGAGTTCATATTTGTGAGTTCACTTGCAACTGAAGGTTTCATATACAAGCCATTTTTAATGAGATGCTTGGAAGCGAAAAACCCTACAGCTCAATACGTGGAGGGTTTAAGACTAGCAGTGAAGAATGGCCCTTCTACAGAAAGTTTGGAGCTAATGAGAGTTGCAGAGGAATACGTGGTCTATGATATGTTTGCGTATGGAATATTTTCTATATGTGCTGGGAGTTATGAAGAGGACATTGAGTCGTTGTGTACTTTCAGTAACCGACTTGGATGGTTAGAGTCCATTGTGGACATAGGGGAGACGGTGATGGCTCAAATTACAGATATAGAACCATCAATGACCGGAAGCTATAATGCAACTTATAGGTTTCCCCAAGCAGATGTGCCTAATTGTGTCTACTTTGCATGCACACTAGAAGATGTTTGTTTTGATTGAGTAAACTATTGGTACTCCCGCAAGGTGCTTTACATGTACTAAGAAAAGAAGAGCAAGACTGCAGTAATTGGAGAATGGTTGGTAAGAAAATCATTTAACTTATATCTAAATCTGATTGTGAAGATGAGTTATGTTTTACTTATTGTAACATTATGGTCTGGTTTTTCTTATTGTAAGATAATGTTGATGCTTTTGTAACAATATTGTCACTTTTTCTGCTTGTAAGCTTAGTTTGATGTTTTTGTAAGAAAAAACATATGTTCTGTCCTGTGAAATATTAAAAAAAAAAAGTTGTACAATGTACTTGCTTATTCGATGATCACTATACCCTATGTCTGTGACTCAGAAAACCTTAAAAACCAATTTGTCAACCTTGTAAACAGCCTAAGTAATTTAACAAATTAAAAGGAAGAAGCAAAACTAAACTCTAGAGTATGGATTACTAAACCCAAGTAGAACGATATCAAAAGAATAGCAAAACGATAAACAGTTGGTTATTGAAAACGATGTGGAAGGATGTCCTTTCTGATGATGGTTGCAACACTAAACCCTAGGTTTGGGACCATGGAACCCAAATATTATGAATATTAAACGCTTTCGGTAATACAACAAAGTGTATATTCATTACTCAGGCATGTAGAACTCCCAATTGTAAACATAAGCAGAGACATTTCATTATGGATTAAGTACTATATTACAAGGTAGAAGATAAGCAACAAACTAACATGAGATAATGCTGAACATGTCACAACAGAAGCTTGGAAAGAATTAACTATATATGAGAGTTCAATGCTATAATATACCAATAAGAAAAAAATGTAGACAGCGATATGGTAGGGTACACGGTTGGCCTATGCATCCTGGCAACTGGTCGAGGAGAAGTAAGTTTCAGAAAAGGCGTTTATTGAGAGGCTTGAAAGTAAGAATCTGGCGGTAGACAATAGATCTAGTGGAATGGAGACGCTGATTGTTTCCGACGCGGGTTAACAATGTAGAGAGTGCTGTAAGACCTTTGTTTGGATAGTTCCCAATTCTGAGAAACAAACCCTAGCAAACAAAGCAAAATCTGAAACAAAACGTTCTGAAGAAAGAAATGCAAGTGCATGTGGGAAGTCAGTTTCCTTCGAAGTAAGGCGAATTCTCTCCAGATAGGTAGCAACCGGGTTGTGTGCAGTGACACATTTTTTAAAAACCAAACGAAATGGAGACCCTTCGTTGACAAGATCTGGGTATTGAAGAATTCATGAAGAGAGAGATCATGTAAAACGCCACTGGAAAACGCAAGCCTGCTTTGCCTTTTGGAGACAAGTAGTAAGGGAGCAAGGCTTGTGAAACCAGAACGGTAAAGGTGCCGATAGATTTCTACTGCAGCATCATCAAGAAGGGTATCCATTGAAGAGAACAAGTGGATCAGTAAAATGCCTTTGGTGTTGAGTAATTAGTAGATATAGAAAACCTACAAGTTGTAGGATCTGTTGGAAAAAGTGGTAGTTTATATGCGAATGATGGTGTAAGGGGTAAGTTAAGTTAATGAACAATAGAGAAGGACAATTAATGTGAGAGGATGGTTAACAAATACAGGTAGAGGGTGGAGAGTAAAGAGCTTGTAAGCTAGTAACTTAGTGGATGAGAGAAAGAAAATATGGAGGGGATATTGCAAAGGTAAGTGGTGTGAGTTAGAATATAATGGGAATTGTAATGTAAAGGAAAACAATATAGAAATGATAAAAAGCACAGTAAGAGTAGTCATTTGAGTAGCCGACACATTTACAAGGTGAACAGTAACAATAGAATATGGAGAGAGTTATTATACAGAGAGTAATAATACATAGATGGAATATTACAAGTGGGACAGGCTATGTTCGAACATAGAAGGAGTAGCAGTCTAGGAATCAAACACATAAACAATGTTCAGTTCAAGACGACCTTAGAAATAAACTCTTCGTACACATCAATAGCGTACTGCATACAAAACATATCAACCATCTATCTGAAATTGAGCTCATATCCTGTAGAGAGTAGCGGTGGGAGTGCAACTCAATTAACTTTATTGCTGATGGACTAGAGTGTTGAGACGGGAGTTCTGAGGGGTGCCTTCAAGACGAGCGTAGGAAAATTCTTTTTGGCCAAAAGGAGTCGTATAAAAAGGATCGCATGATGACTTGATAAAAAAAGTAGCAGCTGAACAAAAGGGGCCATGTAACCGGTTACATTGTGATTGGACGTACAACGGAGTAATGGATCTAAGATATCAATGTGACATGAGGTGAGGTATATGACCAAGGCAACCCAATATGTGTCTCCCCAATTCATAGGGGTGTGTAAATTGTATCAATATATGCATACTAGACAGTCTTTTCAGTGCGATCACCAACTGTACCCTCAACGCAGCTTTGTAAAAGAGGATCCCAAAGATAAGCCTTTGGATTAGTTGCTTGTAAAAAACGAGAGTACTCAGACGTTAGAAGCTTTGTAAGCAAGCTGTCCACAACGACAATCTTGTGTGTAGAAAGGTAAAAACCCCGTGACATCCATATGCTACATGAATAGTAAATATTCAGAGCATGGTAAAAGTTTACTTTACTCAGTCCAACAGAGAGAAGGAAAAATAACAGAATAAACCAAAGGCATTCAGAGAAGTTAGAATAGTGTTCAAGATATAGTCTAATAACATATAGATGTAGTAGTGTAACAGAAACTCACAATTCTGCCAACCAAGGTGTAGAGGGTGTAAATGTCTGAAAGAAAATTGACAGTTGAGGAACATTGAAAAAAGATATTTAGTTCATACACTAAGAGGATAGACAGACATTACGTACGTAATATTATTTACCTCATCAGTATTCTCAAAGGCAAGTATGTTATCTGTATGAAACGTCTTCAGCTTCAATAGAATATCTATGTCCCTTACCAAAAATTCTGGACATCAGCAACTCTAGGTACATACGCCAAAAGCTGTGGAACTGACTGGAAAATGAACAACTAAAGGGCTACTGGAAAACCATGCATCACAAGAGAACGCTGTTTCAGTTTCTTTGTAATGTCAGACTGATTGCGTACTTTTTTCCCAACTTTTACCATCCTTAATGTCCTCTCAAATGAATGTCTACCCCACATGTAGCTCAAGAAGAAGTCCAAATTCTTAACAATCTCAACAATCGGGACTGATGGACGGATATGTTATGTCCCACATATTATAATACATTCCATAATAACAATTAAAACAAGTCGCAACCTACGCCACCCCAGGATCTGCCTATCAGATTTCAAAAGCTTGACAATATGCTTAATAGTGAAGTTCTTATGAGGACTGAGCAACATTTCCAAATACATATAACCACTTCGCGGAGACGATTGGTTTTTACATATGGATTTCTATCAGGGAAAGTGGCACAGTAGAGACCTATAACTTGTTTAAACTCGTCTAGCGAAAATCGCAGCGCCTGGCCTCTAAATGTAAACCAAAGCTCATGTGAGTTAGCCGTGATGAGTTGTCGAGACAAGAAATTGTGCAGCAATTAACAAGATAAAGAACATTGGCGAACTGGGAAGGAGAACAGGAAACTGAATTGGGACCGCATAAGAGTGTCATACTCAAGAGTCTCATCCAAAATTTGTAAAATATTCACAAGATACTTGAGTTTGGAGTACGCATTAACCCTAACATCCCTTGGATACCTATCAATGGCAAATACCGGACTTGACAGCAACTTCTCGGCGACATAAGTGTTTGAGGAGTGAATGTGGAGTGCATAAGATTCAGGAAAGTGATAATAAAATCTATAAGTATAATACTAAATATACGCATCTTCAAACAAAGAAACATCTCTATCAACACTTTTGTCACCTTCACACTTCTCATCTACATTTCTATCAGTTAAACCGTCATTATATGAGCTCAGACCGTTGGTATGCTGCGTTGGGCCTGCAAATAAAGACATTAAAATGACAAACATTAGCCCAAAGACATGTTAAGCAGCCGGCAAAATTAGGCACATCATTCACTAAATGCTGGTTCTAACCGTCTGATGATAAAATATATCTGTCAGCCCTCATGGCAGCTTCACTCCAATCATCTCCGTTTCCAACAGAACCACCTTGACTAGATGAGGTCAGCGGGCTAGAGATGTTTGTTGTCGCTACGAGAAGGAACAAATAAATAGAAATATTGATATAATGCAAACAACGTGAAGAGGAAACAACAATAAAGCAAGGTTTATAACCTTCAGAAGAACGATGTCCATTTTCAGATATGGCATCTACATTAGATGAGGTAAGATTGGGATCACCATCAGACGGAGCTGCAAGAACACACATCATATATAAAACTTTTCAAGCAAATTGTGTACATACACCAAATTTGTCACACCTAACCTTCAGACGACACATCACTATCAACACTTATCTCATGTGAAACAGAAACATCTCTGTTGTAGTTGGAGTTACTGGAATGGATGAGGGCACAATAAAGCAAACTTTAGTAACACAAGAAGAATATTTTCAATATCACGTTAGATTGTAAAGAACACCATTACGCATAACTAGTTAAATTAGCTGTTAGAATATGTAGGCAAATTAAAGTGGTAAGAAGTAACAAAGTTGAAGGAATGGGGATGTAATTGAGTCCCACTAATAATAGGAGATGCAATCAGAAATACTAGAGGCAACATAATTGTTGTGCCAAATTATAGAAAAATCGCAATGTTTGCAAAATTGACAAACGGGAGATGAACAAAATTAGTAGTAGGAGAAGGATGTATCCGAGGCAATACCTGCAACTGAGATCTTCTGCGTCGGGATCCGAAGCAGAATTTGCGAATTTCGCCGGATTAACAACTGTACAGCTGTGTCCCCCTTTCAAGTACTACGACGCCCTCGAGAAGGAGTAGAAGTTGGCAGAAGTTTCCAAGAGAAGTAGGGTTTGACTTGCTTGACGGAGGGTGGGAAGGAACGCGAGTTAGAATTCTAACGCCGGTAACTCCTTGTTGTCACCATCGAAGTCGATTAAAACCAAGATCACCTGATGGAGGCCAGAAATAAGAACAATGGCGATGGTGTAGAGAAAAAATGGCACGCATTGGACAAGAACTGGGGTGGGTAATTGCGTTTGCAATCGAATGAAGAAATCAGAGAGCTATGGTAGGAAATAAGTGAAGAAGTAGGTTAAGGGTGGAGATTTTTATTCGTAGACAGCACAAAAGCAGGTGAGAGACATATTGAGGAACAGTGTGAATGACGATAGCGAGAGAGGTGAAAGAGTAATTTACAAAGAGAGAAATACTCAAATCCGAAAGACATAAGTTGGAGTGCCTATTTCCGAAAGGCACAATTATTTTAGTACTTTTTTGTAAATAACTTTAGAAATAAAAACATTTTGGTTAAAAGTGGTAAAAT
>JGI26506J51651_1000161_pt1 | contig 10539 bp, 9 predicted proteins | sample AraCvinosormetaG_FD_51651 | JGI IMG/M metagenome (IMG submission 51651) | reverse complement strand
ATGAAAACGTTTGAATTCGATTTTTTTTTTAATAAAAGTAAACACGTAACCATATTTATTCTCAACTGATCAAAGATCCTCTAGTTTCATGAAGCCAAAAAAACTCTCAAAAAACAGATTCATTAACGTCACCAAATTACATTGGAGGCTTTTTAAAAGAAAGAAGCATTTGAAGAAAATCGAAACTTGTTCGCCGATATCACATTTTGGCTGCTGCTTCTGCCAAACGCTTCTTCTTCTTCTTGACACTAGCTGATTTGTAACCGCCTTTGCATGGTTTCCCCCACGGACTAACTGATGTCCTTCCTCTGCTTCCACTACTTTTGCTTTTTCCTTCACCTCCACCGTGTGGATGATCACACGGATTCATCGCCACTCCTCTAACTTTGGGCCTTATCCCTAACCACCTACTCTGTCCTGCTTTATATAGCTTCTTCGTTCCATGAGACGGGTTCGACACTGTGCCAATCGTTGCACGACATTTCGCGTTGATCCACTTGGTGTCCCCTGACGGAAGCTTTATCAAGCATTTCCCTTTAGCAGGCTCCTTTAGGATCTTGGCGTTGGTTCCTGCAGCTCGGACCATCTTTGCGCCTTGCCCTGGGTTCATCTCGATGTTGTGGATGATTGTTCCGATACGCATCATACCTAGTGGCATGGAACTTCCTATCATTGAGTTGATGTCCATGTGGAGCATCTCTTCTTTCATTTGTGCTACCAATGATTTGTTCTGTGTATCAGCAAAACCTGCAAAACACCAACAGAGATAGAGGCTTTCTATCAAAAAATAAAACGCACACAAAACAGAAGATATGGATTTTGACAAAAAAAAAGAAGCTAGATTGAAACTTTGGATCTCCAAATCCCTCTGGTTAAGTCACTTTTAAGATGTATATATTCCACACAGATCAATCTTAATTATAGACTAGACAGACTCAAGTCCCACAAAGTAGCTACATGCATCAATTAATGATACTCCACAGAGCTCAATCTTAATTATAGGAAAAGAATATAATCCAGCTAGCAAGAGACTTAGGAGAAGAATTAGATACAAATAGCACCATAGTTGCAGAGATCCAAGCTTAGGCCCTAGTTATAAACTTATTCTAGTTACAGAGTATCTGAACTTGAAGTAGCATAGTTTTCAGCTCAATCTTTTATCCAAGACTAATTTATGAAGAAGAGCCGATGTGATACAAGCTCATTCTTTTATCATCTAACAAAAAGAAGGAACCACACTTTCACACTAGCTCATAATCTAATCCAGAAGTAAGTAAGTTCGTTCATCCAGTTCCTAATCCATCTAAAAAATCAACTTGAACACTTAAAGAAAAGAGGCTAACAGAACAATAGCCGTTACTCAATGTTTTGTTGTTTGTAACAATACTCTGCCTAAGGAAAATGGCTTTAACTATTATTATAAAACTCACAGTGCAACCATGTTCCTACACCATTTCACAACCCATATATCACCTCTTCAACAAATTCATTCAAGGTTCAAAGCAAAGAGTGAGAAAACTTGAAAAGTCTGTCGAAAGCATACATCTAGAATAAAGAGTAATACCACCTACCTGTAGAGAAATTGCGAAATGCTGGACGAATAACGCTGTTGAATAAAGAAGACGAAGCAGAAGCTCGAGCTCTGCATAACGCCACAAGAGCTGACATGGAGGGACTGCTGCTCTAAACAGTATAAAGTTAGGGTTTTTAAGCACTATAGCTCCAACAACCTATCCAAATAAACACAAATAATTAACAGTCTGCAAGTGTACATATCCTTGAAATTAGGGCTTCTATGCACTACCCAGATACCTAAATCATCACGACCGATTTTAAAAAAAAAAAAATCCCAATCAGAAAACTGTACGATATCACTAAATCCCGAGTCATTTCTTGCAATGATAATCTGAGTCTATCAATCTACTGTCTTAGTTAATGGCTTCGTATAATGATGTAGCATGAGATCGGGACAAACCTGAAGTATGCGAAAGTCCTCGAACAAACCTTTGCAATTTGAGAGAGAGACTGATCGAGGAAGACGACTATGGGAGTGTGAGAGAGAGGCTAATTGTTTTTATTAAAAACGAGAAGACAGGCCCAATTCATTAAGACAAGCCCAATAAAGCAAACCCACTATAGAGGCCCAGCGCGTGATCACACCCTGTTTTCTACACCACGTGCAGGCGCGAGATAGGAAGAACAGAGCACCTATGTAATAAATATCTCCATTGTAGTATCACTTGAGATTAATTTTTCTAAATACGGATCAACTTAACACATGATCGTTGAGGATGTTAACTGCGCTTTAGGTTCATACATGTAATTGATAATCACCATGTGAATGAATTTCGTGATGACCAAATATATCCAATCCGGTAGATATAGATTCCAAAGTCCGAAACTTGAACACAACTTAACCAAGCAAACCAGACCATAATGATATAGGAAGTCCCAAAAAATAGCTCTATTCAAAAGTCTGATCCATCAGTTATCAAAAAGCACACAAAATAGGTCTTTCTTTTTTATTTTAAATAGACTTTTTTTAAGATCGGAGATTCAGTAACTTGACCATTCTGTCTCTTCAGCACTTTGTTTCCTTATTCCTGTAAGAAAATGAAGTTAATATTAGTGAGCAAAAACGATCATAACGTTCAAGCTATAAGCAAAAGAAAAGAATATATAGGTAAATAACCTCATCGTCGTCATCATCATCTTCCTTCTTCAGACGGGTCTCTCCACCTTCCTTGATAATAGGAAGCTTCATAGCTCCAAATGGTGTATCAACATCAATATTACCTTTGATAGTGTACCCTGTTCCTTTACCACGAATCATATCCCAAAGCGCAGAACCAAAGTCCTTTGGTCGGAATGTCATCGGCACATTAATCAATCCGCTTCCGTTTTTGTCAAGCTTGATCGAGTCCGCGATCTCTGCTTTCCCAATGCTTACATCACACAGCCAAACTTCACAGTCCAAGTCATTGAGCCCCAAGTCGAAATCATTCATGTTCTGAAGCCTCACGTGGAGAATCGCCACGGTTTCCTCCAAAGAGAACTTCTGGAACTTAATCTTCTCGATATCAACATCAGGTTTCTTTGGAATTGGGATCTCTCCACATTTCTCCAGCGGCAATGTCAGTCTTCCCAATACTGGCACGTCCACAATAAGATCAACCTTGATTCTGTAAGGTATGATCATCCCGGGGTTGATATCGTTGTAAGTGCTCTTGATGTCATCATAGATCAACGTCAATGGTATCTTCACAGTTTCTTCTCCATGAGCCTTGAGTGTTCCAGCATCCGGGATCAAACCAGAAACCAGTTTCCTACCATCGCTCTCGACCAGATAGTTGACATCGATGAGAGGGATAGGAACTGGATTCGGGTTCTTGACAAGCACATCCACAACAATATCTGCCCTCTCAAGATTGATCTTAGGGATATGAATCGCAGAGACATCAGCAGTTGGCTTCCCAAAGCCAATGGTTCCCTCGAGTTTCTCACCAATGTCATGAATGAAATCTTTCACCTTATCGAGGAATCCACCTTTCCCTTCTTCTTTTTCCTCGTCCTTATCCTTCTGACTTCTATCGACGATTTCCACGTCACCCTCCTGATGAACTACTCTACTGATGATTTCCGGTTTATCCTCAGATGTCGACATACCTCCTAAGCAGCAAGAAAAGTCAATTAGTGCCACAGAAACAAAAGCTTAAGAGTACCAAAGAATAGACAAAACTTCAAGCATTCAACGCCGAGAGTAGATTCATCAATCACAGCAGGACAACGGTTGTAAAAGTCAAACAAAGTGTAATCACAGTTTTCAGTAGTTGTAATCACCAAAACAAAGTTTCTCACCAAAGACCATAGAGAACTCGCATCACATTAGATATCATCAACTAGGATCCTAGTGGTATATTCCAAACCAAAGAACATACAATGCATCTCTGTACTAAGAGACAATGATCATATCACGTGAATCAAGAGGATTCGTGGGAAATGCAGATCCGAATGTTCGATCTACACAAGATAGCACTAGATCAACCTAAATGTCAAACAGATCGGAGAAACAAAAAGCTCGATCTAATTACACCACCTTTTTCCATGTATTCCGATCAAATTATAAAGGATCAACGGAAGAACAACAATGAAGAGAAATAAAACTTAGTGGATTTGAGTTTTACCTGGATTGGATGAATGTGAGTCACAGAGACAAAGAGAAGAGAGTGCTCGAAGAGTCACAAAATGATTGAAGATTGTGGAATTGGTTGATCCGTTGAACTTTATATTAACTATTATCAATGTGACGCGTAATCTTCGCTTGCCGACAAAATTTTCGTCGTGTAAGGTCCTTATTGGCTTTTAAAATTGACATCCATTTCGACACCACAATTTCAAGATATTACAACAAAGAAGATCACATTTTTGATTAGTACAGAAAGATCCCCAAAATTCGGAGGAATTATTAGTATCATCCGATTCAAGAAAAAAAACAAGGCCAGAAGCCTACAAAAGCGTTTAAATGATTTTGTAACCAAGGGTAAAACATTTTGACAATCTTTGAGGTACAAACAATTTAGTAGACTGGAATTTAACCAAATGGGACAACATCAAGAGGTTCTCATACGTGATCATGTTCATCCATGGAACGAGCCGAGCTATTTCAGGTGGTGCTCAAACAACGACGCCATTTCGAGCTGAAAAACAAGAGGAAGAAATATTGGAAGTTGCTTAATGGAATGATCAGGAAGTTCTGCATCTTATTCTTTCAATAAAGGATTGAATCATAATGATACTTACCGCCGTCAAAGCAGTTTCAGCTCCCTTATTGCCGGCTTTGCCACCAGATCGATTCAGAGCCTAGAGTTTCAGTTTAACCACAATATTAACAAATTCAGTGTTCATCCATTATGATGAATAAGCTATATATCATCAACTCTTGCATAACAAAACTTAAACCTGATCCATATCTTCGCAAGTCAGTACACCAAATATGCATGGAACGCCTGCAAATTGGATTTTTATAAGCTTTAATTACTAGAGTCAATAGTGCGTAAACACAAAATTTGAAGAAGTAATTCATGATGAGGGAATTTAAACATCCAAAATCCAAAGAAAAGCAAAAATGAACTACCAGCTCTTTTAGGTTCGGAAGTATACAAAATCAATCTTTCAGTGTTTCCAAAACAATGTCAAATAAAAATGTCTAAAGATGTATATCCAGCAAATAAGTATCGAGGTAAACCTGAATTTATGCTAGCAGAAAGTACTCCAGACGCAGCAGAGTTGGCAACAGCATCATAATGTGTGGTATCTCCTCTTATCTAAACCACAACAAGGACAACAGTAATATCAAAATCCAACTCTTTAAGTATATGTTATCAACATAAAGCAACTACTTTCTGAAGCCATATGAGGAGAAAAACAAATGGAATAGCCTGAGATTCTTTCAAAACAAGAATCATACCACAGCGCCGATACATAAAACAGCATGAAATTTTCCCGATTTCCCAAGATTTTGTGCAACAACACCAATTTCAAAGCTGCCAGGAACCCAAATAACCTGAATAAAAACAGTGTCATTAGCTTTGTGAAAGCTCATAACTTTTTTTTCTGTTCTACAAGCAAAAGACTTTTACTTCAATGTCTTCTTCTCTGACTGAATACTTCTTGAAAGTCTCAATCGCTCCTTCCAAAAGCAACTTAGTCACAACCTCATTGAAACGAGCTACCACCTTGAGAAAGAAAAATGAATCAGAACCAAGTCAACACTGCAATTGAGCTCAAAGTTTTCAAATTTCACTGTAAATCAGAACCAAGTCACTAAATCTAAGCAGCGCACAAAGTAAGAAAGCGATTCTGAGAACTCACGATGGCGAATCTAAGACCTTCGCCTCTGATAAGAGACCCCGTAACATGTCGAACAGCAGCCGTCTGTACGAATGAAGAGCGTAATTCCTTCTCTACAGTGAGTGGTGACGCAAATCCTAACACCAAATTTTAACATCTCAATCACGAAATTGCGAAAAATCGATTGAGTTATTATAAGAGAAGTGAGATAAAGCAAGCTTACCGGATGCGGATGTGGATGAGGAGAATGAGAGATTATTGGATTTGTTCACAGAAGAGCCACCGTGAATATAACAGGCGGAGGAAGATTGACGCGAATTGAACTGACGGTGTGCCGTCGGTATCAGGCGGAGACACGGCGACGAAGCTAATGACTTCATTTTTCGTTCGTCGGAGTTTTAGAGATGGTTCTTCGTTCTACAGGTTAAGAGTAAGACTGTGAGGTCCATTAGCTTATCAAATCGGTTCAAGGCTTCCGGTTTATTATTTTAATTACAATTACGGTTTAATTGAATTTATTAGTTTGGTTAGAGATTTCCGGTTTGATGAAAAGGGATAAGCTAAACCCTAAATCCCCCCAATCACTCTCACCGGCCGGAAATTTTCAGACAAAAGTGAAAGATTTAAACTTTTGACTCCGTCGTAACAAAGAACAAAACTTCCGTATCCTGGAGAAGTAAATTCCTTTATGGCTACGAATGGGTACGTTTCGAAACCTACGAATTTCACGGTTTGATTGATTGAGATGAGCTTTAAACTCTTTAGGAGAATTCTACTGAAGTTAAACGTTTTGATCACAGGTTAATGGCGTCGTCCAGTGTGTTGCTTCATCGCCCGCGTATCGCATTTTCTTCTAGAACGAATCAAACTGTAGGAAAATGCGGTAAAGGCCGTATTAGTTTCGTGGGCATTGGGACACGTCGTCTTCCGGTTGTTTTATCTATGACGGCGACGGCAGATTCCGGCGAGGAGATCGTGAAATCTGTTTTGCCTGGAAATGACATATCCATCATGGTAAATCTGATCATCTGATGATTTCTCTTAGACTCAAAGTTGTGAGATTTGACTTTGCATTACCATTTAAGTTTGAAATGTAGAAATTTCAAAGCTTGTTCCTTTTGAAATGGGGATTTTTATGTTGGATTTAGCTATATTCATTATCTCTTACTCTACAGGTGAATGGATGTAGTGGCAAAATGGGGAAAGCTGTAATTAAAGCAGCAGACTCTGCAGGAGTAAATATTGTTCCCATATCGTTTGGATCTGCTGGTGAGGATGGTCAGAGAGTTGAGGTCTGTGGAAAGGAGATTACTGTGCACGGTCCTACTGAAAGAGAAAAGGTTCTTTCTTCGGTGTTTGAGAAGCACCCGGAGCTAATTGTTGTCGACTACACAATTCCCTCTGCAGTAAATGGTAAACTTCAGAATCTCTCATTTCTACCATCAAAAGACAATTGTATTCTAGATTTGTTGAAGTTATGGTTGAATTCTGGCTGGCGGAACGATCCTTGATTGAGTTAGTTTAGAATTTGTGCAAGTGAAAATCATCTGCTAGAAGTGTTTTTTTGTCTATTGTTTGTTGATTTCAAGTTTGGTATTCTCGCAAAATGTAGATAATGCGGAGCTGTATAGCAAAGTAGGTGTTCCTTTCGTCATGGGAACAACTGGTGGAGATAGGAACAAATTGTATGAAACTGTTGAGGAAGCAAAGATTTATGCTGTGATTTCTCCACAGATGGGTAAACAGGTATGTGTACTTGAATGTTTCTGGAAGAAATGATTACTTATGCATGTAAGTTAAGATCATTTTAGCTCATATTTGTGTGCTTTGTTGGTCTATAGGTTGTAGCATTTCTTGCGGCCATGGAGATCATGGCTGAGCAGTTTCCGGGAGCCTTTTCTGGTTATTCCTTGGATGTACTTTTCTTACTTCTTTTATACATTCAAATTCTTTTTTCTTTCTCTGTTAGTTTTATATTACTTCTTGCTACATCTAATCAACTGCCAATCTACATGTAGGTGATGGAGTCTCATCAAGCTAGCAAATTGGATGCATCCGGAACAGCAAAAGCTGTTATTTCTTGCTTCCAGGAATTGGGTGTGTCTTACGACATGGATCAGGTGCATTGGTCATCCTTTATTGTTTACATCTTGGCAATCACTTAATTTATCCTCGGAATGTGAATTTTCTGTGTATACAACTTTTGTGGCAGATACAATTGATTCGGGATCCAAAACAGCAAGTGGAGATGGTGGGTGTACCTGAGGAGCATATCTCTGGTCACGCTTTCCATCTTTATCACTTGACATCACCCGATGAAACGTAATGCAATATCTAAGATATTGTTTATACTTTTCTTTGTTTCCATTGTAAAAGTGTCTCTGTTCCATAACTAGCTCCCTTTTCTTTGTCTTTCTTTGCAGTGTCTCCTTCGAGTTCCAGCACAATGTCTGCGGCAGATCAATTTATGCTGAGGGTACTGTTGATGCCGTGCTCTTCCTCGCCAAAAAGGTTCTAAAGCTTGCTCTTATTGCTCATCATGATTCTGCGAAATTGAATCTCAGCTTTCTCTGAGTCTCACCGCTCTTCTCTATAATGCTAATTGTTGATTCAACACTTTTGTGAAATGCAGATTCGATTGAAAGCAGATCAGCGAATCTACAACATGATCGATGTCTTGAGAGAGGGAAATATGCGTTGAGCTTTCGAGTTTTGCCAGTGCATTGACCAAATGGTGGTTGTAGAAGAGCTGAGATTAGATTTACCAAATCATCAGCTGTGAAAATTAGATGTTTGGTTTCCCACTTCTTCTGCCTTGAGCACAGGCTTTTGAAATTCCTTGGTATATACAAGAACTTGCCATTGTATTGTTCATGTTTTGACCTCTTTACCTCAATGTTATTCTCCTTTCTGGATCATTGAAGTGAAGTCTTATAGATCAAACTTCTCCACAACAATTCTCAGACAAAGTAAAACCTAAATTCATCAAATGGACCCTTCACTTACCATTTGATGATTCAACATCTAAAATGAGATCAAGTGCATAATCGTAGTAAGGAACTTGACCACTCAATCCGCAGAGATTGAAATCATCTTGTATATAATCTTAATCGACAAAGTTTATTCAATCTGGTGTTGTTAAGATTTTTGGCTTTTATTGTTATTCTCATTGAACAAATGAGTCACTTCGACTGTTCTTGGCGGTATGCATTTTAGGGCAGGCAACTAAGAAGAACTCCGGGGAGTCTTTTAAATGTGTAACAGTGACAGCTTATTTGGGCTTTAAATGGGCTTCTCATGAGCCACCAAAGAACGGTTTTATGTTCCATAGGCCATGAGAAACAAATGAGGGAAAGTAAGCTCCATCAATGTCTGCAATAAGCATTAAGGAAAGAAGCTGCTGGTCTTGTTGGTAGTATATATCCATATAATTAGCAAGACTTGTGAAAGTATATATTCAGTGACGAGCAAGTGTCACTAATTCATAATGCAAAAGGAAGGAATTGGAATCTGAATCGGATTCAGATCCAGGCAAGGTAAACACATTCTCAGACCATTCAATGACTCCCCAAACCAACTCGCGCTCAAGCAAAATTTGTGCACACCAAATCTCCATTTTACATTCCTTAGTATACGTCTTCCACCAAACTGTCACTCTCCTTCCTCCGCCAGGGCTTGCCACCGAAAGAAGATAATTACAAGACAATTCTTCAAGTCCCCCAACCGTCCTATGCCACGCCATAGCGCCACGACAGAGAACTAGTTTGAGTTTTCCATTGGAAACCGATGCTTGGAAGTCTTGGTTATCGATCTTTAGCATGCAAACATTTGGACACAAGTCAAGCTTGTCCATGGGTGTATTGTAATCAAGCGTGTCCATCGTTGTAGTGTCATAAACTTTTCCACTAATTAGGAGGCCACAATCAGGAAAAGCTATGCCATCCTTTATTAGAGCACATGGAATCACACCCTCTTTGTTCAAGGCACCTTCCGGAAATGGCTCCCAAGTTTGAGTCATTGGGTCGTAAATCTCTCCCCAGTTTACGCTGTTATGGTACTCGCTGCTGCATCCTCCGTACACATTGATCTTACCGTCAATCACATTAGCGGCTGCTTCTTTTCGAGCTATACGCATTTTAGGGAGTCGACGCCATTGATGAGATTTACAATCGAGAACATAAGCTCTCCTGCTTCTCTTTTCCTTTGCGACGAATCCGCCCAGCAAGTAGATCTCTGAACCAGTTGAGACAACAGTTGAGCAATTGGGATGTGGATCTGGGTAAGGAAGAGAAGGGAGTGGTATCAGTTTATGTTTAGGAGTTTGAGAGAGTATGAACCAGCTAGGGTTAGGGTTGTTGTTGTTATTCAGGTTTAAGCAGACATAGAGGCAGGTCTCGTTTTTTAGGATGCGGAATCGTTCGGCTTCGAGATCAGGCAAAGCGAGGAGTGATCTGAAACTCTTTTTACGAGAGAGAGAATTGGATCGTGGGTTCTCGAGACACGAGACAAACAGTTGAAAACAACGTCGTACGGTAACGACAGAAACGACTTGGGAGACGACTCTGATGATATCATCTCGTGTTTTTTTGTCAACGATGACCTCATGTCTTCTTCGGTCGTCATCGTGTTCAAGTCTTCTGATGGAAGGTTTAGCTAGGGTTTATATTATATGGGTGTAATATATACGAG
>JGI26506J51651_1000160_pt1 | contig 10564 bp, 12 predicted proteins | sample AraCvinosormetaG_FD_51651 | JGI IMG/M metagenome (IMG submission 51651) | reverse complement strand
GAGACAGAGAGAGGGGAAGATTTTGGGTTTGGTGTTTTTCTCCTTTTCTTCATTGAAAGTTGTCTTATTTTTTAATCTTCTTTGATTAAAATGGGTAATGTGACGTCAAATGTGGCGGCCAAGTTCGCATTCTTCCCGCCGGAGCCAGCAACATACGGCGTAACGAAGGATGACGAGACCGGGAAGCTGGTCTTCGCCGGAGTGTCGGCTGACAAGAACGTGGAAGTCCACCAACTCACCACAAAGTCCGGCAACAAAGTTGTTGCCACGTTTTGGAGACACCCTTTTGCGAGATTCACGCTTCTCTATTCCCATGGCAATGCCGCTGATCTTGGCCAAATGGTCGAGCTATTCATCGAACTCCGTGCTCATCTCCGCGTCAACATCATGAGGTATATCTTAAAAACTTTAATGGTTAGATTCTTGACGTTTGACTTGTTTTTAAATGTTTTGATGGCATTTTGAAACAGTTATGATTATTCAGGATATGGAGCTTCAACAGGAAAGGTAACCAAAGAGAAATCATTCAAAACTATAAAACCTTAATGTGATTTATTCAGATGTTTTTGTGTTCTTGACTTTTTTTGTTTTTCTGGTTCTTTTTGGTTTAGCCGTCTGAATTCAACACGTATTATGACATAGAGGCAGTGTACAATTGCTTGCGGAGCGATTATGGGATCAAGCAAGAGGAGATTATTCTGTACGGACAGTCTGTAGGAAGCGGTCCAACGTTGCACATGGCTTCTCGGTTGAAGAGGCTTAGAGGAGTTGTTCTTCACAGCGCCATTCTCTCTGGAATCAGAGTCTTGTATCCTGTCAAAATGACTCTCTGGTTCGATATATTCAAAGTAAGAAAAGCACACACAAAAGATTTGCTTTTGGTTGGGTTACATATATACTCTGTTCCTGTCTCATCTCTTTGTTTTGAATGTCTTACTGCAGAACATAGACAAGATTCGCCATGTCAACTCACAAGTCCTTGTCATACATGTAAGTAAAAGCTTTAGATCTAGTGGATTTGTCTGTCTTCTTCTTTCTGTTGATTTGTGCTGATTGATTTGTGATGAGCTGCTGCAGGGCACAAATGACGAGATTGTTGATTTGTCTCACGGGAAACGACTGTGGGAGCTGGCGAAGGAGAAGTATGATCCGTTATGGGTGAAGGGAGGAGGGCATTGCAACCTCGAGACTTACCCTGAGTACATCAAGCACCTCAAAAAGTTCGTAAATGCAATGGAGAAACTCTCTCTAACCAATCCACCACCCAAACAACTAACCAATGAGCCCAGTATCACCGAGACTAAGCACAATCGGTGCTTGAAATTCGGGAAACGGTAGTAGCAGAATCACAAGACAATTGGTTTGGTAGATTTCTTCCTTGGCATCGCATGTGCAGAGTTATTTCCTCAATGTGATCAAAACCAATGCTAAACACAGGGTCACAGACAACGGCGTAACAGAGATCATCTAGTGAGGTATTTCACTGTAGAATGTTGCCCTGCTTTTGGGTATTTGATCGATGTTCAATCTCCTGTAAAAATGTAGCTTCAAGTTTGGGGGTTTCTGTAACACATCATTACTTGTAGGAGAAGCAACACAGAAAAGATGTAATCAGCATTTCCTTCGAACTATCTAGTGCTCCTTAGCGAGACAATTAAGTACATTACCACAAAATACTCTCACATTATAACTATACATCTGGGATCAAGAGTACTAAATCATCCTAGGTTGTCTCGTCAGGAGAATCTTGAGCCCCTCTGCTACAACTTAAATCGACATCAGAGTCTATGGAAGATTCACGATGAATGAAGGACGAATATTCATCATCTTCTTTGGGTGGCTTATAGTCTTTACCTCTCCAAATCACGACCTGCTCCTTGTCAAATGTCACCAGGATGCAAGGGACCAAATCCTTCACACAAACTTAGATGTTAGTGTTTGTTCAAACAGAAACCTGAAGCAGTAAAGAGGTCTCCAAGGCTTGACCAACAGATGAAGTTGGACAGCAAAGAAAGTGAAAGGGACAGGAAGAAACATCTCACCCTAAGCTTTGCTCCAATTTTCTTGTAATCCTTTCTCTCTAGTCCCAAGCAATCAATACGTACTAATTCACTCACGAGGAAAGCATCTCTCACCATTGGAACAAGACTACCGTAATAACCATTCTTGGCTGAAACAAAAATTTCAGGCAAAAGTGATTAAGAATATTGACACAACCAGAATTTAAAAATAAAAAGGCATGGAAAAGGTATGGACCAAGTTTTGTCAAGGCAGGAACAGCTAGCCCTTTCTTTCTCATTGCTTTGGTCTCATCGATGCTTAGACCATCAATTGTTGTTTTAATCAGCCTAGGGTACACTGGTTCATGAGGTTTCCACAACATCAATGGGATCTTAGGCCTTTTCTTGGGATCGTAGTTTCGCCCTCTATATAACACAAGTGTACCAGAGTGTTTAGAGACTACCTGGCCAAACGTTTTGTCCTGTAACAACAAGCAACACGGCTGTACAAGTCATTCTTTAGATTCCACAAATCATATACTAAAAGAACAATATCAGATTCATAAAAGACGACACCTCAAGGTGGAATATAACGTTCTTCATATCGAGGGTTGGGACTCCAAGACATTTGACCCGAACTGCTTCAGCATGTTTCCAATGATTATAGACATCATTCAGCATATTATGAGTCAAACCATCTCGCCCTACACATACCCCCAAAGCAACCATTCAGCATAGAAATAGCAGTATACAAAAGAAACAAAAGAGTGCATTCGTTATTGGTGACCAAAAAGGAAAGTTTTCTAAGCCCTGACAAGAAGACACACACCCTTCAAATTTCTCAATTTAACCACATCTATCAATGACAGTAAGGTAGACTACAATCTCATGAATAAGGAGTGAAGAAACGAATACCAAGATTGACTTGTCTTTTAGTTTTGTTCCTCTGACACAGCTCCACCAGAAATTTCCTTTCAGCTTCAGTGAGTGATGCCCCTTGAATCTTCTCTCTCACTTTCCTTCTTTTCTCTTCCAGCTTCGGATCCTCCACTCCGTCAACAGACTCTACCTTTGGATTAACCGCCGGCGCACAGACACCGGTCCATTCCCGGTCCAATCGATCAGGACCAAAAGGTGAATACTTTGGTTCTCTCAAGCCAATTGGCCTCACATTTGAGCAACTCTCTGTGTAACTGAACCGGAAATCGAACGGAAGATCAGAGTGAACCGTCTTCACACCTTCCAGCGAAGAAGGTGGACGGTACTGGGGCTTTGGCTTCTTCTTATTGTTGTTTTTCTGGTTAAAGTCAGGATTTTCGGAGGCTGACGACGACAAAGGCGGCGGTGATTGAAAATTGTAAAGGTCTCGGAGTCGTGACGAGGAAATTGTTTGGTCGTGAAGGCGGCGCGTGAGAAGTGTAAAAGATGATGGGTTATGGCGGGAGAGACGAATCAAGAACATTTTTTGCTTCTACGAAGTCGACGAACCAGTGGAGAGAGACTGAAGAAGAAATCGGAAAGAGGCTGAGGAAGGAACTTCTTGTTGCTTGTTTCTTCTCTCTACTTGCTCTCTCAAAACATGGGCCTAACATTATAGGGCCCATTAGTCAAGTCGGCCTTTAAGTTTGACTTATCCCTGCCGTGTCACTTATATAGTGCCTTGGCGCGCTACTAACTAGGGCCACGTCTGCGAGAATGAGTTTGCCTAACGAAGGAGCTGGCTTCTCTGAAACTGCTGGAGTCCGGCCATCTACAACCCCAACCTCTCTTGTTGATATCTCTGAAGATGAGCAATCCACAACCGCTCCTGAAACTGCTGTGCTCCGGCGGCCATCTACAACTCCTACCTCTCTTGTTGATATTGAGCAATCCACAACCGCTTTTGATACGGCCGATCAAGCAATCACAAAGAAAGATCTCTAAAAAAAAGTGCATGGGAGGCTTTTATAACCGAAACCTATGTTCTTGATATGAGTGCTGGAGATATCTCGATGATGGTCTAGTCCAGTCCAGCCATCTCACCTCGATTTTCCACGTCTTCAGATTTTACTCCGTAATTTAATGGTAAGCTAAGTAAGTTGATGCAATGTTAAATTCATTCTGTTCATAAATCCTTAATTTTTCTTTGTCAATATATATAGGAACCTTCACTCCATTCGTATGTCTTTGGTGTGGAGATTATCTTAAAGAGGACGAATACTGAGACTTTCGGTATTAAGACTCTTTGTCTGACTGATAACCAGTCGTTTAACCTTTTTCTCCAATGCTTAGATATGGAAGGATATACTGGTTGATCCTCTTTAAAAAAGTAATTGCTTCAAGTTTATTTATACAAAAGAAAAGCTCTCGGAATTTTTTTGTAGTACTTTCTTAGTCGATCTCCACAATTTGAGGCCTCCTCTCTGCAGCTTTCTTGCGTATAAAGATACCCCATCTCAATGCAGCTTTGAGCTTAAGCCATCCCACTACAGCTTTCCCTGCGCCTCTACCTCCTTCTCTCCTATAACCCTTGTCTATCTGAGCTTCGTACTGATCACTGAAACCGTAAATGGACTCATCCCTGTTACCAAACCCGCCTGATATCCCAAATGTCTTGAGCAATCTCTGCATGTTATCCGTCTCGAGCATCTCAGAACTCCTCGCTCGAATTTCCTCCGTGAAAATATCTTCAAGGCCTCCATTATATGAGCCTGAAACTGAAGAACTCTCCATCGATGTGTAGTCTCGTAACTGATAGCAAGGTTGTTGGACAAAAGGATACTCTATCAGATGCTGAGGATCTGATGAGTAGCCATTCACAGTCTGTTGGCATTGCAGAGCCTTCTGCTGCGTTTGATGGTTCTGAGCCATTTTTGGCTCTGGCAAGCTTTTTATTCCCTTCTTAGCAACTGGTAAGCAATTCAAGAGCTTACCGCCATACTCAACCACTTTATGCCAGTTCTCGTAAGCAGTCTTCACCAAAGTGTCTGCAGAAATCTGTTGAATTCCAAAAAAGTTCAAAAGTTTTCACCACTTTTGAGTAGGATCCTTAGAGACTGCAGACTCTAAAGGGAAGAATAAAAAAAAGAAGCTAGCTTTACAGAGAGATGAGTTACCTTTTGGTCATGGTTAAGAGATTCCGAAGACAAGAAGTGGCCATTGGCAATTAGGCCTTGAAATTCATATATATGATTAAAGACAACAGCTGTCTGGTGTGTTTGATCTGTGTAATAGGCGTAAAGTTTCCCACCTAAGACACAAGTCTTTGCGTGCTCTACCGTGTTATCCCACATTCTATTTGACATTCCACTCCCAAGTAACTGTTAAATACACACAAAGAAAGAACATAAGCAAGAAACAATCATTTTCTTGTGTAGATACTCACAATATTAAAGATGCACATACGCTTCTTAGTTTCTGCGGATCCTTCATGAGTATCTGTAGGAAGTCTGCAACAGTCACAATGTTAGATTTTAGTAGCTTCTTGTGTAGCGCTCCATCTTTCGCTATTTTATCCAATCTCCAGACTTCATCATGTAAAACCGGTGGATAATGTTTCTTGTATACTGCAAAAAACACCGCCAAAAAATAATCCAAGATTAAGGTAGACAATCCAAGAAACTCTATCTCTCTCTGCTTATCAAGTCAGTCCAAAGTTTTAAGATACTCACGTTCTCCTCTGTGATCTTTAACAGCAAATGGTTCTGTTTTAGCTTCACGGATGTGAAATCCCGTTGCAGGCTTAACACCAAGTCTAAACTTTCTGCTCCTAATCCAGCTCGAATTGTCAGTGAAAGTAAGTTTTCCAAGAGTTCCTACACCTTCTTTAATTATCACATGTCTGTCACCAGTCAAGATGGGACGTTTTCCTTCGCGTTCCTTCACTTCAAAGCTCTCAAAATGTTCTCTCGTCCAATCTTTGTCGTCTTCATCATTGAAGTCTCCATCTAACACGACAATATTCAGCTTTGTCATTGATTCTTCTCCTGTTTGGATTACATTTCCGGTGTTTGCATCTATAAGAACCACGTGAATGGCTGAGCCTTGCTCTCCCTCGACTTTCCCACCTGTGAATAAATGAGGAGGCATTCGTGTTCTGAACCGAAGTTGCAGATTTCTTCCATCGAGGCCTTGAATCTTATTCGGTTCTGTAGATCTGAAAACTCAAATTGATGTAAAGATCATGGAACCAGTCCAGAAAATGATATCGTATATAGCTAGATAAAATACCTTGAAGTAGATTTCGAGTTCTCCAACCTTGATATGGCACGTTCCACCTCTTCACTGACCTGTCCATTGATCGACATCATTACCAAGTTTATCGCTCTTACAGGCTTCTCAAGATTTGGTCTATGTGGAAGTTAAACTTCGGAATAGTATCATACTCACAATTCTTCGAAATAATGGTTCCAAAGACGAGCATAGCCTCTGCAGACTATCTACCTTGACAGCTTCCACTATGACACTGTAAGACAGTTTTTTTTTCATACAACGACGTCTGAGAAAATTTGAGGCCTTGCGAGGCTAAGCAAGACTATCGAAAATTTGAAAAGTATGATATTTCCACAGTACTATGCTCTTTGGACAGTGTAACTAATGAACAACTCAAAACAAGGTCCGATACAAAAAGACTTCAGAATTAGCCAAAACAATCGAATTTACGACACACTAACATATAAAATATGAGTTACCTTGCCAAAGCAGGAAGCTTCTGTCTCTTTGATTCTGGCAAGTTGTCTGCATGTTCTTGATTGTGTCCATGTCCTCTGTTGTTCATAGAATTTTCCATTTAAAGTACGATAAGTTATCAACAATCTCTGTGCCTAGATAGATACGAATTAATGCACTTTCCCTAAGTAGGAGAAAAGAGCATAAGTCCTACACAATGGAAGCTTCAGAGAAGAACACAGAAGAAATAGAAAAAGAGATTAGTTGAATCTAGGACCAAAGTCTAAAAGCTATATTTTCTTTATAGAACTTTTTGTGCAATCCACATGGAGTGGACGGTTTGCAGGAGTCACTGAAACGAGATCTGTTTCTTTTAGCCGTAGATCGCTTTTATAGATTCTGTCCCTCTGAATATTAGAATAAACAGAGCACTTTAATGGCGAACCCTAAAAATAAAATAAAATAAAAATACAGCTGTTTTTGTGAATGAAGGAATATTGAAAATCGAAACCGCGTGATACCTGGTGAGATCATAATTATGTCAACCTAAGTGCGTTTGACTTTCTACTTTTTGTCTCCTCTCAGCTCTTCTCTCTGTTCACAAACTCTCCTGTTTCTTGACGTCTGAAAACAGTCTTTATTAGGTTTTTAAGCAAAGAAGAAAACAGAGTCCAAGTGACTTTCTTGATCCTCTTGTGCTTTCTGAACTCGGATTTGTTTAGATGGGATATTAAGCTCACTCTTTGTTTCAGCTCTTGGTTATTGAGAATATGATGGTTTGGGGATTTCCAATGAACATGAACCATAAAATACATGACGACTTCTTATCTAACAAGAGAAGGAAGTGAAACTTCATAGTAAAGAAATGGACAATTATATATGAATAAAAGTTGATACAAGGCCTTTCTTTAGCTACATTCCGATCAAGGGCAAAACAAAAAACTACATACTGTATATAGAGAAACGTGGAAGATAGGACTTTGCCTTGACAACTAAACAATTTCCTTTTAGAGCTGTGACAATTCGATTTCTCAGAGAGAAACACTTTAAGGTAGACTGAGAAGTGCAATCAGTTTACTCACCTTCCCAACCTGATTGCCGAGCTCTCTTCTCCCACAAAGAAGTAATCTTCCTCTCCTTGATCAACAAAGCTTCAGCTCTCTCTCTAGCTGATTCACAAATCTCAGTGGCGGCATTGCACTTCTCAGCCTCCTTTTGATACTGAGATGCAACCCTTTTAGCTTCTGCAAGGGTAACATTCATATGACGGCTATGCTCATCTGCAACTGCTTCTTGCAGCTTCAGCTCCTCAGTCAGAAGGTCCACAAATTGCTTCTCCATCTCTTGTTTAAGCTCTGGATCGTCGCTTCCACAATCTGTTCACAACACAAGACAGAATTCATTTTCCGGTATCAAATACCAAATGGGAAACCAATCTTACAAAATAAAAGCTTCTCAATAACTGTCAAACCATATTGCAACATGATAGAAAACCAATAAAGGAAACAACACAAGCATAGCAGCTAAAACAAAGTCAAGCTCAGAATCGAGATCTAACCTGTAATAGAGAGATTTGCGAGCCCTGCAAACAAAACAACAATTCAACTTGTTAAACAATATACAAGTCGAGATTCTTTCTTACTGAAATTAAACCTAAAAGAGACAGCTTTGATTGAAAGATCCAATATTGAAAACATCAGATGCTTCAGAGCAAAGATCCAAATAAACTAGAGCAAAACGAAATTCGAGGAAAAGGGCACCTCAAAATTATGATCATTACTCGAAAAGGAACTAAATTTCACAAGAAAAACTTGTAAAAGGATCTAATCATAAAACGAGGAACATGTAAGATCCAAATCAGAATAAAGGTAAAGCATACCAGGAGCAATCTGGAGAAGAGACAAAGGAGGAGGACAATCACAAACGCAAGGAGGACAAAGAGAGTTGGCACGTGTGGATCCAACGAAACCCTTGTTGAATTTCCAATAAAGAGCAGGTCCACACACAACTAAAGCTGATACAACCGCGAAAATCACCAGACATCTCATGCAATCTCCGGATCGACGAGGCATCGCTTCGGAAGAACAAAATGCTGAAATCGAACGAATCAGAGTCGGCAATGCAGCAACAATTGCGATTAGTGTGTGAGCAAGCACTGTCAGCGAAAGAAAGGAAGAATTAGAAAGATACACAGCTACAAGTGTTGATGTACCAAACGCGGAGAAACTACAATAAAACGACCACGTTTTGATGAGTCCCCCCGGTTCAGATGTCGGTGGTACATTTCTCACGTAATCACTCTTACGATTTTACACTTTTGGGTTCCATAATCTTTTTCCTTTCCAAAAAGGGCTACACTTTCTTTTGTTTCACACAGTTCGTTTAAATTTACAATTTGACCCTTTTAATTGTTTTTTCCTAAATGGCACTGTATGTACTTTTTCATTTGATTCAGAAATTACACCTTCCTGTATCGAAAGAGTGTAGAATACCAAAACAAAAGTCCTAATTTAAAATCTGCGTTTCTTCTCAGGTTAAATTAGGACTTTTGTTTTGGTAATCTACTGGCTGGTCATCGATCTTGTGTTTCATTCAATCTAGAATTTGGGTCCAAAACAAAAGTGGACTTTTGTAGATTAACTAGAAGCACAATTTCCACTTTCATTTCTTATGACCTTTTTAATTGTATCTTGTTTGGGTTTAGAATCTGATATCTTTTCTCGGCAATCATCATCTGACAATAATCATATCCCCATTCTTCACATCCATATATGATTTTAATGATAGATGAAACACTGGTGTGACAACACTTGAACCAGAAGAACTCTTTAAGACAAGATCATCAATTTAATAGAAATCTCTATCTTTGTCCCATTTTCACAACTCAAAAAACTTAGATTCTACTACAAAACGATGCATCAAAACTTTAGCTTATAAACACTTTTAAAAGGATTCTGATAAAACATTTGCATGTCACAGGAAAGGACTCAGATTCGCCTTTTCTCAGACAAATTAGAGGATTAACTCTTCAGCCATGGCTGCTTACAAAGAAAAAAAGGAGCTCTCTTTTTTCCTTATAGCCCCGCCATGAAAGAAGAGTGTTACCACAATGTCTGGTTTATTGACTTCTTAAGAATCATCATTGTCTCCCAATAAGAAGAAGAAGAGAGCTTAACCGAAAAACAAAGAAGAAGAAGAAGATAGAGATCCAAGTAAAGTAGAATCTTTAATCGAGGAAGCTCAGTAGTAGTGGCAGTGGTGGTGACGGAGGAGATGATTGGATGATTCATCACCACTTTAAAAAGTGGTTCGTCAAGAGAGATTTGAAATCATCGGCTCCGCTTCCACCGGAAGAAAAAATCCTCCGGGAGCAGAACCTCATACTTAAACTAATGATGAGAGAGACCAAATCCAATACAAAACCCTAAAGGTCATTCCTTTTTTTTGGGTGAAACTTATAGAATCAAATTTCTAGTTTTACCCTCTGACGATTCAACTGAGACTCAGACCACTCAAAGGGTATTTCGGTCATTAAGCGAAGAATACAAAATGTTTGTGCGCTTCACAGCAATGGAGTAATGAAACCTTAGATGGTCTCTTTGCCTTTCTGCTTAACTAATTTTGTGTCAATGACTTCTCCTGATGAGTTGATAGTATAAGTAACCTGTATATGGTAAAATAAAGAAGACGTTATTTCCCTTTTTTCTTATGTTTCTCTTGGTCTTGATAAACATATCTTAACACAAGAAAGAAACTAGGGGACTTACAAACTCTGAGAAGCTAACTCTGTGAAGAAGAAACCCATCTTCCCTTTCTCTGACACAAAAAAAAATGCATCTTCTCTCAGTCATTAAGATTGAGCTTTCATAGTTTATGATTATAATGTCATGATAAGAGATCTTGTTACCTCTTACTAT
>JGI26506J51651_1000157_pt1 | contig 10652 bp, 8 predicted proteins | sample AraCvinosormetaG_FD_51651 | JGI IMG/M metagenome (IMG submission 51651) | reverse complement strand
GTCAACAATGGTGTACGTGATTCTTTAAAACAAGTGGGAAAAAAAAAAGTTTAGTTTATTTATATTCTAATCAAAAGCCACAAGTTGAATCTATTAATCTCAAAACGAGTTGACGCAAGATTTGCTAAGTTAGGAATTTCTTCTTAAAGAGAGAACCACTGAATCACACAATTCAGTACTTACTACACAATCTCAAAACAGAAAGATATGATGATCCGAAGCCATCGTCATTGGGTTTTTTCTAGTGGTATTATCATCTTTTTCTCCCTCCTTGTACACTCTCTAGCTTCTTCTTCGCCCCACTTTTGCCGTGACGACCAGAGAGATGCTCTTTTGGAATTCAGAGGCGAGTTTCCGATAAATGCGTCTTTTCATGTTATGAATCAATGGAGAGGTCCGTGGAATAAGAGCACTGATTGTTGTCTTTGGAACGGAGTCACTTGCAATGATAAATCTGGTCAGGTAATATCACTCGACATTCCCAACACCTTTCTCAACAACAATTTGAAAACCAACAGTAGCCTTTTTAAACTCCAATATCTTCGTCACCTAGACCTTACGAATTGCAATCTCTACGGAGAGATTCCTTCTTCACTAGGAAACCTTTCTCATCTCACACTTGTTAACCTTTACTTTAATAAGTTTGTTGGAGAAATTCCGGCTTCAATCGGCAATCTAAACCAGCTAAGACACCTTATCCTTGCTAATAACGTCCTTACAGGAGAGATTCCTTCTTCACTAGGAAACCTTTCTCGTCTCACAAACCTTGAGCTTTTTTCTAATAGATTGGTAGGTAAGATTCCAGATTCAATAGGAAATCTAAAACAGCTAAGAAACCTTAGCCTTGCGTCTAACAATCTCATAGGCGAGATTCCTTCTTCCTTAGGAAACCTTTCTAATCTCATACATCTTGTTCTTACGCATAATCAATTGGTAGGTGAAATTCCTGCCTCCATCGGAAATCTAATCGAACTAAGAGCTATGTCATTTGAAAACAACAGCTTAAGTGGCAATATTCCTATTTCCTTTGCCAATTTAACAAAGCTTTCTATATTTGTCCTCAGCTCTAATAACTTCACATCCACGTTTCCATTTGACATGAGTATATTCCACAACTTGGAGTACTTTGATGTTTCTTATAACTCATTTAGCGGGCCTTTTCCTAAATCTCTGTTATTGATTCCTTCCTTACAATCTATTTATCTGCAAGAAAACCAATTTACGGGACCTATAGAGTTTGCAAATACATCTTCATCAACTAAGCTTCAGGACCTAATCCTTGGCCGTAACAGACTCGATGGCCCAATCCCGGAATCTATATCTAGACTTCTCAACCTTGAAGAGCTAGATATCAGCCACAACAACTTTACTGGGGAAATCCCTCCAACTATAACAAAGCTAGTCAACCTCCTTCATCTTGATCTTTCCAAGAACAATTTGGAAGGTGAAGTACCAGCTTGCTTATGGAGATTGAATACAGTGGTGCTTTCTCACAATTCTTTCAGCAGTTTTGAAAACACTTTACAAGAAGAAGCACTAATCGAAGAGTTGGATTTGAATTCAAATTCATTGCAAGGACCAATTCCTTATATGATCTGCAAGCTTAGTTCGTTAGGCTTTCTAGATTTGTCCAACAATCTCTTCAGCGGCTCGATTCCTTCATGTATAAGGAACTTCAGTGGTTCTATTAAAGAGCTAAATTTGGGGGACAACAACTTCAGTGGAACTCTTCCAGATATATTTTCCAAAGCTACCGAGTTGGTATCATTAGACGTTAGTCACAACCAGCTGGAGGGAAAGTTTCCAAAGTCTTTGATCAATTGCAAAGCTTTGGAACTTGTGAATGTGGAAAGCAACAAAATCAAGGATACATTTCCATCGTGGTTGGAATCTCTACCGTCATTACATGTTCTCAACCTCAGATCAAACAAGTTCTATGGGCCGTTGTATCATCGCCATGCATCTATTGGGTTTCAAAGTTTAAGGATCATCGATATATCACACAATAACTTCAGTGGAACTCTCCCACCTTACTATTTTTCCAACTGGAAAGACATGACCACATTAACAGAAGAAAATGACCAGTACATGACAGAGTTTTGGAGATATGCTGATAGCTATTACCATGAGATGGAAATGGTGAATAAAGGAGTTGATATGAGCTTTGAGCGGATCCGAAGAGACTTCAGAGCCATTGATTTTTCTGGAAACAAAATCAATGGTAATATCCCTGAATCCCTTGGCTATTTGAAAGAACTGCGGGTTCTCAACTTGTCAGGTAACGCATTCACAAGCGTGATCCCACGATTCTTGGCGAATTTGACAAAGCTCGAGACATTAGACCTATCCCGTAATAAGCTGTCCGGTCAAATCCCTCAAGATCTTGCTGCACTCTCTTTTCTGTCATACATGAACTTCTCCCATAACCTTCTCCAAGGTCCAGTGCCCCGAGGCACACAGTTTCAAAGGCAGAAATGTTCTTCATTCTTGGACAACCCTGGACTCTACGGTCTCGAAGATATTTGTAGGGATACTCATGCCTTGACTCCTACATCGCAGCTACCCGAGGACTTGTCAGAGGCTGAGGAAAACATGTTCAACTGGGTAGCAGCTGCAATAGCCTATGGACCTGGCGTGTTATGTGGATTGGTGATCGGACATTTCTACACTTCACACAATCATGAGTGGTTCACAGAAAAGTTTGGTAGAAAACAACGCAAAGCCATTACAAGTGTTCTCTTTAAGCATTTGTGAAGCAAATGTTGTGTAACGTCTTGTTCGTGTTTGTACTGAATTTGTCAACTGTGTTCTCCAAAAGACTCGTTTGTATTTTCTATTTATGTAATAAACATCTTTGGTGGTAGTAATATATAGATGTAGTGGACTTTACTTACGATCATGACTGTACATACAGTGAGAAACTGAGAATCCATTCATGGCATATTTTAGTATCAGAGGTCCACATGTAATGTCGGACGTGGTTGGAACACTAGAACAGTCACTCGGTGGTACGGCCAACTTACCAACAGAAAATGATCCAGGAACTGCCAAAAGAAGAAAATGTATACATGAAAATAGCGTAGCCGCCGTAAAATAATATTATGTGTGACAAATGAAGCAATGGTGAGAAAACATAACAAAATTTATACAATTTGAGAAAGACATAAAAACAACCTGAAGCTGTAGTAAAGTTTATATAGTGGAAGAAGCTACCCAGAAGATGTTTACATAACATCTCCATTTTTCTGAACAGTTTTCTCTGCATCACAAAGCATGGAGCGCAATCTCCATGTGTATATGCTTCTCTTCATCACACGACCAAACACCAACACCACACCAAGAGGTCCAACACCGAGAACTGTGATCATAATAGATCCAATAGAGATGGTTGTGAACCATTGGGCTTTGAGGTAGATGTGCCAGTACCACCTCTACCTCTACCCCTTCCTCTTCCCATTGCTATTGAAGGTGGTGGTGCGAGTTTCATTGCGGACGGTTCGGTTTTGCTTGAGCCGAATATGGAACTGATGTCTGCTGGCTTCTGGTTATTGTACGAACCACTGGTGAAAGATGGCATTCCTTGGCTCTGTTTTGGTACACCGAAAGAGTTGAGTGGATCTTGATTATTTGCAGAGATACCTTGATTCCCTTGCTGGGGTGGTTTTAGCGAAGACAAGGAGGCATTGCTGAATGCCCAGTTGTCATTGTTAGCTGTCTGAAAATGGGTGCCGCCTGGTAAATTGTTGCTAAAATTGGATGCAGCGTCATTCTTGAGACCGGTAGAAGCACCATTGTTGGGACGTGGAGGCCAATTAGCAAACGGATCTAACTCATCGAAACCCGGAGTAAATGATGTTCCTGTGTTAAGTTGTGTCTGATTATCAGTTGCTGGAGCAGTGAGGCTTGAAGATTGCCTTGGAGGCCACTCGATGTCCACTGCAGGGCATGTTGTTGGCGCTGTTGTCTTGTTGGGCAGAGTAGACATGATCGATGGCTGTGACTGATCTGTGGATTTGTTAAACTGCTGGTTTGTGTTATGACGAGAAGAAGCAGGATTTCCCACAGCAGATTCTTTGCTCGGGGAACCCCAATCTTCATCCCATGCAGGACTGCTCTTAGCTGCAGAAGCAACCTTCTCAGGTCTTTGGGTCGATGATTGAAACTGGATTCCATTGGCAACAGAATGCGGTTTCACCTCTGGGACTCCGGAATCGTTCACTGTAACTCCTCTTTTTTCCTCTATTTTCCTGTTACAAGAGACGAATCCAGATCACAATAAAGACAACAACACTATGTTGTGGAACAGACGTGAAAACACTATTCAAAAGTACTGGCTGAGAACAACAGGCACACCTGAGAATATCCTTGACAAATAGCATATATTTGGCAAACTGCTGGACGTTCAGTTGTTGGGCAGTGAGAAGCGGCATCATCAGGGTAAGCACATGTTCTGCTGTGAATTCAACTCCATACTAGAGAACAATGATGAAAAATGCAGATAATGAGATGTAATACTACCATAGATAGAAACGAGGGAAAATCAAGACATTCAAACCTGCAAACATAAAGGAGAAAATTTGACCTGAATCCTACCTGTTTGAGGATTGCGTTTGCCACAGCAAGGGTACACATTAGGGTGGGTGCAGAACGATCTACGGCCGTACACCGTTGAATTGTTTCCAGAATTTCGATTGCGGCGGGCTTATCAAGCGTTTGCACCAACTCTGCTAAGCAAAGCAAAGCATTTACTCTAACCTGCGAAACAAGTACATTCCAATCAATTATTTATAAGAAAATGGAATCAGATAATTCTCTTTTCTCTTTCTTTCTCAAGCTATTAAAGACACTGGTATTAGAAGAAACTCAAGCTGAGATAATCTAACAAAGCATAACATACCGCAGCCACTGTAGTTTTGAGAGCCAAGCCATGAACACGAGGCAAAATTGCTTGCCTCACAACCTACATAAAGAAAGACGGGAAAAAACTGATAATTAAAAGAACTCATCCAGCGTAATTAATCGACACTACTCTGCACAACCACAGAGCGAATTTTTTTGTATTCCAATAACATATAAAAACAAAGCATTGAGCATCACCTGACCATCGAGTTGCTTAGCAACAGATGTGGATCTTTTAAGAACTTCCTCCTGAATACGGACATCGTTATCATTGTAGGCTCGCAGAAGCAAAGGTAGGACGTGCGATACAAGATGCTCGCTATCAGTCTGAAAAGTTTGACATAAACGTAACCCGAGTAAGGATCTCACCCTATATGGATTAGAAAAAAAGTGATAGTGATTTCAATTGTATTTACAACTGGATCCAGAAACAAACAACAATCAGTCTAACTTCAACATGGAAGCTTACAACCAAATAACCATACATGACAAGTTAGAAATAAAGATATCCATTGAGTAGATCTGCATGTATCAGTTTATGACAGCACAAAAGACTATAATATCGAGTTGATGTGTTGTTAAAGTGAACCATATTGTACACATACATCCTTCATTCCATCCTACTATGACCAATCAGAAGAATTTAAGCAGAAACAAACATGTGCGGGGTAAGAAAAACATAAGTCAGTATTGTATAGAATTGATCAACTTTACCTTGTTAGTAATAAGATCTGCATGCTTTACAAGCAGCAGTAATGTATCTCCTGAAGCAGTACTCAGAACAGGAACAAGAGCCGGAAGTGTTATCAGCTCAAAGTCAGTTCTATCCTGCAAAGGTAATTTTAGGTTTCAACTTTCAAGCATTCATTCAGTCAGTGGTTTCTAGATAAAATTAGTTTTCGTTATCACTTCAAATTACCTGAGACTGTGCTATAGTTAGAACCATTGGCAAGATTATTGGTTGCAAAACTAAATTCCTAAGTTCCGCACAAAGAGGTGGAAGCACCTGCATGATAAAATATGGTTTGCTTAGTTGTCGCTAGACATATCATTTGAGCATCAAATCTTTTTTTTTTATCAAGACACAGGATAAGTCAGTAAAGTGACTACCTTATACCGTAATACACGGGAATCAAAATCTTTCCACATATCTGATAATGCTTTTAAGAACTCGGACTTCTGCATGTTATCTCTTTCCTGGATAAAGAGAAAATTGTTCCGAAAAAGTTATCAAATGTGGAGATACATTTTCCATCATCTAAGACTCTAAAGTACAGTCTGTCTGAAACAATTATTGGAAGCATATACACGTACAAGCAAATGATCAAGGAAGCGGAGAGCACGTAACCTAGCATCACTTCGGAAAAAATTTGATCCTACAGAGTCAGAATTCAAGTTAAAGATGTAACTAACAAGAAAAAGAGAAAATTTGCCACAAGAAAGAAGGAAACCTCGTCAAAGTTATCTCCACTTACCTGTGAAATCTAATGCTGTTGGTCTAAAGGACTCGTTCGTTGATAGCATCCTTTGCAAATCAGATACCAATTCCGAGGGTATAGATGAGAAAGATTCATTTGTTATATAGTTCAACGTGTTCATGTACTGCATAAAATTTCAAGATAAACATTACCAACCATGGGAAATCCAAAGGATACTCTGAATAATTAAAACTACCCCAATGACATCAAGCCTGAGACAGAACGTATCTGACAGCATCTATCTGACTATCAAAACTAACCAGCTCGGGTTTTAGAGTTACCATCTTGACATTATTATTGCAGTCAAACAATGGTTTCCGAGCAACTAAATGATAGGCAAGGCATCCAAAACTAAAAATGTCTGACGTAGCTCCAGCTGAAGGACTTTTGCTGCGCATCAGTTCAGGTGCAGTGTAATTTAGAGATGGCTGAACTGGCAGTATCGAATCCTCGACGTCATATTCCTGCACAGTCAAACCCAAGAAATCATCTCGCTTGTAGAGTTGAATACATCATATTTAAAGCAGTCACGTAATATTTCAAGTTTAATAAACTCACAGAATATTGGAACGATTGCATGTTATCCAAATTCCCAGCCTGTGCTGTCGAAATAGCAAAACCAAACCCAGCAAGCTTCCAAGAACCAGCTGAAGTGATAAGCACATTCTGCAGGGAAATCACAACTCCACATGTTAATAAAACATATAAACACAACTTCTAAGAAGACAAGTAAGACTAAAGAAACCTCTGGAGATATGGCTCGATGGATGAGATTTGCGTTATTGTGTAAAAAGTTCAGTGTCTCAGAAATCTGAAGCAGACCATGCTTCACCTCCAACAAGCTCATCTCCTGATCAAATTTTAAACAATCAATTTAAGAAAATCCAAAGGTCAAACTCAAATTGAGTTTTAATCACAGCAACAACACTGTATATATGTTACCATTGATTTAAGATCCTTTGGCACATTAGCCACATTCTCAACATTACCAAGCGCATTAGCCACAGAAGCAAAAAGCGGCTCCGTAACTAAAGCCATAGCATTCTTATTCTCATCAAGCGCTTGCACCACATGAACCACACCAGGATGCCTCAACCTCACCAACTTCCCCGCATCAGCACGAATCAGATCAAGAAACGCATCTTCAGCTGCCTTAGACAAATTCGCTCGTACACGAGCCTCCGACAAAGTACGCTTATCAAGCATCCAAACACAGACCGTCGGGTACTGCTGTGGCCTCGTGGAATCACGCGCCTTAGCTGCGTATAGCTTCCAAGCTAGACCAGGACCAGCGGAACCGATCTGATCAAGTAACTCGTAATCCTGAAGAGCTTTAGGTCCCGTAACTTCCTGTACTGTGGTATGAACCGTCTTCTCAATCACAGCAGCCGTTCTAGCTAGAGCTTGAGTAAACGTTTTCATATTTATCGACATTTCTGCTGGATCGGAAAAATTGCTCCTAAATGTTGTCGGCGATGACGTGGAAACCGGTGATCCGACGAGAGATCTCAGAAATCAGAGAAGAGAAATGCGTAATTAACCGAGATCGAGGAAGAAGAAGACGATGACGGAAGAGAAGCACAAGTCTGGATCGAAGATCGTCTTCTTCCCCCACCTCTCTCTCTTTCTGCAACTTGTTTTTTTTTTTTCCTTAATTAACACCTTTTCTTGTACTATTATTTATTTGCCAAATCAGTCCTTGTCTTTGTCTTGTGATGAAAGTAACATAGAAAATTACCAGTAGTCATTACAGGAGCAAGAAGAATCTTTGAAATGGTGAAACCGATTCGAGTCTCTCATAAGTATCTCTTTTCCCAAAAGCTTAGAAGCTAATTTCATGAAGTTATGGCAATCAATACAGATCCTCGAGTTCTTCATTATCTGTATCAAATTCACACCACAATCACTCGATTTTCTTCCCTCCATAACCCCAAACGCTAACGCAAGTTTCTCGCTGTGATGTAATAAATGCTCTTCCTTCTGTTCTTCCTCTTCTATATCTTGTGAAGCTGACCTCATCTCTGGAACATAACCCATCTCCTTTAACCGACTAATCAGTCTCTTCAATTCTCTGCATACGGCTTCCTCCCGATGCGAATTCGTGAACCTTGTTTCCTATCTCTGTCCAGCTTAAGTCTGGTTCTTTCCTTACTCTCCATGTTTCCATCCCCTTTATGCTAAGATTGGCTTCGTTAAAGCTACCTTCTGCGTTGTATATGTTTGACATCTGGATGTAACTCAATGAGTTCGTGGGTTCTACTAGCTCTTTAAGTTTATCTGCCGCTAACTTACCCAACCTGGTGTTACCGTGCTTTCTACATGATCCCAATAATGCAATCCAAACTACAGCATCTGGGTCCATTGGCATCTGCTTGATAACCTCTTCCGCCTCAGCAAAACGCTCAGCTCGAGCTAGCATATCGATCACACAAGCGTAGTGATTTAGCTGAGGAAGAGTTTCAGGTTTCTCAAACATGGATCTGAATATTCTCAGTCCTTCTTCTACTCGTCCTGCGTGGCTGCAAGCCGAGAGTAGGGCTATGAAAGTCGCTGAATCGGGGTTGGTGTCCATTTTCTGAAAGACTGGTAGAATTGAGTTTACTTGGCTATGTAATGAGTAAGCCTTGAGCATTGAGTTCCAGGAAACAACATCCCGCGAATCCATATCGTCAAATACACGCTTACATAAGTCAAGAGAGCCACACTTGGCATACGCATGGATTAATGAGTTGTTCAGCACTGTATCAGCCGCAAAACCACCTTTGATCACTTGAGCGTGTATAGACAAAGCGTGGCGAGCAGTGACAAGTCCCGCACAAGCTTTTAGTACACTTGAGAAAGTATACCAGTCAGGGCTTAGCTTCTCGTGACGTAACTGACCAAAGAGAAGAATAGCTCTCTCTGGATCATACACTGCAAACGCTGTTATAATCCCATTCCAAGCAACAATGTCCCTGCAGTGACTCATTTCCATAAAAAGCTTGTAGCAGTCAGTATAGTCTTCTAACATTTCTGAATAAACTTTAACCAATGCAGTAGCCACTTCATTCTGAGTCACCAACCCGGATTTAATAGTCAGAGAATGCAGCTGAAGACAACACTTGGAAACCTGATCAGGAACTAAGTCAGAGCTTTTGTACAAGGAAGAACATATATTAAGCAACGTGGCACGATCAAATCCGACTCCATCACTATGCATACGCATAAAAACGCCAATGGCCTTTTTCCCAAGATTGCAACACTGAAAAGCTGCAATCATTGAGTTCCAAGTAACCAAATTCTTAAACTCCATGGCCTCAAACACAGTCCAAGCTTCATATGAGGCGGCACCATCACGACACCTACCGTACATAGAGATAAGCGCATTCGCCACATAAATAGAACAATGTAAACCAAGTTTCAAAGCAAGTCCATGTACCTGCTTTCCAGGCTCATATCGACATGAAGTTAACACGCTTGACAGCGTAAACTCGTTAGGGAAATAATGGGATAACATAGAAGAGAAAAGACAGAATCCCTCTTGCTCATTCTCTGCCTGTACATAGCCTGTGATCAATGCAGTCCACGAAACTACATTCCTCTCAGGCATTGTATCAAACACCTGGCGTGCGTATAAGATATTCTCGCATTTCACATACATAGTAATGAGGAAATTAGCAAGTATAACGTTCTGTGAATAACAATAGGGATGTGAGAGCATATGGTGGTGTAAGTTGATTCCATCGCGGAGATTGCGTTGATCTGCACATGCTTGGAACAGAGCCGCGTAAGCGTGCTGAGACTGAAGCTCGACAGACGCAGAATAGAATAAGGAAACAGCTCGACGGAGATCACCAGACCTTACTAACGTGCGCAATCCTTCAACAAGTTCGCGTTTCAGTGCAGAAGGTAAAACAGAAGAGCCAAAGCGCCTCAATGTCCCAAAAGAGATTTGAGATAAGCTTGTAATCATCGACACGCCAAATTCATTACCTTGTTTAGGAAGACAAATTAAGAAACCACGGTTTCGTCTGACAGAAACACCTTTTGTAACTAAATCCTCTGTTTGTGTCTACTTTATAGTCTCTAAATCCTCTGTTATTTCTTAAGACATGGTAAGATAAAAAAGTTAAGAGGTAAAGTAAACCGGGTATTGCTGCTTGATCAAGATAGATCTTCTGCGATTCGGTTGAGGAACCAACCGGGTAAATCAAAGCTGTCGGTTTAACAAGCGGTTAAAGAGCGTAAGTTACTATTTTGTAGTTTGTACAATTTCCATATACATTATGTANAATA
>JGI26506J51651_1000156_pt1 | contig 10666 bp, 14 predicted proteins | sample AraCvinosormetaG_FD_51651 | JGI IMG/M metagenome (IMG submission 51651) | reverse complement strand
TTCCCTTTCCTGTAAAAGAAACCAAATATAGTACAAAACAGTTGAAGTTGAGAACTTCCTTCTCTCTAGTTATTAAGTTCATCAACTAAACTGAAAAAAAAAAAATATGAATTACTAACTTCGGGTGGATGTATGATCACGTCTTGACTGTTGTCCCCTCCTACAGTGCAATCAGGTCTCCTGAAAGTCATGAGTGCGGCTAAGGCAGCAACATTAGCAGCATCAACCAAGTTCCTGTAAGAGAGTGAGTAACAATATACACATAAAAGATCATTCTCACAACAAGAACCTTGGATAAACATGAAGAAGACCTACCCTCCATTGTCCAAAATGTGAAGATCAATGCGAACAGACCAAACCAGCTTTCCGGCTAGAACACAAAGCGACTCTGTATCTACTGCACGGCTTTCTCTGCAACCACCAACACAAAGACCATCAATACAAAAAACTTTGTTTGTAGCATCAAATCAAAAAGAGAGGTATACCGTAGAGCACGGTCTATAATACGGCCAAGCTCAACAGCAGATTCACCAGGATGCCCTGGCTCAAACGATGGATCAGCCATTGGAGAAAACTCGGTGAAGATAGAGAAGGAGCCTTCACTAGGTCTGTCTTTGTAAGGTTGTACTAGCTGAGCAGTCACAAAAGCCATTACATGAGTCTGACCCAGTTGAACTTCTGAGCTGCCATATTCCCTATCGAAAACTCACACAGATTAAAATTAATCATCAGTAACAACATTGCAAAACCAGAGATCAAAAGCATCAACAAAAATTGAAGCTTTAAAGGTAAACATAATCAATGAATAGGAGAAAAACTTACTTGCCAAACTTAATAGTAAGCTTGCGGTAATCATAAAGGCCACGACCATCGACTCTGAGCTCAGATTGCAACGCAGATTCAACGAATTTGCTCTCATTCACAGTCAACCTCCACATATTATTCAACCTCCCCTCCATTGTTTGCTAGTGAGCTACTACCACAAACTAATAATTGAGAAGCAAAACAAGATAAAAAATCAAAACTTTAAGAATATAAAAAAGCCTAGAGAATCAACATAAGCAGCTTTCCCCAGAGGGAGATTAAACCACTAACCTTGTTCCGTTCAGCTAGGGTTTTGTGGCGCGAGGATTTTGTGAACAGAGAAGAGGAGGGATTTATTTCAATTTAACCCCTCGTCTTTTCAGTATTTGTCTTATGGACCAATTTTCATTTATCTCTTTTTTTCCTTTTAATAATATTTGTTTAATGGAGGGACCGTGTCTAGTCCTTCTCTTATCAAACGACTGACCAGCTCTTATCATTGGCCCCGTTACCCTAACGGTCACAAGGGTTTTCGTCTGTTTGATACACCCAGTCTTGTCTATCTTGACTATTCTGGTTATCCCGCAGAAGATTATGAGGTTGATTTGGGTTCCCTTGTAGAAGCTACACTCATGGGAGCGTCTTCCAGATGACTATTAATTATTATGTGGATGGTGATACAGAGGATATTGTTGGTTATGTTACGAATCTGGTTGCAGGGATAAGCAATGTTAAAACCCTTCACTTGTCCGCTGTTTCTCTTGAGGTCAGTCTCTGCTACGTCTTCTTTTTCTATTGGTTGATTCTATTTGAAGTGCATGCTAGCTAGCAAAGTCTCATTTTGTGTATATATATGTTTGTTTTGGTTGTGGTACAATATATCCCAGCTATTTTACTCGTGCTGTAAATCAATCCCGGTGTTTCCCAACCTCGTTACTTTATCTTTTGAGTGTAACAAAGAAAGAGGCTGGTAAGTGGAGCCACTTCTCCTTAACAACTCTCCAAATCTAGAAACTTTAGTCATCAAGGTATCATCTATTTCGTTCGATCACCACGCACTTCTGTTTCTTTGCTAAAGTTATTATTCCCATGAATTTGCTTATGCCTTGTTCTTTTTGCTTTCACGGTCTTGTGCATGAAGTTACAGACAAACGTGGTGACGCCTGCGTTTGCACCCCTAAGAGGGATAAGAGGAAGAGGAAGAGGAAGAGCTGAAACGAATGAGGCATTTCTTGGGATATTTGAAACGTCTTGAAACTGTCAATGTTAATGTCGAATTGAGTGAAGGCAAGGATGGTAAGAAAAGGTTCCTGACGATCACCAATGCTTTTATGAAGCTTCCCAGAGTTTCATCAAACTGTCTGATCCATTTCACCATGGAATGTCTAGTAGGTGAATTCAACTACTTTAGTTTGGCAGTGTATATTTTGTTAATTTCATTGGCTTTCGCCGTACTAAGATCATTTCTATATACATTATAATGGGTTCGTTGCCTAATGACTCCAAAATGCTTCGGGGTCTTGGTTTCGTTCAATTGGATAAACTCTAGTATTCTAGTTGAATATAAAGTAAAAACTTCCATTTCCAGTCTAGTATATGTAATGATTGAAAATCAAGAATTTATTAGCTTATAGCTTTGCCAAAAATACCACATATACAATACGAAGGAATCAAAGAGTAAGTAAATTAAGATCAAATTCAGTAGTCGAATTCAATAGGATTCAATGAACAGAATCACCAAAAATTGAACCAAAATCACAATTCCCATATACACATGTCTATACTTTAGAATACATGTAAGAAAAAATATCTATGTACCTCGTTGTGAACCTAAATTAGCAGTTGTGGAAGAGACCCATCTGCTCATTTTCCCATGAGCTCTCCTAAACTAGCTTCTTGAATCTCCAAATTAATCAGCCAAAAATATCTCATTCTTTCTTGATTCGCCTGCCATTTGGATCGTTACTTCAGGCACAAACCCTTGACCCCATAGACAGAGAATATAACATGTCTGTTAATCATTCAGGAGTGGAGGCCGTTGTATCAGCGGCTCTCTGCCGCACCATCTCCATCACCGCTGCTCTGCGTCTTGAATCTGCCTGTTGCTGCTTTCTACTAAAATGAGCTCTCAACTCTCTGCAAAAAGTGAACTTGTCAGATCATTATTAAACACATCACCTTCTTGAACAAATCTATTCTGATAATTGAAAATTTGCTTTATAAGTAGTTAGATTACATACCTGCATTTGGGGACTTTGCATTGGGGATCTCTGCAGTTTCGGGAGTGCAATCGGAAGAGGGACCACATTTTCTTACAAGCGATGCAACCTCTGGTCTTGCAGACAAGACCATGCCTAATGAGACCCTTAATCACGCGACACCTTGGATACTGGCACTGTGCAGTGCAGCATGTCATTACGTGTAGCAGCACCTCTCTTAACTGCAGTACCAACAAGCCAAACCGTAGTTAGCAATAAGGAAAAGAGAAGCCAAGAGATGCAAACTCAATTTTCTAACCGACACTTATCTAGCTACACAATATTTGAAAGGAATTTTGGTAAAAATCCTAAAAGGAGTTGAGCCTATCTATCTTTCCAGCTTTGACAAGTGAATAATTATGTATGCATATGGACATCAATTCTATGATCAAAGCTAAAAAATTGAAAAAAAAGGAATACCTGGGCATTCTGAATTTGATTAGTTTGTGTGTTCTGTACAACAGAATCTGTCGCAGATGGACGGCTAATGATGCTATGTGGATGGTTGATGCCTTTTGAGTAGCAAGCATTGCAAACATCATAGTCAGGGCAAACTTCGCAACGCCAACCTTGAGCAGTTTCAAGTTCTTGCTGGCAGATGGCGCATGCCATTGCAAATGCAGGGACGGTTGGGTTGTGAAGATGATAGAGAATCATCATGGAAGAATGTTTTGCCCGTCTTAGTGTGTCGTACTGATAGTGATTACCTTGGCAAAGACTCAGGAAAGCTTGCCTAGTATCAAAGAACTCGCTCTCGAGGATGTCATCATTGTCCTTAATTTCAGTTGGAATGTTGTCAATGGCAACCTGCAGAGACCAAAACCTTGTCATTTTCCAACCCAACAAGGAGGGAAAACAAAAAACTTTAGAGCCATATCGCGGTAGAAACTTACAGGATATAATACATGCTTCTCCTTCTGATTGACGGGATGCTTTTCCTTTTCCACACGGTTCTCTTCCACTTCATGACACCTGTGGTAAACGAAAAGCTTGAGAGATACAGCCAAAAAATGTATATATACTTCACAGGCACACCTGTCAATCTAACCTAAAAAAAAATTCAGAATATACCAAGTGCTTAAAAGCTAACATTGTCTAGCTCCCATTTGAAAACTAGACAGTCCCTCCCGCAAACGTACTAGAATACTGCTATTTAGTTAAGTGAAGAAAAATCTGTTTGCTGGATATTTTAACAGTCTATGGGAAATTCTGAATTTATATCGCATCCCAATATAGTTGATTTAATTAAACTATACAAGTATCAAATAAACAAAGCAAGCCGATAAGTAAAACTTACTTGTCACAAATCTGAAAATTCTTACACTGGTTACACACCCAACGATTTCCAGATACCATGAGAGTACAACAATGCTTACAACAATGTTGCAAATGAACCATGATGAAATCTTCCTTCATTGGGAGGATGATCTCACCCAGCTACAGAGTAACAATCAAAAGTTAGGGGGTTGATAATATCACTTTCTTCAACAAAGGCATGAAGATTAGGTAAGAGTATCAGTGAAACAAAGTTAACGAATAAAGGGAAAACTTAAAGGTAAAGAAGTTACTTTATGCATTAGCAGGAGATCCTTCGAGGCATTAACAGAAAGGTCCAACTGACCTACTGCTTTTAGAGCCCTTTTCGATATGACCTTTTTGGGCATTAGTTTTCTATTTGACTTTTTGCCATCCTCCTCTTGGCTCATTTGATCTATTAAATCCTCAGCAGCACCTGGCCAGTAGTCGCCATCAAAATATGGCAACCTTGCTGCTGTTACCTTAGCTCTACATTCACCAGACTGGACGAAAAAGTGATCATAGAAGTTTGTACACTCAACGACCACCTTTTCCTTGGAAGCTTTCTTTAGCATTGCTAGATACCTGAAAAGGAAGGAGTATTATGCATCATTATATGCAATATTCTCTCTTACACGTGAAAAACAAGTATTACAGGAAAGTATATATTCCATACCATTCCCTTAGTTTGTCAGTCTTTGGCGTTTTCTGAATTTCAGGATGGCAATATAAAATATAATCTTCACCCTTAAGAGGGGGGCATGCCCATATATAGCAGCTTGAAAATCCACGTTTCTTACAGTAGTCAAGGTAACCAATCTGCAATCCGAAAAGCCCATTGTTGATAAGACTTGTGAAGCAACACAGGTGCCTGAAAGCAACTAGGATCAGAAGAAATGCGGCTTACCAGAATTTCATGGTATACGAACGTACGGAGGGCCTCTCCAGATACTGTTCTAACGTCAGGTCTGAAGTACTTAACTGAGTCCAGATAGGAAAGGTAAACCCGGCGCTGATTGGGAGACGCAGAATCTGTTCCAAATTCCTGGACATACATGCCAAATAAGCATACTTCAACACCTTCAATCTTCTGAAACAACAGAATGGCCTGAAAAAAAAAGAGTATGGAAGTTGATAGTCAACAGGCATCATGTAGCAGAAGGTCATAATTAGAAAACAAAAAGAAGGAAAAGAAATAAGAACCAAGTATACACAATCTGTACCTTAGACTTATAAGGGAATTCTGATGAATAATTATCTTCACGGAAAATGTCAAGGAAACGTGGCTTTACTTCTAATATTTTGTCGACAGATGCTACAACTCTGATTACAAGCGAGTCGGCTCCCGGGACCTGATATATCAACAAAGAAGGAAATTTGATCGTATCTTCTTAGCCCTAACTTTATTAATGGAAAGAGCATTATAAGAAACAAGGTATCAAGCATGTAAGTGAATTTTCTAACATTAGCAGCCATAAACTAGTTTTGTATCCTTCTTTATACCATCTCCAGTGTGTAAACTTCATAACTCTCTCCAATAAATCAACAAAATATGGTTAAATGTGGAAAACAAAACACAGCCAGCGGTCAAGACAAAGATATACAGTGGGAAATAAGCCCAAGATTTATCGGAAAAGTTAATAATCACCTCCTCATAGCTTTTTCCTTGAAGTCTAGCCCTCTCTTGTCTTTCCTGCTTCAGTTTCTTGAACAACCGCTGTTCTAAATGGTTGCTAAGAGTACTGGCTGGCAAACTTTTTGCCCCCAAAATAACATTTTGTGATACCGGCTTCCTTTCTCCTTGTTCCACTTCTTGTATATAGCAATTAGGGCAAGTGTACTCGGCTTGCCCATGATTCCTACGGCCGTTGAACAAAGCACAAATTTGATGCTGCCATGCTTGACATTTATCACATTGCACCCACTGCACAGAATTAATGGTTCAGAAAAAGAGTAAAGCAGCTAATATAAAATAATCCCTATAAAACAATTGCAGAACTCAGTAACTGAAGAGGCATACCGATTCTTCAACCTCTTCATCATTTTTCTTTTTCTCAAACCTTGACTTCGGTACAAGAGTTCCATCAACAGAAACAGTGTTTGCACGCGCTTCGTTGTAACAAGGAATGCAGACATAATGCCGTGACTCCCCAGCCACTACCGTATAGTGCATAGCGTTTCTCTTGACACGTGCCCCACAAGGTGTGCAGTAAATAGGTGTTGGCTCAAATGCAAGCCTCTCAACAGCACATAACTGGCAAGAGTTCTCAGACATGGAGAGTCCCATTGCTTTATTTTTTTCTGCCTTGGTTTTACTCTGAAATAAAATTACAAAGAAAGAATAACAACCATTATCAACTGTTAACGGACATGTGCAACTCAAGAATTTTCATTAACGAAAAGATACGCAGAAAGAGATAGAAAGATTCAAACAACACCAAATAGACCTACATAAAGTAAAAAGAAACTGCCAGGATAAACTGAAAATCGTTCTAGGTTAAGCCCAAACTTTCATCTTAAACAAGATTTGCATCTAAAACTTCGTTAGCTTACCTGGCCTACCCACTGACGAAGACCGCGGATATGCTCCTCTACTTGCTCTGGAGTGAACAGCTCAATCAGTGAGACGCCTTTGATCTTTGACTTTCCGCAATTAGACGCAGATACAACGCCCAAAGATTGTTCCGCATTCTCTTCTTTGGGTGCGCTTATTTCATTCATACGCTTTGGTTTTTCTTGCTTTGATAAACGAAGACTTTCACCATCTAATGCAGATTTTCCACCATGTCTCCCCATGTGAGTATCTTTGCAAACAGGCTTCTCCAGCTCACGGGAAACTGGAACAAGCCTCCTTGAAGAATCAGAACTATCTGCATTCATCGGCACATTTGATCTGACAGGTTTGCAAACATCACTTGGTAGCCTATCTTTCTCTTGCAAACCCATAGAAAAATGAGCTTGGCTGACACCAGCAGATATTGTCGCTGGGTTTCCCTGTGTGTCAGGATAAGCAAATTGGGAGGGTTTCTCTACTTTCTGGCGCTTTGGAGAAGGTTGCAAATCATCAACAACAAATGGAGCTTCAGAGTCTCTTTCACTAGAAGCACGCATAGACTCAAAGGATTCCTTGGGTCCATGGTTTAAACTAGCTGAGCTAGGCTCAGCTCTTTGGAGGAAGGTAAATTTTTCTTTTTGTTTCTCCTTGAAGTTTTTGACAAAAACACAGACTGGGCATGCTTCATCCCCGCAGTGCTTGTAATGATGAATCAATTGTCGGGTTTGATGACAATATTGATATGCGCAAGCAGGAGCCTTGCAGCAATTGATATGTTTCAATAGCGTTTTGGCAGTAAAACAATACTTACTTTCGCAGTTATCTTCTGCAGCATTGCATTTTCGTACATGTAGCAGGAACAAAAGCCACCGCCTCTGATTTTTGTAACTTAGACCACAATCTCCATTCAGCTGTTTACTCAAGACGTTGATTCCTACTGGGAGATGAGGAACATCCAAGGTGCCACTAGGAGCAACAGTAAGGCAGTTTGTAGACTCTCTTACAGACGAACTATTATTAGTACCTTCATGCTGCTTATGAAATCTTACCCCAAAATGTTCTCTCTCTTCATTAGAATTTTTTGATATTGGTGTCAAGTTCTGCGAAGATGAATGCCACTGACCCAGACCTGATACTGGCTGCACTCCAGCTGAGAGGCTGCTCGAATCTTTCCATTGTGACACCTGCTGTGTCTGATGAGTTTGTGGTGGAAAAGATGGAGACATCTTTAGCTGGCTACTAGAAACCGGTGCACTCTGAGCACCAACATACTCGTCTTTCACAGTGTTCTGCTTGTATTGGTTTTGCGGCTTGGATGGTTCTACTTTATTTATAGCCTGCATCTGAAAAGCTTCATTGTAGTATTCAACGCGAGGTTCATTCTTAACTTGACTAACTAATTTTGAAGCTGGCTGAGATTGACGATAGGCATCATTGTTCATTAAGAGCTCTTGCTGGTGGTATTGACCATAATGAGCTTGTTGGTTGAATTGACGTTCTAATGGTCGATGACTCACCTGAGCCAAGTTTTCTTTGGAATTGGAAGAAGATTGGAAATTCCCATTCTCGAACTGATGACGTAGATGAGGTTTTAGCAATGGATTGTTTTGCAGGCTTGACTGACTACCGAATGAAGTATCAACTCTCCGCATAGAATTCATATCCACAGCAGTTTCTATTGAGCCAGATGATGTTTGAACTCCATAGAGATTCCCAGACACAAAAGTACCAGAGTTACTCATTGAGTATCCTTCAAATGATGAAAAAAATTTCCAATCAGCATACCACTATGACTTACATATTCGTCAGAAGGATAACACGAAGAGAGACGATCAAGAGAGCATTGATATTTAAATAGCATTAGATAAAAGGAAAAATTAGAGAGATTTACTGTTCACATGTGACACCTGCAACTGCTCGACAGGCTGCTGCAAAGGTTGGGAAAAAGTTGAAAAATGCGTAGAACTGAGGACCCCTTCAGAACTCCTGGGCACATTAACAAGGTGTACATTGTTCCCGCTCATCCCTACACCAGCATTTAGCGGAATACTGGTCATCCCAGATGTATTCTGGTGAATATTTGACCTGAAACCACCTCCCAACTGGTGATCAAGGTTGTAACCCATAAGGTCATTTGAACCAGTAGGACGTTGCTTCTGCAGCTGAGATGGATTTCCAAAGTCAGACCCGGTAGCCAGAAGCTTGCCACCATCTCCAGAATATTCTTCATTTCGATGAGACTGATAAACATCAGCATTAGCACTATTGTCAAATCCAGGAGTAGGAATCATCTGGCCAACCGCAGATAATTCCTGGCGACCATTATTTATTGTACCTGTCGAAATATAGTCTATGAATAAAAGAATCGGGACAGAATTTTTACTCTTATACAATAGAATCTAACATCAGATCTGACTGATAGTTACCTCTGTACATGCGATTAGTTGGCAATAGCCTTCCAGTTTCGGTTGTTGCATCTGATAAGTTATTACTACTATTGAATTTGCTCGTATCCACCATAGGGGTGGCCGTATAACTTTGACCCCATCCATGCGAAACCCCAGGTGTCTGAACCATCGTACTGACCGAGCTTGAAGGATTAGCACGGCGCTGACTCAAAAGTTGTTTGAGAGTAGCTTCTACGCGAACGTCAAAACTTCGGAAATCTAAGTAATCCTCCTGCCAAAAGAAATTACCATCAAGAACAATGACAACCTGTGCAACACTAAAGCTTCCCAAGTAGTACTTAGCTAGGAATATATATATAACAAACAGTAGCAATGAGAAGATCAAAACGGGAGGAACCTTTGACGTAGCCGTTCTCCACATTGCACTCTCTAACCGTTTTGCAACCTCAGATAACTTTGCCTTAGAGGCATCATCTGTCTTTGAAGGCTGCCTCTGCTGTAACCAAGCGTAGCTGGAGAGAATGAGGAATAATGCATAACAATCAAGTAAATAAGAGTGTTTTCCATTTACATAAACTTTACAAAACAAAGGATCACCTCAACAATGAAATAAATAAGAGTACTGTACAAGCAGTTGCATCAGAAATTCCCTTAAAAGTAAAGACCATAAGACTTGTCTACAAACGAAACCCCAGGAAATCAGGAATCCAAGAGATTGTCAATGAGAGGAGAAATTAAACAACTAGAATATGAGATGGGTCAATAATTATTCGAGCCAGTAAAAGAGAAAGTAAACTACTAATGTGAGTGGTACATGTAAACTAGTAATAAAACAACAACATACACAATGGAATATACAACAAGTAAGACTCAACACAGACACAGCATAAGCAAGTAGAATGAAAACAGAGAAACAGTCTTACGTTCTGTTGAGCATCTCCTGGCGTAATAAGAGAGTGTCCTGAGATATGCCATTGACCATATTAGGCTGAGAAGAAACACTAGAAGCAGAAGCTACAACAGAATTATGCATCTGTCCTGACTGAAGAACAGTCCTATTCTGCCCCTGAGCCATTCTCAATATGATTCAAACACTTGCCAAAGAACGATCATCACCACCACAATAAGCTGGAGTCTACAATTAAAACAAAACAAAAAAAAACAAAAAGAGATTTGAGTTCGCAGTAATAAACAGAAATACGGAACAAATACACACAACTCGTGAATTACACCAAGTGATAAATTAAATTACATTGCCCGGATTCGCGAAACCATCCAATTAAATCAAATTGGGGAAAAATTGTGATTTCAACACAAACCCTAGCTCAGAATGAATAGACCAATAC
>JGI26506J51651_1000154_pt1 | contig 10685 bp, 11 predicted proteins | sample AraCvinosormetaG_FD_51651 | JGI IMG/M metagenome (IMG submission 51651) | reverse complement strand
GAAGCAAGAAGAAGCTTGGTTAGTTTCTAGGATTCAAATATGACTAGATGTCATGTGTATGATTAAGTATAAGAACTTAAACCGCAATCGGATCTTAAAAGCCTAAGTAGTGTTTCCTTGTTAGAAGATACAAATCAAACGACTCATACGGACTTGTGCTACACAATCCAAGTTTTAAGAAGCAAGAAAAAGCTTGGTTAGTGTTTTGGAAACAAATATGACTAGATGTCATGTGTACGAGTGAGTATAACAACTAGAACTTCAATCGAATCTTAAGAGCCTAACTATTGTATCCTTGTTAGAAGTACAAAGCCAAAGACTCAATGGACTACGGCTAGACCATCAAAGCTTTGAGAAGCGAGAAGAAGCTTGGTTAGTGTTTTGGAGTCAAATATGACTTGATGGCATGTCTACCATTGAGTATAAGAACTAGAACCGCAATCGGATCTTAAAAACCTAAGTAGTGTTTCCTTGTAAGAAGATACAAAGCCAACGACTCATACGGACTTCAGCTACACCATCAAAGCTTTAAGAAGCAAGAAGAAGCTTGGTTAGTGTTTTGGAGTCTAATATGACTAGACGTCATGTGTATGAGTGAGTATAACAACTAGAATTGCAACCGGATCTTAAAAGCCTAAGTATTGTATCCTTGTTAGAAGATACAAAGACAAAGACTCAAATAGACTACGGCTACACCATCATAGCTTTGAGAAGCAAGAAGAAGCTTGGTTAGTTTTTTGAAGTCAAATATGACTAGATGTCATGTCTATGATTGAGTATAAGAACTAGAACCGCAACCGAATCATAAGAGCCTAAGTATTGTATCCTTGTTAGAAGATACAAAGACAAAGACTCATACAAACTGATAAGTGTGCATTTTACGTGTTTTGATCATCCCTTTGTCATCACTTTAGCATCATATCACCACTTTTTTATATCATTTGTCATCATTTGTCATCACTTTGCATATTTAAGATAGTTTTGCATGCATATTGCATATTTGTGTTATTTTCAGGTGATTTGGAGCTTTTGCTGAGCTAATTGGAAGAAGTAGACCTGATGAAATCAACATACTCGACCAATGTTGCTCGAGTACCGTTCTTAATCCGTTCCAATACAATGTCATTTTGAGGATTAGGGTTTCAGAATATTTCGCTATAAGTAGCATGTACTTTATATTTTCGAAGACAAGTTTTATATTCCGCAGACAGTTTGTATGTTCTTCGCTTTTGTAATCCGGATTTCTCTTAATCTATTCAGTATTCGCTTTTCGTTTATTTTACTAAGTTGTTCATCCTGTTATCATCTTGCTATTACTCTTCTGCTATCATGTTTTCATTCTTGTCACCGTTTATGTTTTCTTCAATGATGTCTAAGTAGTGACTAGGTTTCTGAGGATGGGTTAGAGTAGTTTAGAATCCTCTGTCTCTTAGGTGGTTGAGTTTGATTTTTAGAAGCTGGTTTAGTTGTTTTTAATGCCTATTGCTTTCTGATCAACTGGAATTTGAGCCCATGCATTTCTGCACCCAAAAGGTGTTCGATGAAATGTCTGAACCACTAATTCCAAAGATTCGTGGCTTTGTACCAAGGTATTGGTTACATGGAGCGTTTTGGCTTTAACTTGTTGATTCATAATGCATGTGAGGTTAGCTCTCGTCAATGATGATTGAGTTTGGGACTACTTTAACTTGAGGGTCTCTGTTGCAGTGGCGCTTAGATTTGGTTATTGAACTTGTTGTCTACGGATAGTTTATTGAGCATGTCAATCACCTGTAGACTGAGGAAACTAACTACTCAATTATCCCATCCTCGGGAATTTCTCATCCAATTGACTTCTTTGTTTACACTGCTATCGTTTACTACTTCTTGCTAACTCTTTGTTTAGTTTTTGAATTTTTCGCCTTTTATCACTCTCATACTCGACCACCCAGTTTTCTGGCAATAGACTATGCAATCGAGTATTCATTTTACATTTTCTGTCTGTTATTCGACCTGTCACTCGACCACACACAGTGCTTGGCAACAAGCTGTGTTGGTCAAGTGTTTTACTGTTCTTTTTGAATTTTTGTTTCCTACAAGTTCACTTAGGACTGCTAGAAACCCCAAAACCTGTTATTGCTTGCTTGACTCTGTGAAATCTGATTGCATCTTTATTGTTAGCATCACACCCATTTGGATTGACAACCTTCAGTACTACAACGACATGATAGTGCTTTAGGATTAATTGTTCTTAAAAACCTATAATCAATTTGGCGCCGTTGCCAATTGGGTGTTTGTTTGTTACATTTAAGATTTCAGACTTGCTTAGATCAAGTTCTTTTTCAATTTTCATTTCCGGTACTAACTGTGTGTTTGTCTTGTTGTATTCTTGATCCAGGTACCACTCTGCTACTGTATGCAAACTCGATCAACCGACAACCAGAATCTCCTTTTCAACGATAACATTGACCACATAGCTCACGAACTATGGGAAAGGAAAAACACAATCAACCTTGTACCCCAACAACCACTCGAAATGGCTGATAAACAAAATCAACAAAATGGACCTGCAAACATTGGTGCTGGAGATGCACCACGGGGTCACCGTTAGAGGAAAGGAATTGCACCTCCTTCTATCTAGAACAACAACTTCGAGATTAGGAGTGGTCTCATCTCGATGATTCAAGGGAACAAGTTCCACGGTCTGCCTATGGAAGATCCACTCTACCACTTGGATGAATTTGATAAGCTTTACAACCTAACCAAAATCAACGGTGTCAGTGAAGACGGATTGAAGCTCCGGATGTTCCAATTCTCTTTGGGCGACAAAGCACACATTTGGGAAAAGAATCTTCTCCAATGGCAGAACAGCAAGACTCAGAAATGATATCTCTCGTTTTTCACAGAAGACTGGTGAAAGCTTATGTGAAGCATGGGAGCGTTTCAAGGGTTACACCAACCAATGCCCTCATCATGGCTTCAAGAAAGCCTCTCTGGTCAGCACTTTATACAATTGTGTTCTACCACGCATAAGAATTCTTCTGGATACTGCGACCAATGGAAATTTCCAGAATAAAGATGCTGAAGAAGGCTGGGAATTGGCTGAGAACCTAGCTCAGTTAGATGGAAATTACAACGAGGACTACGACAGGACCATTAGAGGAATAGCTGACTCAGATGACAAACACAAGAAAGAGATCAAACCGCTGAATGACAAGCTGGACTAGATTCTTCTTAGCCAGCAGAAGCATGTGCACTTCCTTGTTGATGACGAGCAGTATCAGGTCCAAGATAGGGTGGGAAACCAGTTAGAAGAAGTTAGCTACATCAACAATCAAGGTGACTACAAAGGGTACAACAATTTCAAGACTAAACAACCCCAACCTCTCTTACCGCACCACCAACGTTGCTAATCCTCAAGATCAAGTGTATCCTCCATAGCAACAACAAGGTAAGAACAAACCTTTTGTTCCCTACAACCAAGGTTTTGTTCCAAAGCAGAAATTTCAAGGGAACTACCAGCGGCAACCACCACCTAGGTTTGCACCTTAGCAACACCAAGGTCCTGCTGCTCTTGACGCTGACATGAAACAAATGCTACAATAGCTGCTTCACGAACAAGCATCTGGCTCCATGAAGATTGCTAAGAAGATATCCGTGTTACACAATAAGCTGGACTGTAGCTACAATGATCTAAATGTCAAGGTGGAGATATTGAATACCAAAGTCCGATACTTAGAAAGACATTCTGCATCTACTTCCGCCCAAAAACAGATAAGCCAACTTCCAGGAAAAGCAATTCAGAATCCAAAAGAATATGCTCATGTTATCACCATGCGTAGTGGAAAAGCACTTCCAACTAGAGAGGAACCTAAGACAGCCATTGAGGACAGTGTAGATCAAGATGGGGAGGATTTCAGTCTTAGTAAAGATCATGCTGACAAACAACTCGAGCAGCCACTTGACCCGTTACTCAGCCATCACTCCCAGTAACATCACCAACTGCTCTGAAACCAGTTCTGTTAGGAACAAACAAAAGGTCTTTGTTCCTCCTCCTTACAAACCCCAACTTCCATTTCCTGTCCGTCACAAAAAAGCACTAGTACATAAGTATAGAGCTATGTTTGCCAAGAACATCGAGGAAGTTAAGTTAAGGATACCTCTTGTCGGCGCCGTAGCACTTATCCCGAATTTCCACAAGTTTCTGAAAGACTTGATTGTGGAGGGAATTCAAGAAGTGCAAGGGATGGTAGTATTGAGTCACGAATGTTGTGCTATTATACAGAAGAAGATCATTCCCAAGAAGCTTAGTGATCCTGGTTCGTTCATCCTAACTTGCTTTTTAGGTCCATTGGCTTTCAACTGATGCCTATGTGATTTAGGAACATCAGTCAGTCTCATGCCACTCTCCGTTGCCAAAAGATTGGGGTTCACTCATCACATATCTTGCAACATATCCCTTATCCTAGCTAACAGATTAGTAAGGATCCCTCATGGTTTACTTGAAAACTTACCAATCAGGATTGAAGCTGTAGAGATACCCGCTGACTTTGTAGTCCTGGAGATGGATGAAGAGCCCAAAGACCCTTTGATTTTGGGAAGACCTTTCTTAGCAACTGTAGGAGCTATGATTGATGTCAAGAAAGGGAAGATTGATCTAAACCGTGGCAAAGACTATAGGATGACCTTTGACGTCAAAGATGTAATGAAGAAGCCTACCATAGAAAGGCAACTCTTTTGGATCGAAGAAATGGATCACTTAGCTGACGAGTTAATGGAAGAACTTGTAGAAGAAGATCACCTTAATAGTGCTTTGACCAAAAATGGTGGAGACGGGTTTCTGCATTTGGAGACTTTGAGCTACCAGAAGCTGTTAGACTCACATAAAGTGATGGAAGAGTCAGAACCCTTTGAGGAATTGAAGGGGCAAGCAACAGAAGTGATGACAATGAGTGAAGAAGGGTCAACACAGGTTCAACTTGCTCACTCTAGGACATACTCGACTAATCACTCGACCACAACCGTCATCGACACTGTGGAGCCGATCATTCCAGCTTCGAATGATTGGTCTTAACTCAAGACACCAAAGGTTGATCTCAAACCACTTCCTAAAGATCTGAGGTACGTATTCCTTGGTTCAAACTCTACTTACCCTGGGATCATTAATGCTGAGTTAAATGATGATGAAGTGAACCTGCTATTGTCTGAACTTAGAAAGTATAGGAGAGCAACTAGTTATTCATTATCTGACATTAAGGGAATTTCACCTAGTTTATGCAATCATAGGATCCATCTTGAAAACGAATCTTATTCTAGCATCGAACCACAGAGGAGGTTAAATCCTAACTTGAAAGAAGTAGTGAAAAAAGAAATTTTGAAACTGCTTGATGTTGGAGTCATATACCCTATTTCTGATAGTACTTGGGTTTCTCCAGTGCAGTGCGTCCCTAAAAAGGACGGAATAACTGTTGTTAAAAATGAAAAGGATGAATTGATCCCGACTAGAACTATAACTGGGCATAGAATGTTTATTGATTATAAATAGCTAAATATTGCATCTAAGAAAGATAATTTTCCTTTACCATTTCTTGATCAAATGCTTGAGCGCTTAGCTAATCACCCATACTATTGTTTTCTTGATGGATATAGTGGTTTCTTTCAAATACCAATTCACCATAATGATCAAAAGAAAAACACTTTCACATGTCCTTATGGAATTTTTGCTTATAAGAGAATGCCGTTTGGTTTATGCAATGCCCCTACAACATTTCATAGGTGTATGACCTCTATATTTTTGGATTTAATCGAGGAGATGGTGGAGGTCTTCATGGACGATTTTTCGGTCTATGGCCCCTCCTTCTCCTCATGTTTGTTGAATCTTGGCAGGATATTGACCAGGTGCGAAGAGACTAATCTTGTTCTAAATTGGGAAAAATGTCATTTAATGGTAAAGAAAGGCATAGTCTTGGGTTACAAGATATCAGAGAAGTGTATAGAGGTTGACAAGAGAAAAATTGAAGTGATGACGCAGTTGCAGCCACCAAAAATTGTCGAAGACATCAGAAGTTTCCTTGGTCATGATGGGTTCTATAGGAGGTTTATTAAGGACTTCTCCAAGATAGCCAGACCGTTAACCAGATTATTGTGCAAGGAGACCGAGTTCGAATTCGATGAGGATTTTCTCAAATCCTTTCACACCATCAAGTAAGCTTTGGTATCCCCTCCTGTTGTTCGAGCTCCTAATTGGGACTATCCGTTCGAGATTATGTTTGATACATCAGATTACGCCGTAGGAACTGTACTAGGCCAGAGAATAGACAAGAAGCTTCACGTCATATATTACGCCAGCCGAATGTTGGATGAAGCTCAAGGAAGATATGCAACAACTGAGAAGGAGCTTCTAGTTGTTGTATTCCCATTTGAGAAGTTAAGAAACTATTTGGTTGGATCCAAGGTCATTGTCTATACAGACCATGCAGCTTTGAGGCATCAATATGCTAAGAAGGATACTAAACCAAGACTGTTGAGTCCCCCATTGGTACAACTCTTTTCAACCTTATCTATGGAAAATCATGTCACCTACCTGTTAAGCTCAAGTACAAAGCTATGTGGGCGGTTAAACTCCTGAACTTCGACATAAAAACCGCTAAGGAGAAGCGGTTGATCCAACTCAGTGACCTTGATGAGATCCGTTTAGAAGCTTATGAGAGCTCTAAAATCTAGAGCTCTAAAATCTACAAGGAGAGAACTAAGCTTTTCCATGACAAGAAGATCATCACCAAGGATTTCCAGGTTGGTGATCAAGTGCTGCTATTCAACTCGTTTGAAACTCTTTCAAGGAAAGCTTAAGTCTAGATGGCCTGGTCCCTTCTGTGTCACTGAAGTCCATTCTTATGGAGCAGTCACTCTAGCTGGTAAGAGTGGAGATTTCACAATAAATGGTCAAAGGCTCAAGAAATACTTAGCAGATCAAATCCTTCCAGAGGTGACTTCAGTTCATCTCCAGGAACTTCTTGATGGTTAAAAGAGTATGGTAGTCAAGCTACTGACTTAAAACAAGCTCACTTGGGAGGAAGTCTGAAAGTCCCCGTTCTGAGGATTGCGGGCGTTACAAAGTCTCATGCCTTTCTCTGTACATACTTTTGTTTTCCTTGTTATTTTTGATGCATTTTACTAGTGTTTTCAAGAGATAACTGCCAATGTTTAAGTGTAATGGATTCAACCTCAAAGAGTCATTCGACCACATGCTGTAGAGATCGAGTGCTTCACTTGGAGGTTCAACATGTCACTCGATCAGACTAACCACATGCTGATGAGGAAATGTGGTCGAGTAAGTTTGATGATTCTGAGCCTTCATACTCGACCAAGTACTCGACCAACATAAGAAATGTGGAAACCAGAGGTGGAAATCGAGTATAATGTTGTTTCGATCAAACGATTAAACATTATACTCGACCAACATAGATTTATAGAGGATTTTGGGATTTCCTGAGGTTTTTCCAGTCAACAGTGAACAGAGCTTAAAGACAAGTCAACAGAGCGTGGACCACACAAATTTTCTCCTTAAGGACAAGTCAACAGAGAATCACAAATTCATTCTCCACCACACCTTTTGAAATCGCTTTCCTTATCTCCAAACACTAAAAGTGACCTCCCATCTCTCTTCATCTTCCACCACCGACACTCCAACCTCTCTCATTCACCACAAATCGCCATCTCTCTCTCGTCCAAACATACTCGACCTCGACGTCCAAAGCTACTCGACCACTGCTAGGCCGCCACAATTGAGTTCACCATCTCATTCACCATCGAGTTCACCGTCTCATTCCCTCAAGAATCACTCGATTTCATCATGAGACAAGACCGCCTCACCACTGTTAGCAAGTTCACCATCTCCGTTATTCGGTTTCAACCACTATACTCGACCGCTGCAACGCCGTCGAGCCCTCCGTCGAGTAACTTTTGTCTAACTCTATCTGCAAGTCTGTTCATCATCTCGAAGCCGACAAAACCTCAAGAAATCTCGACCATCGATTAAGGGTTCCTGGTTTGTTAATTCCGGTTTACTAAAGAGATACTCGATCACTGGTGCTTTCGTCGAGAAGAACCACTCGATCTCACTGGTCCATTTTGTTGCCTTTTAAGAACAATTCCAGTTTTGTGGTTTTCTCTGAGACTAACCCATTGACGTTTGAGCTTTGAGTTCTAAATCTTTTTCAGGACTATCATGAGCAATTACTAAGTTGAGCTCTACCAAGGTATGACCTCTGATGATTTGGAAAGTGAGGGATTAGGATTCTTGAGATTCTATGTGTATGGTCAGGATTACATGATGTCAATCAAGCGTTTGGAAGGATTGTTTGGTTTCCCTAATGGAATAGGAACTAAGCCCAAGTTTGACAGAGAAAAGTTAAAGGAATTATGGATCACCATTGGCAGCTCTGTACCGCTGAATTCTTCTAGATCCAAAAGCAACCAGATACACAGTCCTGTCATCACGTACTTCCAGTGTTCTGTGGCCAATGTCCTTTACTCCCGAGAGATAACAGGGACTGTCACCAATTCCGATATGGAGATGATCGCTATGGCTCTCAATGGCACTCTCCGCCAAACCAAGAACGGTATGTCTCTCCAAGGTGGAACCAATGACACACCTCTCTCTATACCTCTTCTGATCCACTTGTGTGGATATAAGAGCTGGGCTGTCAGCAATAACCACAAGAGAGCACGAGGCGCTCTTTGCATAGGAGGTGTTGTGACACCGATTGTGATCGCTTGTGGAATCCCAATCACATCTGATGGACTTGAGCCACGGGCAATGGATATCGAGCACCTACATCACTGCAAAATCATGTAGTTCGCAATGGTTGGTGACATGCATCGTTTCAAGTTTGAGCACTCTATAGATAAGAAAGCCAACATCCTTCTCCTCAATCTTGAGGTTACGTTACACGCATAATAGAGAGAGATAACATTGATTTCAAGCCTGATCTTGAGAATCTCTATTCTGAGAATACTCAGCCAACATATGAGGATGTTCATACAGAAGAAGCTACTGAGGATGAGATCGGTGAGATAGATGAGGAGAAGTATGACTCGGACATGAACTATTTCAGTGAGCATGTAGCTCTAGCGAGGGAGAGTATGAGCTTGGGTGAAGCTCACAAAAACAACAACATGTTGCAGAAGTGGTGCAAGTAACAAGATAAGTTACTCCTTATGTGCCTAAAGACTATCAAGTTTCTGAAAGACAAGCTAATCTACTCCACTTCCACTACTGCTATTCTGCAGGAAAACCTCCTCAGGACATGCCATCAAGGAGATTTGATGAGCCTAAGGTAAGTCACCACAGGCCTGAGCCTAGTGAGAAGAGAGTCTCACATGTCCCTACTAGACATTCGTCATTCGAGTCGCGGGAGCACAAGAGGAGGAAAAAGGCTACGCTCGTTCGATCTAGCAGAAGATAATGCCTTATCCACGCGAGGAGATCACTCGACCGCGGTGCTGGCCGCAGCAGAAGAAGGGAGGTCGAGTATACTCATGGCGGTGCTGGCCGCTGATATAGCTCAAATTACCTTAAGCTTACTCCCTCTAATAAGAGATCGTCGTTAGTACTTAAGGGTCGAATTCCACTGAGCTCTCGATGTTCACACAATAGACTTATGATGTTTTCAAACAAGCTAGACCAATAGATTATAAAATAAGAAATAAAGAAAAGCAATTAATATCAAGATGTCAATAAGATGGGAAAAGAGTCAGGTTTAGGGTATTCTCAGGAGATAGATAATTAGTAGATCTAGTGATAGCTAGGTTGTTATCGAACCGTTCTTAAACTCAAACTCTAATTATGGAATAACCGGTGGTGTTCCGCAAAACTCCCTATGTTTATAGCTAAGAATAACCGGAGAAGCCGAGAGATCTTTAACCTAAACATGCATTCTAAACGAGTTCAATTGTTCACCTTAGTAGATAGGCCGATTCTTATTACACACCTATAAACCAGACTTATCAAATAATAGATCGAACTACAGATACCTATGGTGGGCATACCTATTGTCTGGATTCAAGTTCTAGTTAGCTACTCAAGAACTAGCATTAAGAACAATTAAAGTTGAAGAATCCTAACAGAAAAGCTAGCAAGGTGGACAATCTACTAAATATTCTAAATCCCTAATGAGAAACCCTAAACCTAACAAGAAAACTACTCAAGCATGATCATAGAAGAACAAAACATGATTGAATAAGAAATCAATGAATAAAACAAGAGAAGAATAGAGTTAAGAAGAATCTTCTCTAAAGAGAGTCTCCAATGGGTTTTGCTCCAAAAATAGAATAGAAAAAGGGAATAGCCTCCCAAAGCTTAGGTCTAAACAATGACCCTAAAAACCTAATTATATGTCTAAAACACATGATGGGCCTTCATTAAACATAGGAAAAAGTTCTGGGCCAAATTTGGAAATCTTCAAAACATCCATAAGTTGCGTCTCAAAATTGCCGTCAGGTATTGGTGTCGCTCGACACCTACGTGCATTTTCGTCTCCGGATTTCATCAGTAGCATAAATTCTCTGTTTTCCTCCAGAATGCTCCATTATCTCCAAATGAATCCCAAACATGTAAAGACCTGAAAAAGACTAGAAAAGACTCTAGAAATAACAAATAGACTCTAAAACCTATACCTAAAACATAGTTAAAAGACAGTAAAAAT
>JGI26506J51651_1000153_pt1 | contig 10701 bp, 9 predicted proteins | sample AraCvinosormetaG_FD_51651 | JGI IMG/M metagenome (IMG submission 51651) | reverse complement strand
TTTATAAAACATCTTTGTGGCATATAGGTTTAACTGGACATCAAAATACTGTATAGCCAGTTGACGATCATTATGGATCATCATGGGCTTAAGAAATTAGGCCCATTTAAAGTTTTCTCGACGGGGTTAGACACGTGGCGGAATATGAATGGAGAAGAACGATGTTACAGAAACGAAGCAATAACGGAGAGAGAAACAAGGATCTAATTCATAGTGCTGCTTCTTCTTCTCTCTGAGACTCTCACAAAATAGAAACACAAGATCGTTAAAAAGCTTTTAGCTCCAGATCTGTGGAACCGCCATAGCTATGGAGTTTTATAGAAGTTCTAGAAGATTACAAATTCTTGGATCTGTGATTCTTCTGCTCTCTATTCATGTCGCTCACTCTTTTTACCTTCCTGGTGTTGCTCCTCAGGATTTCGAAAAGGTAAAAATGAATTCAATTTCGAATCTTATTGATTTGGATCTGATTTATATCTCTTAGATCTGGTTTCGAGTTTTGGTTTTAGGATTCAATTAGCGAAGCAATCGTTAGTGTTGTTGCCACCGACACTTTAGGCTCGAATTTCGCATTCTCATTACGATCTCTTGATCTATAACAATGTCGCATTTTCAATACAGTTACACAATTAGTTATCTCTAATTGTCATGATTAGCTTCTAATCGAGAACAAATCGTAGTGGTGATTTGAAGTTTTGGTTTATGGTTTATGTAGGGAGATGAATTGAAAGTGAAAGTAAACAAGTTGACATCTATAAAGACTCAGCTTCCATATTCGTATTACTCTCTTCCTTTTTGTCGTCCTAAGAAGATTGTGGACAGTACTGAGAATCTTGGTGAAGTTCTTCGTGGTGACCGAATCGAAAATGCTCCTTATTCGGTTTGTCTCTGTTTTGATACATTTATGTATTTCTCTTTACTTGACTGCTAACTTGTGGAGTTTGGAATAATGTAGTTTAAAATGCGTGAGGCGCAAATGTGTAATGTTCTCGGTCGTGTTATGCTTGATGCAAAGTCTGCCAAGGCGTTTAAAGAGAAGATTGATGATGAGTATCGAGTTAACATGTAGGACATTGACTTTTGTTTAATAGTAGTGCTCTCTCTGTTACTGTTCTCATGGTGTGCTTGTGTATGTGTGTGTGTTAGGATCCTTGATAATCTTCCTCTAGTGGTTCCGATCGAAAGAATTGATCCGGGTCAGGGTTCTCCTTCTGTTGTGTATCAGCTAGGATATCATGTTGGTCTTAAAGGCCAGTATGAAGGGGTAAGTAGGCTTGGATTCTTCACTATTTGCGTTGCATGTGATAGCATGATTTTCTAAACCGTTATTTGCATTTACAGAGCAAAGAGCAAAAGTATTTTATGCACAATCACTTGGCATTCACTGTCCGGTATCATAGAGATATGCAAACCGATGCTGCAAGGATTGTGGGATTTGAGGTCAAACCATACAGGTGCAATTTTTGTTAACAGATTGGACTCTTGGGATCTCCTCTATTTTGCAGAACTAAATATTTTATACTTGATTTGTAGTGTCAAGCATGAATACGAGGGACAATGGAGTGAGAAGACCCGTTTGACTACCTGTGATCCCCACACTAAGCGACTGGTTGTTAGCTCAGCTACCCCTCAAGAAGTCGAAAATAAGAAAGAAATTATCTTCACATATGATGTTGACTTTCAGGCAAGTTCTTGTTTGACTAATCAGTTTATCACCAGATAGTTTTGTCTTAGTGAGATACTATTGTGTTCCTGTTCTCACTGTTTTGATTTTTGCGCTGATGTCTTCAGGAAAGTGAAGTGAAGTGGGCGTCTAGATGGGATGCTTATCTTTTGATGAGCGACAATCAAATTCACTGGTTTTCTATTGTCAACTCTCTTATGATCGTCCTCTTCCTCTCTGGTATGGTAGCGATGATTATGCTAAGGACCCTTTACCGTGACATTTCACGGTACAACGAGCTTGAGACTCAAGAGGAAGCTCAAGAAGAGACTGGGTGGAAACTCGTCCATGGTGATGTTTTCAGGCCTCCAGCCAATTCAGATCTTCTCTGCGTCTATGTTGGCACAGGTGTCCAGTGTTTAGGCATGGTACTTGTCACTATGATCTTCGCCATGCTCGGATTTTTATCACCTTCCAACCGTGGAGGTCTTATGACAGCCATGCTCCTCCTCTGGGTCTTCATGGGACTCTTTGCCGGTTACGCCTCTTCACGTCTCTACAAAATGTTCAAAGGAACAGAATGGAAGAGAATTGCCTTCAGAACAGCCTTCTTGTTCCCTGCAGTCGTCTCAGCCATCTTCTTTGTCCTAAACGCTCTCATCTGGGGACAAAAATCATCCGGAGCTGTTCCCTTTGGAACAATGTTTGCTCTGATCTTCCTCTGGTTTGGAATCTCGGTCCCTCTTGTCTTTGTCGGCGCTTACCTCGGATTCAAGAAGCCACCGCTCGATGACCCCGTGAAAACCAACAAAATCCCACGTCAAATCCCGGAGCAAGCTTGGTACATGAACCCAATTTTCTCAATCCTCATTGGAGGAATCTTACCGTTCGGTGCAGTCTTCATCGAGCTCTTCTTCATCCTCACATCCATCTGGCTCAACCAGTTCTACTACATCTTCGGTTTCCTCTTCCTCGTCTTTGTGATCCTTATGGTCACCTGCGCCGAGATCACCATTGTTCTCTGCTACTTCCAGCTTTGCAGTGAAGACTATCTCTGGTGGTGGAGGTCTTACCTCACCTCAGGCTCTTCTGCGGTCTATCTCTTCCTCTACGCAGCCTTCTATTTCTTCACAAAGCTCCAGATCACTAAGCTCGTCTCAGCTATGCTCTACTTTGGATACATGCTTATCGCCTCTTACGCGTTTTTCGTGCTGACCGGAACAATCGGGTTCTACGCTTGTCTCTGGTTCACAAGACTCATCTATTCCTCGGTAAAGATCGATTGATTCAGAAAAACATTCAAGAGAAGAACGAAAGAAAGAAGGAAGGTAATATAGTTAATGATTTTCACAAGTTTGTTTTTGCTCAATAGGGGTCTCTTCTTGTTTCGCTCTGGTTTTGGTTTACAAGTAACAAAAGAAAAGGTTTTATATGTAAACCTTTTCTTTTTTTAGAGTGTATTCTGTTTGATTTTCCCAAATGTCACTTTGGATTATCTTCCTTAATTGACAATTATGTGATTCTTTCATTTCTATTTATATTTTTATACTCTCTTGTAAACTTTACTTTAGCATTTTCTTGATTACATCAAATTCTAAGCACTCTCTTCCCGTTAATTGCGTTTTGCGGACATCAATAAATTCTGTCTCTGACCGTTATTAAGAAAATGAAATTACTGTATATCTAATTTCTTGGAACCTGAGTCTCAATGGTAAGGACTTGACACGTTTAAAATAACAACCGTTGGGACCAACAGAGAGTAGCTGCAAAACAACATTCACTTCCAACGGCTAGTTTCTCTTCTTCCCCTATATAAAGACCCAATCAATCACAAAAGAGCCCAAATAAGCAACATAAAATCTTTCTCTTTATCTCTATAGCTCATACACAAACTTCATTCTAATGGCTCAGAGAACTCTTGTTGCAACATTTTTTCTAATCTTCTTCTTGTTGACTAATCTCGTCTGCAGCAAAGAGATTATTGTCGGAGGCAAAACCAGCTCCTGGAAGATCCCTTCTTCGCCTTCTGAGTCCCTAAACAAATGGGCTGAGAGTTTACGGTTTCGCGTTGGCGACACTCTCGGTCAGTTTTCTTTCCCCCAATTCATTCCAAAAATCAGCACTTTTCCTTTGAAATTTCTAAACTTCTGTATGTGAACAGTGTGGAAGTACGATGAGGAAAAGGACTCGGTTTTGCAAGTGACGAAAGATGCATACATTAACTGCAACACCACAAACCCAGCAGCTAACTACAGCAATGGAGATACTAAAGTGAAGCTAGAGAGATCTGGTCCTTACTTCTTCATCAGCGGCTCTAAAAGCAACTGCGTTGAAGGTGAGAAGCTTCATATTGTTGTCATGTCCTCTCGTGGTGGCCACACCGGTGGTTTTTTTACTGGTTCTTCTCCTTCTCCTGCACCATCTCCAGCTTTGTTAGGAGCTCCCACTGTTGCTCCAGCCAGTGGTGGCTCTGCTTCTTCTTTGACTCGCCAAGTTGGGGTTTTGGGATTTGTTGGATTATTAGCGATTGTTTTGCTTTGATTTAACCTGCTTTGTTCAACTTCTATCTCTGCTTTTTGATTCTTTGATCCACAAGATTTGTTGAATTCTTTTGCCTTTTAAATATTAATGTTATTTCCGAATACAAAATGCACCAACTTCAAGAGCTTTCCGAAAACAGTAACTAACACAATGCAATGTACAAACAGCATACACCACAACACTAACTAGGTCCAAAAATTTTAAAACTTGACAAAACCAACTTCTCTGCAATGTCGACGATGACGAATGCCACAACTACGTTCCAGAAAATGTAGCAGCAGCTGCAAAATATGAAGAAGAGAAAGAGTTGAAGGACTGAGAATTTGCAAAGTAACGGATGCAATGCTTCACAAAGAGAAGAGAACTGAGAAGTTGATACTATCCTGGCATGTAGAGACAGAAATGGTGCTGAAAACTTCACGATAATCAGCAGATAAGTAACGGATGCAATGATCTACACGAAGAGGACTAAAGATGCTGATACTATTCTGCTATTTGTAGCCTAGGAGAGAAATCACTACAATGAACAAATCTTCCTTATTGGTACATCCTTTATATGACTCAAAGATATTATCATACCATGAGGAGAAGCAAATAAATCCCTAAGGATAACTCATAAAGAGACTATAGTTTTCAAAACAAATGGAAGGAAACAGTGTTTTCATTATGTGATCATAGTCATAAAGTATTAGGAGAAAGAATCGTTTTTTTTCCTTAGACATCCACCTAGTTGGCAATTCTAGAGATTTGCTTTCAGGTGTCAAAGATAATCAGAAGAGAACATTACCATGATATATTGGTAATAAATCAGGCTGTACCAACTTCGACATCATCTGAACCATCAGCTGCCGCTACTAAAGGGCCCTTCAAACCATTTTCATTGTGACCGATAATCTCACGAGCTGCCTTTTCAAGAAAGTCCTTCGCAGCTGACTGAACAGACTGTTTCTCATTTGATTGGTATTTCCTCTTTCTCGCAGATGTTTCAGAATACCTGATCCTTGATTTCTCTCCTTTACTGAGGTCTCTAATGCTTTGCTTTTGGGCTAGATTCATTTAGCAATGACTGTTAGAGAAACAATGATATACAGTAAAAGAGAGAGGTGGAAACAACAAACTGTACAAAAGCTTACTCGATGTAAGATCAGGTAGAGAATGTTCGATGAAACGGGTTGCTGCCTGACGGTTTAAGACAGTGGTCGGGCGCAAAGGTCCTACGGTAAAAAAAAAGAAGAGAAATAGATAAGAGAACATTTAGAGGATAAGATATTGATTAGAGGTAGCCATTCAATGTCTAACAAAATCGAAATGACTACAAAATTTCCTTATCAGATAAACCAAACATCAATTAGACAAGTTAAATATGAAACGATGTGCATGAAAAGAAATACTTTCGAGAAACTAAGTCGAACTAGTCGGCCCATTAGTACCCGGTAGCATATCGACAAAACGATTCTTGCCCGAAAGGCCCACGAGTCATTTCACAAAAACGCAGAGCACAAGCGTTACCAATTGAGTAAGCACTTTCTAAACGGAATATAAAAGCTCGTTGATAAACAAAGATAAGACACTAGCCTCCAAAATTTGAGATAGTAGACAAGAACAAATGGATCTTCCACAATAAGAAAAAACTTCGAAAAACATCGCGAAACATTAACATCAACAATGAGCCACAAATAAATTCAAATCAAATAAGTTGTCTAAATGGAAGTAAATCTTGACAAAACAAAGTTGAAACTATCCACTTTGATTTTAAAGCTATTCAACGGAAAAACAAATACAGAGAAACTAGATCACGAATCAGTCTCCCTAATTTCATTCAATAGACTACGAGGAAATCTCCTTTCAATATAAGATGATAGGTAGATGCAATAGTAAGGTGACTAAAAGATAAGTCCAGAACAATGGATTAGGCGCGATTCATTATTAGAAAGCCTTCCAATGGAAATACTACTTCCCTGCATTTAAGATGGGTACATGCAATAAAGAGTCTTTCAACGAAAATCATCATATCTACCAAAAATAAATAAAATCAACACTGAGCATAGAACAAAACAAAGAAAACAATCTAAAGCAGATACATCATCCCAACAAACAGAGGATCAGAAAAGCAAGTCCTCGGAAAATGTACTAATCAACGAAGAGGTTAGCACCTATCTGCCTAATATTAAGACTGGCTAAATAAATTCTAAGCTGAGAGCAAAATCCTTGAACACGGTTGAAATATTATCCCCAACAACTTTATAAGGTAAATGGATGCAGCAATTCTCCAATGAAAAGAGAAAGCCTTCTAATGGAAACACTACTTCCCTGCATTTAAGATGGGTACAAGCAATAAAGAGTCTTTTAAAGAAAATCATCATATCTACGAAAAATAGTATCAACACTAAGCATCGAACAAAACAAGGAAAACTATATATAAGGCAGATACATAATCCCAACAAACAAAGGATCAGAAACGCATGTCCTCAAAATGTACTAATCAACAATAAGGTACACAGAGGATATCATTTAACGCTTAAGAAATCGTTAGCACCTATTAGCCTCTAAAATTACGAAAGGCTAAATAAATTCTAAGCTGAGAGCATAATCCTTGAACATGGTTGAAATATTATCCCCCAACAAAGGTAATTGAAAGCAGCAATTCTCCAATGAAAAGAGAAAGCCAAAAAAACTTGCTTAATCCACGAGACAATACAATGGCCAATTCAAACTGAAACAAATGGTTTAAACCAAAAGACACACAGAACCAAACAAGTTTTTGATCTCTCTACAAATCAATCCAGGCACCAGAAAATCAATCTTTACCTTTACTTTGATCAACACACTTCTGAAACTTCTCTCTGTACACGTTTATCCGCTCCTACAAAACCAATACTACCATCAATCAAACAACAAAAGATACCATTTTGATTAAGTTAACAAGATAATAAGAGAACTAAAACATCCAAAGACACATACAATTTCAGATTTTACACGATGATCATCAGGATCAACACCAGTACATCTCAACCTCACTGTAAACACACAAAACAACAAAAAAATTCAAATTTATCACAAACAAACAAACTTCAATCGAAACAGATTCACAAAGAAGAAAGAGTGTTACGTTCGTAAAGAGTAGTGGTGGCTTCAGCTAGCAAGTGCATAGTCTTAGCTCGCTGTAATGGTTGCATTGCAGCGAGAACCTCTGGCTCAGCTAAAGTCAGCATCTGCTCAAGCTGTGGCTTCAGTTCCTTGAGGTACGCAAGTGTTTGATTCACCGCTTCAATCGCTGATTCCGGAACCACTCCTCCAGCTCCTCCGCCGCTACTTCCTCCACCTCCTTCCATCTTCAATCGAATCGAGAATTTGAAAATTGAAAAATCCGGCGTAGATAGACTCAGAGGTAAAGAGATTAGGTTTCCGGTTAGATTCTCTGAGTCGCCGACAAGTGTTGAAATTTTTATCTTTATGGAGATGAAGAGGCGCTAACACAATCGGGAAAGAGTGACGTCAGCATTATCAAATATGGGCCGTTAATAGGCCCAAGACAAGTCAAACATTTAAGGCCCATTAAACTAGTGAATTTATTTTTATGAATTATTAAAAGGTTTCAAACTCAAATGTAGATCAGATCGGTGATTGATCAGATCGGCGGCGATGGATGGTGGCGACGATATGGATTTCCTGTTCGAAGGGATGGAGCTTTTTACACCGGCGTCTCAGTTCTCCGGTGACAGCAAGGTAAGCTCACCGCCTCAATCTGAAGAAACCAAGGCGGCGGAGGCGACACTGATCACGGCTCCTTCTCAACCAGATGTGACGGAGGCGACACTGATCACGGCTACTTCTCAGCCAGATATTACGGAGGCTTTGGACGAGAATCTGTTTTCAGACTTAACGATTGTGACTCCGGTTCAACACCAACCTGAGCCGATGGAGGCAGTTATCACTACTCATCAATCTCCGGCGAAGAATTATGGACGTCAGGTGTCACGGAGGAAGAAGAGAGCGGCTGGATTAAGAATTGGATACGGTAGGCACGAAACCAACAATCTCGACGAAGACGAAGATGATGCCGTTAGTCAACAATCCGATTCCGTTAGTCAAGTATCAGATTCAGTTAGTCAAATATCTGATTCCGTCGCGCAAGTGTTTGATTCCGGTAATCAATCTTTAGACTCTCCTGTTGTTACTGTGGTTGTTGGTAATGGTAGCTCAAGGTTGGAGTTAGTTAAGGCTCAGATCGAAGCGAAGCTAAATCGTTCTCGTGATTTGGCTGCTTCGGTTACTTCTGCTCGTAAGAACGCGATTAGGAAGAAAAGGCAAGCATCTGAGAATCTCAGATTAGCTTCTACGACGCACGAAGAGCTCGAGAAGCAGCTTGAGGAAGCGATCGAGACAGAGGATTTCGATGCGGCTGAGAGGATTAGCGAAAGCCTCGCTGCTAAGGAAAGAGATAGGCTAGCATTGTTGGCATTGCTTCGCCAAGCGGAATCTGATTGCGATGCTATTGAGTCGAAAATGGAAGAGGTTCTTCTTTCTCAGATTGCAGCTGAAGAAGAATCTGCCTGTCTGCTTCGTAGTTTTGGCACGGATGCTGAGAATGATGCTGGATCGATTCTGGAGAAAGCAGAAGCTTTTTATTCAGATGAAATGGAGAAATGGCATTCATATTCTGAAGATGTTGAGGTTAGAAAAGTCGAATTGGATATAGAATCTGTTGTTGTTGATAACGTTCGGTTGTGGTTGAATGGTACTCTTGAGGGATCTGTTGAACAAGATATGAAAGAGAAGGAGATACTGCAGAAGAAGAAAGAACATTTGGCAAATGAACTTGAGGAGCTGCTTGCTTTGGTGAAGGCAAAGGAGAAGGAGATTGACGAGAACGATTCGCAAATAGAGGCAGTTGAGGAAAGAATTAACAATGTGGTGACTGGCTACAAGGAATTGCAAACAAGTATGGATAAAATGTTAAACGATGTGCAAGCTGGTCTCACTGAGGTTGACAAGGAAACTGAAGATTTATCAAGGAAGAAGAAAGACGTGGACGAGTTCATGACATCTGAGAAGGAGAGAGGAGCCAAACTTCGTGATCTTGCCCGTGTTTCAGCGGATGAAGCTTGTGAATATGAGGAAGTTATTAAATTGCGGAAAGGTTTGATGTCATATGTGTCTAAAACTAGAGAAGAGAGAGCTAAGCTTGTAAATATCGAAGAGAAGCTTTCTGAGGAAGTACAGAAGCTACAAGAGGAGGTTTCCAGTACCCGAGAGTTACTTAAGGAGCGATCTTCTAAAAAGTCGATCATCCAACAGAACATTACATCTTTCATGGATAAAATTATGTTCATAGAGAAAAGGATGCCGGAGCTTGAAGCAGAGAAGAAAGTGGCTGCATCAACGAGAAATTTTAAAGAAGCTGGAAGAATAGCTGCAGAAGCCAAGTCTTTAAATTTAGAAAAGGATAAGACACAGATGGAAACAGGAAAAGCTAACGCTGAGCTCGAAAAAGCAGAGCATGAGATTGAAGAAACCATCAAGAGGCTACAAGAGATAGAGAAGTTGATTTTGTCGAAAGAAAAAGAATTGGCTATTAGTAGATTCCAGAGGTTGCGGATTGACAGTGGAACTGCAAAAGCTGAGAGATCAGCTGCTCTGGAACTGAGCGACCTTGAAGAAGCTAATCTTCTACTTGAGGAAGCGCAAGAAGCAGAATCCGAGGCAGAGAAGCTTAAACTCACAGGCGGTCTCAAAGAAGAGGAAGAGGAAGAAGAAAAAGCAAAATCTAATGAAGTTTTTGTCTCGATGGAACTCATAGCCACCGTTGGTCTGAAAAAATTACAAGAACTGGTGGAATCTGTTCCATCTTAACTCTGAAACTGCTTCAGGTTCAATCCTAGGGACTACAGGAATGTCCTGAATCATCAAGGAAAAGAACCGAATGGTTGGTTTTGTAAATCTATCAACAACATTAAGCTCCATAACGCAGTCCACGTATATGGTTTTTGTTTGGTTGTTTTTGGGATCCATGTGTTGATCGATTTGGTTGTTCAAAGAAAAGAGAGAAAGCTTATTCTATTCAAAATGTTACGAGGATAGAAACACCAGGAACTTTTTTTTGTTGGAATATACTTTCTTTGTTATACTTTCTTTGTTTCTCTGTTTACTTTAGATCAAACTGTTGATTTGGTAGGTAAACATTGTTGTCTTACTAGTCATTGTAATTTAAAAATTGTAAACTTGGCTCGTTATGGCAATTCTGTTTTGAATTTTTATTTGTATTGGACTTGAGTAGTCTTATGACACCTCTCCGTCGAAATGTCTGGCTCTCGCTGTAAGTAACAAAGTGGGATGTTCTTGGATGCTATGATTTTACATAGAGAAGTTGAAGATGTTGATACCATTGTGGAATTGTAGCCTAGGAAACCACTATAATGAACTTTACTTCATCATCATCTGAACCATTCTTAACTAAGATAACCAACTCTAAATATATGAAAATATTCTTTGTGGGA
>JGI26506J51651_1000152_pt1 | contig 10704 bp, 13 predicted proteins | sample AraCvinosormetaG_FD_51651 | JGI IMG/M metagenome (IMG submission 51651) | reverse complement strand
CCTTCCAAGTGAGTTTTCTTTGTTTAAAACCTTATACTTTGAAGTGGCACCTTTTCACGAGCTTATTTATGGTTTCAAATGAAGCGGAATCTGTTCAATTTGATTTAAAGACAATTGAATCAGCGACGAGCAACTTTTCCGAACGTAACAAGCTTGGTAAAGGTGGATTCGGTGAAGTTTACAAGGTAATATATAGGATCTTTGTTGTCCATCTAGTTTGCTTCTTTTGTGGAGAATAGGTTATGTGCTTAATTTGTTAGTATTTTCAAGGGTATGCTCATGAATGGCACTGAAATTGCGGTGAAGAGAATGTCGAAAACATCAGGACAAGGTGAAGTAGAGTTCAAGAACGAGGTGGTTGTTGTTGCAAAGCTTCAACACATAAATCTTGTTAGACTTCTCGGGTTTTCGCTACAAGGAGAAGAGAAGTTACTCGTCTATGAGTTTGTTTCAAACAAAAGCCTCGATTATTTCCTCTTTGGTATGTAATTTTTAACTAAAAACAATTTCCTCTTTGGTATGTAAGTCTTAACTCATACATGTATAAATATGCAGATCCTACGAAGAGAAATCAGTTGGACTGGACAATGCGACGCAATATCATCGGTGGCATTACTCGAGGGATTTTATATCTTCATCAAGATTCGCGGCTGAAGATCATACATCGTGACCTCAAAGCAAGTAACATTCTCTTAGATGCGGATATGAATCCAAAAATCGCTGATTTCGGAATGGCAAGGATCTTTGGAGTGGACCAAACTGTTGCCAATACAGGAAGAGTGGTTGGAACCTTGTAAGTATCATCTTAAAATGGACTTTGAGATTTTTGATCATTAGTTTAAGAGACCTTTTTTGACTTCCAGTTTATAACCTCTATTTTTCAGTGGTTACATGTCTCCTGAGTATGTGACACATGGCCAATTCTCTATGAAATCAGACGTCTATAGTTTTGGAGTATTGATTCTTGAGATCATTAGTGGCAAAAAGAATAGCAGCTTCTACCAAATGGATGGCTTAGTTAACAATTTAGTCACATATGTGAGTCCCAAACTTTATTTGACTCTCTTAAAAGTTAAAACACTGATCATAGTTCTGAATGTGTATATATTCTACAGGTCTGGAAACTTTGGGAGAACAAATCATTGCATGAGCTCATAGATCCCTTTATCAACCAAGATTTCACAAGCGAGGAAGTCATTAGATACATTCATATTGGACTGTTATGTGTTCAAGAAAATCCTGCAGATCGACCAACAATGTCTACGATTCACCAAATGCTCACAAACAGCTCAACCACTCTGCCTGTGCCTCTGCCTCCTGGATTTTTCTTTAGGAACGGACCAGGATCGAACCCGGGTCAGTCGAACAGCAAGTCTTTTGCTTGTTCTGTAGATGAAGCAACAATCACGGACGTTAATCCTCGTTGAAAATTCAGCATTTGGTTTTTTCTTGTTTCCACAAACGTCTATCATTTATTTATTGTCCGTTTATGAAAAAGTTTACAAAGGGTCATTTTTTCAGGTTGAAGATTCAAATTTGAAGTTTCTATATTAGTCAAGCATGTCTACAATAGCTCGAGTGCTGACTATTATAATTTATAGTAATTGTAGGACCGATCATTAGTGTTAGTCCTCGTTGAAAGTTAGGCCAATCTAAACCCTTTATCAAAAAAGAAAAATAAGCTTTGGCCAATGTTGACTTTATATTCTTTTATAAGGGTAAAACCGTAATAATAAATATTGACTTAGAGAATCCAACTACGTCTTCCCCTTAAAATCCAAAGTAGTCAATGTCTGGTTAATGAGGATGGGTCATTCCGTCGTTCGAGTAGAAAATTCAGAAGTTATGGGCCATATTAATGATAAGAACCACTAGTAGTAACCAACAACAACACCAGTCACACATTTTTCTAAAGAAACAAAAAGAAAATGGCAAAGACGAGTTGTGAAATAATCCTCTGTTTCTTCTTCTTCATTTTAAGCTTCAGGGTCATTTCTGTTTCTGCACAACAAACTTGTGACAACACTGCTGGTAGTTTCAAACCCAATAGTACTTATGACAACAACCGTCGTCTCCTCCTCTCTACCTTCGCCTCTAACATCACGGCTCAGAACGGCTACTTCAACGGTTCGTTCGGGCTTGGTACAGACAGAGTCTACGCCATGGGGATGTGCGCTCCAGGTGCTGAACCTGATGTTTGCTCCAACTGTATTAAGAACACAGCAGAGGGTTTACTACAGATCTGTCTAAACCAGACGGACGGTTTCTCATGGTCTGGTGAAGAAACCATTTGCCTTGTTCGTTACTCTAACAAATCCTTCTCCGGGCTACTTGGCTTGGAGCCGTCTAATGATTTCTTCAATGTAAACGAAATAAGAAAAGAAGAACAGAAGGAATTTGATAGTGTGTTTGATGAGTTAATGTTTCGTACAATCCAAGGAGCATCTTCATCGGTGAGAAACAATTCTTCTTCTTTATCATTGTCTGGTAAATATTATGCAAAGGATGTAGCTCTTGAACCGGTTTACGGGAACATATCGGTGGTGATGCAATGTACTCCAGATGTTTCTTCAAAGGATTGTAACCTTTGTCTTGAGAGAAGTCTTGATTTCTATAAGAAATGGTACAATGGGAAGAGAGGCACCATTATATTGCGGCCAAGTTGCTTTTTCCGGTGGGAATTGTATACTTTCTTTGGTGCTTTTGATAGGATTAATGCTAGACACCCACCGCCTCCTCCACGCCCGCTTTCACCGCCTCCTTTAAAGGATCCCTCTGTAACCAACCAAACCAATATTACCAAGAAGAATGGCAAGTCCTTTTTTGGAAACATTTTAGAGCAAATTTGTCACACTTTTTCGGCTCTGCGTAATTATGTTGTTGGTGCATTGTGTTTATTGTGCAGATAGTAGAATCTCAGGAGGAATTATCACGGCGATAGTTGTTGCTATTGTTGTTACAATAATATTGATTGTTGTAGGCTTGGTTATTTGCAAGAGAAGAAATCAAAAGCAAGAAATTGAACTTCCAAGTGAGTTATTTTCCTTTGTTTGGTTTCGGTTTTTAGATTTTTCAAATTAAAGTGGAACTTTTTAACGAGCTTAATAGTCCTTTTAAATGAAGCGGAATCTGTTCAGTTTGATTTAAAGACAATTGAAGCAGCAACGGGCAACTTTTCTGAGCATAACAAGCTTGGTGCAGGTGGATTTGGTGAAGTTTACAAGGTATATAGATATACTCTCTTTGTCCACCTCACTAGCTTCTTTTGTGAAAAGTAGGATATGTGCTTACTTTGTAAATATTTTCAAGGGTATGCTTTTGAATGGGACTGAAGTTGCGGTAAAAAGATTGTCAAAAACATCAGGACAAGGTGAAGTAGAGTTCAAAAACGAGGTTGTTGTTGTTGCAAAGCTTCAACACATAAATCTTGTTAGACTTCTCGGTTTTTCGCTACAAGGAGAAGAGAAGTTACTCGTCTATGAATTTGTTCCAAACAAAAGTCTCGATTACTTCCTCTTTGGTCTGTTGGTTCTAACTTGACATATACATTTTTTTTTTTCTGTTGTTTCTTGTTTTTGTATATAGATAAGTATGATCGTTAACTGATTATGTACGAACATGCAGACCCTAACAAGAGAAATCAGTTGGACTGGACAGTGAGACGCAACATCATCGGTGGGATTACTCGAGGAATTCTATATCTTCACCAAGATTCACGGCTCAAGATCATCCATCGTGACCTCAAAGCGAGTAACATTCTCTTAGATGCGGATATGAATCCGAAAATCGCTGATTTTGGAATGGCAAGGATCTTTGGAGTGGACCAAACTGTTGCCAATACAGGAAGAGTGGTTGGAACCTTGTAAGTATCATCTTAAAATGGACTTTGAGATTTTTGATCATTAGTTTAAGAGACCTTTTTTGACTTCCAGTTTATAACCTCTATTTTTCAGTGGTTACATGTCTCCTGAGTATGTGACACATGGCCAATTCTCTATGAAATCAGACGTCTATAGTTTTGGAGTATTGATTCTTGAGATCATTAGTGGCAAAAAGAATAGCAGCTTCTACCAAATGGATGGCTTAGTTAACAATTTAGTCACATATGTGAGTCCCAAACTTTATTTGACTCTCTTAAAAGTTAAAACACTGATCATAGTTCTGAATGTGTATATATTCTACAGGTCTGGAAACTTTGGGAGAACAAATCATTGCATGAGCTCATAGATCCCTTTATCAACCAAGATTTCACAAGCGAGGAAGTCATTAGATACATTCATATTGGACTGTTATGTGTTCAAGAAAATCCTGCAGATCGACCAACAATGTCTACGATTCACCAAATGCTCACAAACAGCTCAACCACTCTGCCTGTGCCTCTGCCTCCTGGATTTTTCTTTAGGAACGGACCAGGATCGAACCCGGGTCAGTCGAACAGCAAGTCTTTTGCTTGTTCTGTAGATGAAGCAACAATCACGGACGTTAATCCTCGTTGAAAATTCAGCATTTGGTTTTTTCTTGTTTCCACAAACGTCTATCATTTATTTATTGTCCGTTTATGAAAAAGTTTACAAAGGGTCATTTTTTCAGGTTGAAGATTCAAATTTGAAGTTTCTATATTAGTCAAGCATGTCTACAATAGCTCGAGTGCTGACTATTATAATTTATAGTAATTGTAGGACCGATCATTAGTGTTAGTCCTCGTTGAAAGTTAGGCCAATCTAAACCCTTTATCAAAAAAGAAAAATAAGCTTTGGCCAATGTTGACTTTATATTCTTTTATAAGGGTAAAACCGTAATAATAAATATTGACTTAGAGAATCCAACTACGTCTTCCCCTTAAAATCCAAAGTAGTCAATGTCTGGTTAATGAGGATGGGTCATTCCGTCGTTCGAGTAGAAAATTCAGAAGTTATGGGCCATATTAATGATAAGAACCACTAGTAGTAACCAACAACAACACCAGTCACACATTTTTCTAAAGAAACAAAAAGAAAATGGCAAAGACGAGTTGTGAAATAATCCTCTGTTTCTTCTTCTTCATTTTAAGCTTCAGGGTCATTTCTGTTTCTGCACAACAAACTTGTGACAACACTGCTGGTAGTTTCAAACCCAATAGTACTTATGACAACAACCGTCGTCTCCTCCTCTCTACCTTCGCCTCTAACATCACGGCTCAGAACGGCTACTTCAACGGTTCGTTCGGGCTTGGTACAGACAGAGTCTACGCCATGGGGATGTGCGCTCCAGGTGCTGAACCTGATGTTTGCTCCAACTGTATTAAGAACACAGCAGAGGGTTTACTACAGATCTGTCTAAACCAGACGGACGGTTTCTCATGGTCTGGTGAAGAAACCATTTGCCTTGTTCGTTACTCTAACAAATCCTTCTCCGGGCTACTTGGCTTGGAGCCGTCTAATGATTTCTTCAATGTAAACGAAATAAGAAAAGAAGAACAGAAGGAATTTGATAGTGTGTTTGATGAGTTAATGTTTCGTACAATCCAAGGAGCATCTTCATCGGTGAGAAACAATTCTTCTTCTTTATCATTGTCTGGTAAATATTATGCAAAGGATGTAGCTCTTGAACCGGTTTACGGGAACATATCGGTGGTGATGCAATGTACTCCAGATGTTTCTTCAAAGGATTGTAACCTTTGTCTTGAGAGAAGTCTTGATTTCTATAAGAAATGGTACAATGGGAAGAGAGGCACCATTATATTGCGGCCAAGTTGCTTTTTCCGGTGGGAATTGTATACTTTCTTTGGTGCTTTTGATAGGATTAATGCTAGACACCCACCGCCTCCTCCACGCCCGCTTTCACCGCCTCCTTTAAAGGATCCCTCTGTAACCAACCAAACCAATATTACCAAGAAGAATGGCAAGTCCTTTTTTGGAAACATTTTAGAGCAAATTTGTCACACTTTTTCGGCTCTGCGTAATTATGTTGTTGGTGCATTGTGTTTATTGTGCAGATAGTAGAATCTCAGGAGGAATTATCACGGCGATAGTTGTTGCTATTGTTGTTACAATAATATTGATTGTTGTAGGCTTGGTTATTTGCAAGAGAAGAAATCAAAAGCAAGAAATTGAACTTCCAAGTGAGTTATTTTCCTTTGTTTGGTTTCGGTTTTTAGATTTTTCAAATTAAAGTGGAACTTTTTAACGAGCTTAATAGTCCTTTTAAATGAAGCGGAATCTGTTCAGTTTGATTTAAAGACAATTGAAGCAGCAACGGGCAACTTTTCTGAGCATAACAAGCTTGGTGCAGGTGGATTTGGTGAAGTTTACAAGGTATATAGATATACTCTCTTTGTCCACCTCACTAGCTTCTTTTGTGAAAAGTAGGATATGTGCTTACTTTGTAAATATTTTCAAGGGTATGCTTTTGAATGGGACTGAAGTTGCGGTAAAAAGATTGTCAAAAACATCAGGACAAGGTGAAGTAGAGTTCAAAAACGAGGTTGTTGTTGTTGCAAAGCTTCAACACATAAATCTTGTTAGACTTCTCGGTTTTTCGCTACAAGGAGAAGAGAAGTTACTCGTCTATGAATTTGTTCCAAACAAAAGTCTCGATTACTTCCTCTTTGGTCTGTTGGTTCTAACTTGACATATACATTTTTTTTTTTCTGTTGTTTCTTGTTTTTGTATATAGATAAGTATGATCGTTAACTGATTATGTACGAACATGCAGACCCTAACAAGAGAAATCAGTTGGACTGGACAGTGAGACGCAACATCATCGGTGGGATTACTCGAGGAATTCTATATCTTCACCAAGATTCACGGCTCAAGATCATCCATCGTGACCTCAAAGCGAGTAACATTCTCTTAGATGCGGATATGAATCCGAAAATCGCTGATTTTGGAATGGCAAGGATCTTTGGAGTGGACCAAACTGTTGCCAATACAGGAAGAGTGGTTGGAACCTTGTAAGTATCATCTTAAAATGGACTTTGATGATTTTTGATCATTAGTTTAAAAGACCCTTTTTGACTTCAAATTAACTTGTGTTTTTGCAGTGGTTACATGTCTCCTGAGTATGTGACACATGGCCAATTCTCAATGAAATCAGACGTCTATAGTTTTGGAGTATTGATTCTTGAGATCATTAGTGGCAAAAAGAATAGCAGCTTCTATCAGATGGATGGCTTAGTTAACAATTTAGTCACATATGTGAGTAACTCTAAACTAATAAAGTTTGATTGATTCTTATAAAACAGTAATCATAGTTCTAAACATATATATTTTACAGGTCTGGAAACTTTGGGAGAACAAAACAATGCATGAGCTCATAGATCCCTTTATTAAAGAAGATTGTAAAAGCGATGAAGTCATTAGATACGTTCATATTGGGCTGTTATGTGTTCAAGAAAATCCTGCAGATCGACCAACAATGTCTACGATTCACCAAGTGCTCACAACCAGCTCAATTACTCTACCTGTGCCTCAGCCACCTGGATTTTTCTTCAGGAACGGACCAGGATCGAACCCATCAAGCCAGGGAATGGTGCCTGGTCAATCGAGCAGCAAGTCTTTTACTAGTTCTGTAGATGAAGCAACAATCACCCAAGTTACTCCTCGTTGAAATATCTAGCATGTTCTGCTTTTGTGTTTTGATGTGTCCATATTCCATATAGAAATAAGGTTTATAGGGGTCATAATAAAAACCGAAAAGGGTTTAAATCTTAATTTGTAGTTTTAAGGGGGTTAAATTAGAAGAAACCTAAATAATATGATAAACTTTAAAGGGCTAAAACACAAATTTAGAATTTTTCACTTGGTGACTGCATGTAGATGGCGATTCACTTTCAGTGGGAATTGTGGTTGCGACCATCGTCATCGTCTTGCTGCTTCTTTCTCTGAGTTTGCTTCTTACCGGAGGAGGAAATAGTACCGAGAAATTGATTTTCTATGTGAGTTTTGTTGTTCCATGTGGTTATGATTCATCTTCCAAATTAAAGAGTCTTTCTTTCATTCATAATCAGGGAAATTTAGGGTTTGATAATCATTGTAAGGGTTTTGAGAACCCTTGTTCACTTTTTTTTTAATCCACATCCTACAGATCGTCCCCACTTGTCGTCAAACAACCTTATGCTCACTAGCAATATCCTAAATTTACACGTTCCTCAACCATCAAGAACGAGATGGCCTCGATTCATAGCCAATCTACGATTAGGTCCAAAGCCTTTGGAGTACTTGTGTCGTGTGTGAGTTCTCTTACACTAATCTTTTACTGAAATTAGACGAATTATATATGGCTGTAATTCAAAACCGATTATTTTACTAAACCGAAATTTAAGCTTTTGACTGATGGTTCCTTCTCTCGTTCCGAATCACACATTTTGAAAAAATGCTTTGTTTTTGCTCAACTACGTCTAGGGTATTAGAAGTTTAACATTTTGGTTGCAAATTACTGCGCTGTAACCGGGCAGATTGCTCTGCTTTACCCTACCAATTGGCTACTTTTCCATGGACCATTTTCCTTTTTGCTATCTTTATGCCAAATTAGTCTGAATATTTTGGCTTATCTCATCGTCCAAATGTGCATTATCTCTGCTTATAGAAGATGCTATAACGTGTTCTTCTGGTTCAAGATGCGACATGATTCATTCATATAATTGCAGCTATCATAATTTTAGTTTTTGGCTTTTCTCATGTATATACCAATTTGTTTACTCCGCTTGACTCAACAATAAATTGCTCATGAGTGATGAGTCAACCCAATAGTCATTGACTTAAGACTTAGACCAACGAGTATCATGGACACAGACGTGTTTAATGGACATGAATATATGCATATATACATACATGCACACTTTCTTGCTACAGATTATATTACAAGATCAGGCATAGTTCAATTCGATTTTAACAATATTGAAGCTGCAACAAGTAATTTTCAGAAGAGTAACAAGCTAGGTCATGGTGGATTTGGTGACGTTTATAAGGCATAATGTTCTTAAACTTTCTCATAAAAACAGAATATTCTGATAGTGAGTTCCATAAAAACAGAATATTCTGATAGTGAGTGAAGCTCATATGAATTGACAGGGAACGTTCCCGAATGGAACAGAAGTTGCTGTGAAGAGGTTATCTAAAACTTCATGTCAAGGTGAAGAAGAGTTTAAGAACGAGGTGCTTCTTGTAGCAAAGCTCCAACATAGAAATCTCGTTAGACTTCTCGGTTTCTCTGTCGAAGGAGAAGAAAAGATACTTGTCTACGAGTATATGCAAAATAAAAGTCTTGACTATTTTCTCTTTGGTAAGAATATGATATATAGTATTATATTTTCTGAAATCTTTGTTTTGATCTCTTACGCATAGTCTAATAATGGCTCTATACGTTGGATGTGCAGACCATAATAAGAGGGGTCAGCTGGATTGGAGAACACGATACAACATAATCTGGGGAATAACTCGAGGGATTTTATATCTTCATCAAGATTCACGGCTTACTATCATACACCGTGACCTCAAAGCGGGTAACATTCTCTTAGATGTCGATATGAACCCGAAAATCGCGGATTTTGGTGTGGCTAGGAATTTTAGAGTGGACCAAACTGAAGCTACCACAGGAAGAGTAGTTGGAACATTGTAAGTAATTGTTAACTTCGACTACACTCTGTCTATTCCCTTTTTTGTTTCTAATAAAACTGAAAGTGATATGTGCTGTGTTTTGCAGCGGTTACATGCCTCATGTGGCGAATGGGCAGTTCTCGATGAAATCTGATGTTTATAGTTTTGGAGTATTGATTCTAGAGATTATTGTTGGCGAAAAAGTAGTAGCTTCCACGAGATAGATGGTTCAGTAGGCAACTTGGTCACATATGTTAGTCTTACAAAGCCAATGCAACCTTGAACTTATTTTTGACCTCTTTAAAATTTGATCCAAGAATGCATTGGTTTATTGTGACTTAACAGGTTTGGAGGCTTTGGAACAACGAATTATTCTTGGAACTCGTAGACCCGGCCATGGGGGAGAGTTATGATAAAGATGAAGTCATCAGATGCATCCATATAAGCTTATTGTGCGTTCAAGTAAATCCTGCAGATCGGCCAACCATGTCCACAGTATTTCAAATGCTCACTAATACTTTTCTTACTCTGCCCGTGCCTCAGTCACCTGGATTTGTTTTCAGGGTCAGATCCGAGTCAAACCCATTAGCCGAGAGATTGGAGCCTGGTCCGTCTACTACCATGTCGTTTGCTTGTTCCATTGATGATGCATCGATCACGAGTGTTAATCTTCGTTGAAATTAGAGGTTAATGATGATATGTTTGTCCTTTCAGAACACAAAACTTTAATAGCCACAATTACTAAAAGACGTATACACATTCTCTTAAAGAAGAGTAGTATTTTTTTCCTCTGTTTCTTCTTCTTTGTTATCTGAAGTGTCATACTGTCATTTCTGTTGCTGCACAATATTGTGTGTACGTGTGCCATGTAGAGGCTTCTATAATCCCTAGTAAACACTAACCAAGGTTTTTCGTTTCGGTTAGGTTAAATGGCAAAGATTCGAAAGGCAAATTTTAATTGGTGAGTTAACAAATACAGTATATATATTACTGTTTAGTGTTTAGCTATCAAAAATGTGTAATTAATTTCACAAGTTTCAAACCATGGCATTTACAAAGGTTGTTAATAAAATTTAAAGAGTTAAAAAAGCATTTTATCATATCACAATTAGAGGTTAAGAAATTAATT
>JGI26506J51651_1000150_pt1 | contig 10724 bp, 9 predicted proteins | sample AraCvinosormetaG_FD_51651 | JGI IMG/M metagenome (IMG submission 51651) | reverse complement strand
GTCTTGTGTTAGGTCTTTGAGTTGACCTTCTTAAGTTTTTTTTTTTTTTTTGGGGTCTCTGTTTGGTTGATTTTGTAGATCATGTTAATACGGGGCTGGGTTCTATTGAAAATCTGTTAAAGGTCTTTGAATCATTGCATATTTTGATTTACTAAATAGCTTACTGATTTTTCTTTAAAAATCTCTTTTTTTGAGAATGTTATTTGTTTGGCTTTGAATCAGGTAGCATTACGATGGACTGTAAGGAAAACGGTGTTGGTGACGCTTCTGGGTGCAATATTGATGCTAACTCTCTGGCCTCAAATCTTGCGATGAATACCAATGAAGATTTCTATGAGAAATTGAGTTCTCGTGGGCAAAATTTAGATTCAGTCAGTAGTTTGGAGATTCCTCAGACTGCTTCATCTGTAAACCATACGATTGAAGGCCAAAGGAAGTGCTTTACAGAGATTGAGCAGATGGGATACGGGAACAGTAATAGTCAAGAAGATGCTGGAAACACTGATGATGATCTATATGTTTGTTACAATGCTGATGACACTCAGGAGCAGGGAGTGGTTTCAGGTGAGCTTGAACAAAGTCAAGAATTAATTTGTGATACTGATTTACTGGTAAATTGCAACAAGCTGGATGATGGAAAGGAAAGTCAGGACACAAATGTGTCCCTTGTATCCATTTTTTCTGGGAGTATGCAAGAGAAAGAAGCTCCTCAGGCTAAAGAAGATGAAGGTTATGGTGGCACAACATTGCCTATAGGGGGCAGTGGAATAGATACGGAATCAACTTTTGTGAATGATGCACCAGAACAATTCGAGTCTTTGGAAACCACAAAGCACATAAAACCTGATGAAGTTGAAAGTGATGGTATTAGTTATAGGTTTGATGATGGAGGTAAGGAAGGAAGAAATGGACCATCGAGTGATCTAGATACTGGTTCTTCTGATGATATATCTCTCAGTCAGAGTTTTTCGTTTCCAGATTCGTTATTGGACTCTAGTGTATTTGGCTGTAGCGCCACAGAAAGTTATCTCGAGGATGCAATTGATATTGAAGGCAATGGGACTATTGTTGTATCCCCTTCATTAGCTATCACAGAAATGTTAAATAATGATGATGGTGGCCTATGTTCACATGATCTTAACAAGATCATAGTCACAGAGACGATCAATCCAGATTTGAAGTTGGTACGTGAGGATAGGCTTGACACTGATCTTTCCGTGATGAATGAAAAGATGCTAAAAAACCATGTTGGGGATTCATCAAGTGAAAGTGCCGTGGCCGCTTTGAGTATGAATAATGGTATGGCTGCTGATCTGAGAGCTGAAAATTTCAGTCAGAGTTCACCCATAGACGAAAAAACTTTAGATATGGAAGCCAATTCCCCTATTACTGACTCTTCTTTGATATGGAATTTTCCATTGAACTTTGGAAGTGGAGGAATCGAAGTCTGTAATCCTGAAAATGCAGTTGAGCCACTCAGAATAGTAGATGACAATGGCAGAATAGGTGGTGAAGTTGCTTCTGCATCAGGGAGTGATTTTTGTGAAGCTGGCATGTCTTCTTCCCGAAGGAAGGCCCGAGACGGGAAACAATGTAAAGTGGTGCAGACAAAAACGAGTGCTCGCCATCTGAGAAAATCCTCTAGAAAGAAACAATCAGAAAGAGACATTGAGTCAATTTTCAAGTGCTCAAAGCAGAAGAGGAGCTCTCTTTTAAAAACAAGTCGTTCATCTGAGTGGGGATTACCAAGCAAGACCACTGAAATCTTCTTACAGAGCAATAATATTCCCTATGATGGACCTCCGCATCATGAACCACAGAGATCTCAGGGAAATCTTAATAATGGAGAGCATAATAGAAGTTCTCATAACGGGAATGTAGAAGGATCTAACAGAAACATCCAAGCATCAAGTGGCTCTTGCCTTCGTTTGAAAGTTAAATTTGGTAAATCAGGTGGCCAAAATCCTCTGAACATTACAGTCTCTAAGGTCAGTGGTAACTCCTTACCTGGTAATGGTATTGTAAAAGCAGGAACATGTTTAGAATTGCCAGGATCAGCACATTTTGGTGAGGATAAAATGCAAACTGTGGAAACTAAAGAGGACTTGGTAGAGAAAAGCAACCCTGTGGAGAAAGTTTCATATCTTCAGTCATCTGATTCTATGAGGGATAAGAAATATAACCAAGACGCTGGGGGTTTATGTAGGAAGGTGGGTGGTGATGTTTTAGATGATGACCCACACCTTTCCTCTATTAGAATGGTTGAGGAGTGCGAGAGGGCCACTGGAACGCAGTCCCTGGACGCTGAAACTTCACCAGATTCTGAAGTTATCAACTCTGTGCCTGATTCCATTGTCAATATTGAACATAAAGAGGGTCTGCATCATGGTTTTTTTAGCACTCCAGAAGATGTGGTCAAGAAGAACAGAGTATTAGAAAAAGAAGATGAATTGCGTGCTTCAAAATCTCCTTCAGAAAATGGTTCACATCTAATTCCCAGTGCAAAAAAAGCTAAACATCCGAAGTCTAAAAGTAATGGAACAAAGAAAGGTAAATCCAAGTTTTCCGAATCTGTCAAAGACGGGAGAAAAAATGAATCACATGAAGGGGTAGAGCAACGCAAATCCCTGAATACCAGTATGGGAAGGGATGATAGTGATTATCCTGAAGTAGGGAGAATAGAGTCTCACAAAACAACAGGTACTACTCTTTTAATTAGCTCTAAGAATTATTGTCCATGTTCAACACCTTTCTTGTTTCCCAAAAATTTGAGGACACTATTTTTTGCTTACGTGAAGTTGAATAGAATCTCAATGTTTTCCATTTCTTTATGATGCTTCCAATCTTTTGAAACATTTTTAAGCTGTGAATTATGTGAATCATGTAATAGGTGCCCTTCTAGATGCTGATATTGGGAAAACCAGTGCCACTTATGGTACCATATCATCAGATGTGACCCATGGGGAAATGGTTGTGGATGTTACTATTGAAGATAGCTATTCCACAGAGAGTGCCTGGGTTCGATGTGATGATTGCTTTAAATGGCGACGAATACCTGCTTCTGTTGTAGGATCAATTGACGAGAGCTCTAGATGGTATGTATCATTTTATATTGAATATGAGCTTGCTTTAATTAAATTTTTTGATGATTGTGTTTTTCCAAGTGTTCTCCTCTTTTAGTTTTCGTTTACTTTGTCATGTGATCATAATTGGGGATGAATGTGGCCAGCTTTTACTGGACAGTGCCTTCGTATTTGATTACTTAAGTTCATGAAATTTGCTTGTTTAGTCTTAAAATTAGCGTCTCCTCATCTCGGCCACACACTGTTCTGGCTAATTGTTCGTAGTTTCCCCTTACGAATTCTTGTAGATCATTCTTTTTATCAACAGTTTCCAGTGTGTTGCGGATCATAGTTAGTCCTGTTGGGCTATACAAAATTTGTGTTAACTTAGTGTTCGTCGCACTTGTATCAAAGTTAACCTAGTTTATCTATTGAGTCTCAAATGTATAATCAGCATGGAGGTTGTTCATCTTTTTGATTCATCACATTTGGACTTCCTGTCCGCAGCTGTTTGACCCATGATTTTTTATCCTTTCCGCACGTGCTGCTTCTTTCATCTTTTGTAATATGTTGAAGTCTTTCTCTATACTAATATGGATTTTCTATTGTTAAAAGGATCTGTATGAACAACTCAGATAAAAGATTTGCGGATTGCTCAAAATCTCAAGAGATGTCAAATGAAGAAATTAATGAAGAGTTGGGCATAGGACAGGATGAAGCAGATGCATATGATTGTGATGCGGCTAAAAGAGGGAAAGAAAAGGAACAGAAGAGCAAGCGTTTGACAGGTTCTTATAATTCAACATGGGGGAACCTTGAGAGTACCCTTGGCTAGAATATTTGAATTATCATATGATTTTCCATCTGTTTATTTTTAATCTGTTTTTATGTCCGTAATTTTTGCAGGTAAGCAAAAGGCGTGCTTCAAGGCTATAAAAACAAACCAGTTCCTTCATCGCAATCGTAAATCTCAAACAATTGACGAGGTTAATTTCTTTGTGTTTTGCCTATTTGTTATGTCAGTAATGCATTAGTAGAAATTGTACTTGTGCTGTCACTATTTTTTCCTTTTCCATATTACTACTCAGCTATCGTGTTCCCTTCTATTTTGGACAGATAATGGTTTGTCACTGCAAACCATCACCTGATGGTAGGTTGGGTTGTGGAGAAGAATGCCTCAATAGAATGCTTAACATTGAATGTCTTCAAGGTACCTGTCCAGCTGGCGATTTGTGTTCAAATCAGCAGGTATAATGTCTTGTTTGCAAGCGAAAGGGTTACATTCACAGTCAGTTATATCATTCTCAATCTTTTGGCTCATATTTCTGCAGTTTCAAAAACGGAAGTATGTTAAGTTTGAGAGATTCCAATCCGGTAAGAAGGGTTATGGCCTGAGATTGCTCGAGGATGTACGAGAGGGGCAATTCCTAATTGAATATGTTGGAGAGGTGTGTTTGAAATGATCTTTCAACTCTTGGTGGATGTGATCAACTGTAGATTGGCTTTTTCAGCCTCTATTTTTTTCCTTATCTGTGTGTTTTATTAATACATGCGTATAACTTGTGTTTATTTATAACAGGTGCTTGATATGCAATCCTATGAGACTCGCCAAAAAGAATATGCTTTCAAGGGTCAGAAACATTTCTATTTCATGACACTAAATGGGAATGAGGTAATCATCTTCCCTTTTAATGACTCAGCTGCTTCTTTTTCTTCATCTTTGATTAAAATGGTTTGTAATTTGCTGTTTAAAGCTGTGTGGAGTTGTTGTATAAAAATGTGTGATGGATACTAAAAGTGATGTATGGTTGCCAGACCGTGTCGCGTTTTTTATTTTAGATAGCATATATGAAGTTCTATCTTTTTAAACCTTTTCTGCTTGAGCAATTTGCTTGTAGCTCGGGTTAGTTACTTTTATGTCTCTTATTTGATCCATGTGTACCCAAAAAAGAAAAAAGACATTTGCAAGAGTAAGATGAATAGACAGTCTTCTTCTCTCTGTATCTTCCTTCATCTGACACTCGTCTGTATCTTTATCAGTATCTATCTTTATGTAAGCTTTAAAGGTAACAGATTAAAATGTCCCAACTAGTTTAGCGCAAAAGCTTATGAGGGTTTTGGACATTTATCTAACTTGCCTATGCACAGATAGGTTACTTGTTTGTAATAATCGCATCCCTAGCATATTATCTGCACTCGGTTGAAATTTTTCCCTTTTTGTGCATACTTTAGAATATGCTCTAAATTGGACCTTGCAATAACTTCTTTAATTTTTTTAACGCAGGTAATAGATGCTGGTGCAAAGGGAAACCTAGGGCGTTTCATTAACCATAGCTGTGAACCAAACTGCCGTACTGAAAAGGTGACTACAAAGTGTTCTGTGCGATATCATTCATCGGGTCTGATTATAAATTCAGTAATCTGAGTCGGGAACTTTCTTTTTGAGCTCGTCTGCTTCATTTGTTACTTCTTAAATGTTGTTGCAGTGGATGGTGAATGGTGAAATTTGCGTTGGAATATTCTCCATGCAAGACCTTAAGAAGGTAGGCTCTCCTGCACTTGCTATTCTGCGAGTATCATTTCAGTAGTTTTTAATCTGTCTGGTTCGTTCACAGGGTCAAGAGTTGACATTTGACTACAACTATGTGAGGGTTTTTGGTGCTGCCGCCAAAAAGTGCTATTGTGGATCATCACATTGCAGAGGGTATATTGGGGGAGATCCTCTGAATGGTGATGTAATTATTCAAAGTGATTCAGATGAAGAGTATCCTGAACTTGTGATCCTTGATGATGATGAAAGTGGAGAAGGAATCTTAGGTGCAACATCTAGGACCTTCACTGATGACGCTGACGAGCAAATGCCACAGAGCTTTGAAAAGGTTAATGGTTATAAGGACCTTGCTCCTGATAATACCCAAACACAGAGCTCAGTATCTGTAAAACTTCCAGAGAGAGAAATTCCTCCACCTCTTCTTCAGCCAACTGAAGTTTTGAAGGAACTTTCGTCAGGCATATCTATTACTGCTGTCCAGCAAGAGGTTCCCGCTGAAAAGAAGACTAAAAGCACATCTCCCACGTCCAGTTCTCTTAGCAGAATGTCCCCGGGTGGTACAAATTCTGATAAGACGACAAAGCATGGATCAGGAGAAGATAAAAAGATACTTCCACGTCCTCGTCCTCGTATGAAAACTTCTCGCTCATCTGAGTCTAGTAAGCGAGACAAAGGAGGTATTTATCCTGGTGTTACCAAAGCACAGGTTATACCAGTTAATAAGTTGCAACAGCAGCCCATCAAATCTAAAGGATCAGAGAAAGTTTCTCCCAGTATCGAAACATGTAATGTACTAGTTTTAGACGTGAATTGTTAAGATACCATCACCATTCAGCCATATTCGCTAATAGCACCACCAATTTTGCAGTTGAAGGGAAACTGAACGAGTTACTAGATGCCGTAGGAGGGATAAGCAAGCGGAGGGTAAGTTGTATATAGCATTGCTCCTTAGTCTACACTTCAATTAGTTATGTTTGTAAGGTTAAGACATCATATTTTGTTCCGTTCTGTTTTCTTTTGTGGGGTTTGTAAGATCATGCACTTTTTTTTCCTTGATACATCCTTGGCATAACTCTCTTTATTCTTAATACTTCCCCTTTATCGAGCAACCGCAGCGTGCATACTTAGTTGGTTTTCTTTTCTTACACAAACAGGATTCAGCAAAAGGCTACTTGAAACTTCTGCTGCTCACTGCCGCTTCGCGAGGCACGGATGAAGAAGGAATTTATAGGTATTCAAGAATCTGACCTCTGCTTATCTTTGTTCCCATTTCTAGATTTATCATATTCTGCATCCTGTGCCTGAATTCCTGTTGTTTGTGAACCTATCGCAGCAATCGAGATCTTTCAATGATTCTTGATGCCCTTTTGAAGACAAAGTCAAAATCTGTTTTAGTGGACATAATCAACAAGAATGGTATGACAGTCTTCTTCTAGTTTGGTCCATGTTTCTTATCTGTTTTTTTTTATCTTGTGAACTTTCCTTCTCTCGTAAAGTGAAATAACCCCTAAACACATCCAGGTCTGCAAATGTTACATAATATCATGAAACAATACCGGGGTGATTTTAAAAGGATCCCTATAATCCGGAAACTTCTGAAGGTATATTCCTTTTAACCTACTGCTTCTGGTTATATATTGGGCAGAACACACTTGGCATTGGCTATCTTTAAATTTGTCGTCTCACCACGTTGGTTAATGATACTTCAAACCCATAGGCAGTTCCGCTTACATCTTAGGCAATGTGAATAGCTGAAATTTCGAATTAACTTTCCTAGCTGATACTTCCTTGAAATTTTTTAGCTTGCTTACATGTCAATATAACTGAATTTACTTTCAGGTATTAGAGTATCTTGCCACAAGGAAAATCCTTGCACTGGAGCATATAATCAGAAGGCCTCCTTTTGCAGGGATGGAAAGGTCAGTAAAGTTTAATCATGGCCACCTTTGCTAGTCATCCGACCAGATATTGATTCTTATCCTTATCGAGTGGAAACTAACATATCAAACAATTGAAAAGAAATTATGCTGTCACTAGTATAGTTGTTGAAATTTGGCTGTCTAGTAAATTGCTTTACCTTTTCATACTAATCTGGTTCTCTATGTAACTTACTAGAAATTTGAACTGTCACCTGGCTCCAAAAATAGTTTCATCTGTCTTCATCGAACCTTGCTTTTACACCTTCTTAGTTCTTGTAGGACACAATATGACATTGAAATGTTTATCTACCTGCAGCTTTAAGGACTCTGTTCTATCATTCACCGAGCATGACGACTATACGGTACCAGGCATCCCTTTTACTTTGTTTTAGTGATCCGTATTTTTGGACCTTGAACAGATGAGTATCTAGGTTTGGCTTTTAATTTCCAATTATTTTCATGTGTATGCAGGTTCATAATATTGCGCGGAGCTTCCGAGACAGATGGATACCTAAGCATTTTAGAAAACCTTGGCGCATCAACAGGGAGGAGAGATCGGAGTCTATGAGGTCACCTATAAACAGAAGGTTCAGAGCATCACAAGAACCTCGATATGATCATCAGTCCCCAAGACCTGCAGAACCAGCTGCGTCTGTCACATCATCAAAGGCTGCAACTCCTGAAACAGCATCTGTATCTGAGGGATATTCAGAACCTAATTCCGGTCTTCCTGAGACAAATGGACGCAAGCGCAAAAGCAGATGGGACCAGCCGTCTAAGACAAAAGAACAAAGAATCATGACTATCTTGTCCCAACAAACAGATGAAACTAATGGAAATCAGGATGTCCAAGATGACCTTCCACCCGGGTTTTCATCACCCTGCACAGATGTGCCTGATGCAATTACTGCGCAGCCGCAACAAAAGTTCCTTTCTCGCTTACCAGTTTCCTATGGGATTCCACTTAGCATTGTTCATCAATTTGGTTCACCTGGCAAAGAGGACCCGACCACCTGGTCTGTTGCTCCTGGCATGCCGTTCTATCCATTTCCACCTCTACCGCCAGTGTCTCATGGTGAGTTTTTTGCTAAGAGAAACGTAAGAGCCTGTTCCTCGTCCATGGGAAACCTGACTTACTCCAATGAGATCTTACCAGCTACACCTGTGACTGACTCGACCGCTCCAACCCGTAAGAGAGAGTTGTTTTCATCTGATATAGGGACAACTTACTTTCGGCAACAGAAACAGAGTGTTCCTCCATGGTTGCGGAACAATGGGGGGGAGAAAACAGCAAACAGCCCTATACCTGGAAATCTAACTTTAGAGAAGAAGCTCAACAGTTAAGTATTCTTAATTTTAGAGAAGTACAGTCGATGAAGTTGAAATGGAGACAATGCATCTCTTAAAGGAGAATTACAGTGATTGATTGGTTTATTTGGCCCATAGGAAAATCAATCCCCTCTAGGGGAGTCATATGCGTTTCTTTCCTATCCCTCTCCTTTCTTTAGTATATTCTAAATTCTTTTATAATCAAAAAGTCCCATTTCAATGTAAAAGCAATCACATTCTTTAATCTTTTTAAGTTACCTTGAGATCTTTGCATCTTAAAACTTCTGAAATAATTAATTTTCTCAAGCCTCTCCTGGAAAATGAAAAGGTGGAAAAGAAACAAGGCAAACTTTTGACATTCAATATTTTCTGAGTAAACTTCTGACTCTAACAAACATCCAAGTTTTTACAAGTGTTGCATATTTTCTCCAGCCATTGAAGTACCTTCCAATTACCTTCTTGTAACTTGGCCGCCTCCTCACAAGAGCCCAATACTCAGCAAGATTCTTCCTGCTACTTATATACTCCTCTTCCAAATCCAAGAGCGATAACCGAGCTAGCACCGGGATTAGCATTACATCAGCCATACTAAACTCATTCCCAGCCAAATAGGTTGTCCCCTCTAGCTTTGTTTCAACCTCATCTAGAAGCCTAAGCAAATGGTCTTTGCTTCTCCTTAAGGCCCCAGGGTCTTTTAGTTTGTCTTCTGTATCGTATGCTTCCCTTAGCTTCCTATGGTAAGCACTAGCTAAGTCTGGAGACTCAGCCATCCTTGCAATCACTACCATCCTCAAGAACTTGGAAACATAGAGGCGACGATTATCCGGTATGTGAGCAAGAGTGAAAAGTTTGGACTCCCATTCCCTAATCTTCCGCATCCATTCAACAACTTCTCTATTAAAAGTAGCATCTTCTATACCAGAGGAAACTTCAGCTATTCTCTCTAAGTACCTAGAAAATTCAAGACCCAACAAAAAGCTTTAATTACTACTTATAACCAAAATATCTATGACCAGAAGAAAGAATAATATCAATGGTGAGTAACATACTCTATGATCTCAATAGTGTCCAAAATGATGTGAGAACCATTCCTGAAAACGGGAAGTTTGGCGTTGGGATTCATCCTAAAGAAGGAAGGGTCCATGTGCTTGCCTGTGATGGGATTGACATGGTATGATGTGTAATCAATGCCTTTCTCTTCCAAAGCTAGTCTCACTCTTTGGCTGTCTATTGAGTAAGGATGGTGATATAACTGCATTGTTTCAGACCAGTTCCCTCCAACTATTTGTCCAAGGCTCCTACCATATTATTCAAACAGAGCAGATTCTAATTTCATTGGAGCAGTGGGGGTTAAACATTCAAGCAACTTAAAACTACATAAATATCCAAAAAAGAGTCATCAACTGATCAAACATTTCACCAAATTAACATTACAGGAGAAACTGTTAAACCTGGAAACTTCAACAAAGAGAGATTCATATCTGGGACTAAAAAGGGGCTGAAGAACGATAATGAAGGAATCGAATCAAACACATGAGCTTGAAAACATATAAAACATAACAGAACAGAACAGCGTCAAACAGAGATTGAAGCAAGCAAAGACAAGAACTGACGAAATATGACAAGACATACCCAATAAAACTGAACAACACCTTCGAGAAAGAAAGACGAGATCAAGAACTGAATCAAATCTAGACGAAAAAGAGAAACCTTCGTCTAGTTAGTTTCTCGAATTGAAGATTTCTATAGAAGTTTTTTTTTTCTGAAGGGAGACAAATACTATTACAGCTAGATTTGGCCTGAAAAAAAAAAAAAAATTAGGAAAGTGCGAGAGTATCTAATTCTCCACTGCTTACGTAGATG
>JGI26506J51651_1000149_pt1 | contig 10736 bp, 14 predicted proteins | sample AraCvinosormetaG_FD_51651 | JGI IMG/M metagenome (IMG submission 51651) | reverse complement strand
GTTCTCTACTTGCTAGATCTACTGCTTTAGTTTGAGATTGCTTGCAGAGTTCAATATTTTATTTGGATTGTTTCTTGATTTAAGATTCAAAAGGATTTATTTTTATTTTCAATCGAATTGCCCAAATTCAAAGACTTTAGTTTGGTGAATTGAGTTTGCTTGGAGATGCACAGTGATCTAATTTGCGGCTAAATTTTTTGGTTTCTGTGGTTAATGAAGCTCTGACAAAATATAAACCATGGTTGGAGGAAGTAGTGCACAGAAGCTAACTACAAATGATGCACTTGCATATCTTAAAGCTGTCAAGGATAAATTTCAAGATAAACGTGACAAATACGATGAGTTTCTTGAGGTTATGAAAGATTTTAAAGCTCAGAGGTATTGTTTTTGCTCACTGTTATTTTATTTTTTGCTCTTTAGTTCAATTTGAAATCTGATCTTATTTTGTCATTGTAGAGTTGATACTACTGGTGTTATCTTAAGGGTGAAAGAACTTTTTAAAGGGAACAGAGAATTGATTTTGGGGTTTAATACTTTCTTACCAAAGGGTTTCGAGATAACTCTCCGACCCGAGGATGACCAACCCGCTGCACCAAAGAAGCCTGTTGAGTTTGAGGAAGCTATTAGTTTTGTTAACAAGATTAAGGTAGAAGATTATATATGGTGCATTTCCCCTTTTTTTCTTCTCTTGCTACTTGGCTTCTTAACTACTATCATTTTATCTGCAGACAAGGTTTCAAGGCGATGATCGTGTATACAAATCGTTTTTAGACATTTTGAACATGTATAGAAAGGAAAACAAGTCTATTACTGAGGTCTACCATGAGGTGTGTGTTTTGTAGCCATTTGTGGTACACTGTTTTTTCATTGTTTTGGTTGTCCATTTTTGTCTTAGTTTTCAATATGTTGAACTTGCAGGTGGCTATCCTTTTTCGGGACCATCACGATTTGCTTGGAGAGTTCACTCACTTTCTCCCTGATACTTCAGCAACTGCATCTACTAATGATTCTGTAAAAGTTCCAGTACGTGATAGAGGCATTAAGTCTCTTCCCACCATGCGTCAAATAGATCTTGATAAGGTTTCTTTCTCTTTTTCTTTAAATAGTTGTTCACTATGCAATTGATTCTTAGAGACATCACTGGTTTGGATATTGTTACAGAAGGACCGGATTATTACTTCGCATCCTAACCGTGCCCTCAAAACCGAAAATATGGACGTAGACCATGAGAGGTCTTTGTTGAAAGATAGTAAAGAAGAAGTGAGACGCATTGACAAAAAGAATGATTTCATGGATGATAGAGACAGGAAAGATTACAGAGGTCTTGACCACGATAGCCATAAAGAACATTTCTTCAACAGCAAAAAGAAATTGATACGTAAGGATGATGATTCTGCTGAAATGTCAGATCAAGCCAGGGAAGGAGACAAGTTTTCTGGAGCCATTCCGAGTTCATCTACTTATGATGAAAAAGGTTTCATAATTGATTTCTTAGAAAGTTAGGAGTGAGTTCATCGTCTCTGCTAGTTGTTGTGTTCTTAAATTGTCTTATGTGGTTACAGGTCATAGCCAAGAACTTGCTTTTGTTGATAGAGTGAAGGCAAAGCTTGATACCGCGGATAACCAAGAGTTCTTACGATGTCTTAATCTCTATTCAAAGGAGATAATCAGCCAACCAGAATTGCAGTCTTTGGTATGCTTTTATGCTGACTTAAGCTTTCTCACTGCATGGTTAAGTTGGAGAAGTTTGTGAGAAACCTTATGGACTTTACCTGTCAATGACTCGTGAACATATATATTCTTGTATTAGGTGAGTGATTTAATTGGTGTATATCCAGACCTTATGGACGCCTTCAAAGTCTTTTTGGCTCAGTGTGACAAGAATGGTAATAACCAGTCCAACTAGTGCTTTCTCTTCTTACACTCGCCAGTCAAAGAACTTAAGATTTGACCTTTTTTCTTTTTTCTTTCTGCAGATGGATTACTCTCTGGTATCGTGTCTAAGAGTAAGTCTAGTACCTTTTATAATATACTTCTGACATACCTCTTCGGACGTATTGAATTGACTCTAACCATTGGATTACTGTAACTACAGAATCCTTGTGGAGTGAAGGCAAATGTCCTCAACCTACTAAGTCACTTGACAAAGATACAGACCGAGAACGTGAGAAGATTGAAAGGTATAGAGAAAGAGACCGTGAGAAGGAGAGGCTTGAAAAGGTGGCAGCGAGTCAGAAATGGGCTAAACCTATCAGTGAACTAGATCTCTCGAACTGTGAACAGTGCACACCTAGTTATCGGAGACTTCCAAAGAATGTATGGTGCTAATCACTAACAAATCTTCCCCTCTTGTTTTTTTTATTTTTTGCTTCATTAGTTAAATGTACATACATACTTTGTTCTCTTGCAGTATCCAATTCCTATAGCAAGCCAAAAAATGGAGATTGGTAGCCAAGTGCTTAATGATCATTGGGTCTCTGTCACTTCAGGAAGTGAAGACTATTCATTCAAACACATGCGCAAGAACCAATACGAAGAGAGCCTATTCAAATGTGAAGATGACAGGTTAGTGATTAATGTATGTTTATTTGTTGAGTGCTTTCTTGGAATAGTTTTGATTAGGTAAATATTTGTTTGTTGCTGTGCTTTAGGTTCGAGCTAGACATGTTATTAGAGTCTGTGATCTCGGCTACTAATCGAGTTGAAGAGTTATTGGCAAAGATTAACAGTAATGAATTGAAAACCGATACTCCCATCTGTATCGAGGATCACCTCACAGGTATATTGAGCTCTTCTCTTACAGCAGAGCTGATATTCTGAATTTTTTTCTTCCAACTGATGTATATTGTTTTGTTTTTGTCTTGTAGCTCTAAACCTAAGATGCATAGAACGGTTATACAGTGACCATGGGCTCGATGTGTTGGATTTGTTAAAGAAGAATGCATATCTTGCTTTACCGGTAATACTAACCCGTTTGAAACAAAAGCAAGAAGAATGGGCAAGGTGTCGTACTGAGTTTAACAAAGTCTGGGCTGACATATATACAAAGAACTACCACAGGTCGCTTGATCATCGCAGTTTTTATTTCAAACAGCAGGATTCAAAGAATCTGAGCACAAAAGGTTTTTTCTCCTTACATATTATAAGAGAAAATGCTCCTAGAAAAAATCTACTTATGAAGTTCTTATGCACTACTATCTTTCACTGCAGCATTGCTGGCAGAGATAAAAGAGATCTCTGAAAAGAAGCGAGGCGAAGATGATGCACTTCTTGCTCTTGCGGCTGGAAATAGACGAACTATTTCTTCCAATATGAGTTTTGATTATCCGGATCCTGATCTTCACGAAGATCTGTATCAGCTGATCAAGTATTCATGTGGAGAAATGTGTTCAACAGAACAGTTAGATAAGGTAATGAAGGTATGGACAGAATTTTTGGAACCAATATTTGGTGTTCCTTCTCGCCCTCAAGGTGCCGAAGACCGAGAAGATGCTGTCAAGTCTACAAACCATGACCGAGAAGACCAAGAAGATGCTGTCAGTCCTCAAAATGGAGCTAGTATTGCCAACTCTATGCGGTCAAATGGCCCTCGAAAAGTCAATGAAAGTAATCAAGTGCGGCAAGCTAGTGAGTTGGATAAAGATGTTACTTCTAGTAAGACCTCAGATGCCTTGTTATCATGTGACAACACTCAGAATGATAAAATGCCGAAGAATCTGACCACACCTGACGAAAGAGCCGAAACCAAACAAGCTGTTTCTATTGAACGTGCCCATAACTCAAATGCACTACCTCTGGATGGATTGTTACCTCAAAGGAATGGAAAAATCAGCAGTTTATCCGTTGCGGGTAAGCAGTTTAACTCTTGTTTGGTAGTTATCATGGATTATTTTCTTGTTTTTTAGATGAAGAATGGTATCCTTTTCTTTTATACTCGCCAGGGCTTAGCAATAGTAATCCAAAACCTGCATTAACCAGTGGAACGGAGGAGTTGAAGCCAAATTACGTAAATGGGCCACGCGTAGAGGTATTATTGCATATATTGAAATGTTGAGCTGAACAGTCTTTAGATGATAAAATACTTCAGTCCTGAGTTTATCAACGAAAGTGATAAACTACTTACTTATCCCACAGATTGGCGACAACCCTGTAATTCCAAATGGGACAGTAGCAGAATGGTTCGCTGGGGAAGCCAAAGTCGAAAGAGAGGAGGGTGAACTTTCTCCAACAGGAGATTTTGAAGAAGATAATTATGCAGTTCATGGAGAGAATGACATGGAGGCTCTCAGCAAAAGTAAGGAGAATGATGCAACTGCAGATGATGCAAGTGCTCCAAGATCATCAGATGGTAGCGGAAACACATCTCACAACGGTGATGTTTCTGGAACTGACTCTGGTGATGGTGAAGATTGTTATCGCGAAGATGATATAGACCATAATAAGGTAGAAAGTGAAGGTGAGGCTGAAGAAGGTATGTCTGATGGCCATGATGATACTGAAGGAGATATGCCTGTGTTGTCCATCTCAGTAAAAAACCTGCTACATGTGAAACCTCTTGCAAAGTATGTCCCTCCAGCTTTGTACGATAAGGACAACGATGATTCTCGGAAGAACTCACAAGTCTTTTATGGGAATGATTCTTTTTATGTTCTATTCAGGCTTCATCAGGTAAACATATCATTCTTGAATCTGCAAATCAATGACGCTGGAATCTTTCTGGAGGCTAACTTTTTGTGGTTACTCTGTATACAGATTTTGTATGACAGAATATTATCAGCAAAAATCAATTCATCATCTCCAGATAGAAAGTGGAAGACCTCAAATCCAACAAACCCCGCTGATTCGTACGCCAGGTGACTTTCCTTTGCGGTTCTTTATACCAATTATCACAGGACGCATCTATATGTGTTGTTGCTTATACATCGAGTTTCTGTATTGGAACAGAATCATGGATGCTCTCTACAATTTGCTCGATGGCACATCCGATAATTCAAAGTTCGAAGATGATTGCCGAGCAATTATCGGGACCCAGTCATATGTTCTCTTCACATTAGACAAACTGATCTATAAGCTCATCAAGCATGTAGGTTTTCTTTTGATGTTTTGTTACCTTCTTTATCTCTTTAGTCGTCACATATGATTCAACTGACCAATGTGATCCTCCAGCTCCAAGCAGTAGCAGCTGATGAGATGGACAACAAATTACAACAGCTTTATGCTTATGAGAAATCCAGAAAGCCTGAAAAGTTTCTGGATGCTGTTTATTACGAAAATGCTCGTGTGCTTCTTCCCGATGAGGATATATACCGCATTGAATGTGTAAGAATTATTTACTAGAGCACAGTTTTGGACCAAGCAAGCTCAAGGAAACTTCTTAATATATGTATCTTTGTGCTTTTATTCTGCAGGAACAATCGACACCAAGCAAACTCTCTATTCAGCTTCTGGACTATGGACATGATAAGCCTGATGTGACATCCATATCCATGGACCCAACTTTTGCAGCTTACCTCCACAATGTATTCCTTTCTTATCAACCTAATGCGAAAGAGAATCCTCGAATCTATTTGAAACGGTAAAGTCAAGAAAATTAACTAAAGGCTATCCCATCCTTTTAAAGATAAAGGGGCACTAATCAGATACTATTTTCCTTTCAGGAATAAGCGTAAAAATGGTGGTGACGATGAACTCTGCACCACGGATGAAGTTAAGATTATAAATGGTTTGGAATGTAAGATAACATGCAGTTCTTCAAAGGTACAGTGCCTTTTTTCCTGCTTACACCACTATGAGTTTCCATGATAACGACTTTAAGCTCGTCTTTTTAAAAAGAATTGTCTGGTGTTTCCTTCAGGTCTCCTATGTACTAGACACCGAGGACGTGTTGCATCGTGCTAAGAGGAGGAAACTTTTAAACCAAAGCGGTTTACCCCTCGGACAGGATTCTGTTTGCAGTGGTTCTTTAATTAGGCAAAGGAGAACACAAAGATATCAAAAGCTTCTCACCGGTCAATGACATCTGCCACTTACTACCAGAAAACGCTCGGGAATAGAGCAACTTCGCACTTTTTGAGAGATAAAAGGTTGCCATACTCAGCATTGAGCTTTGTCAGAAGAGAAGAAATGTAAGATGGCTCTTACTTCTGTTACTGCCTCTGGTCCCTGTTGTATTCTCACAGAAAATAAAAAGGGAGGAAGGGGAAAAATCGAAGGAATACTAAAAGGATTAACTGCCCAAGCCTTGAAGTCTTGTTTCCCATTGTGTATATAAGCATTTTGTATGTTGTAACATTAATTCAAATTTCTTCTTTGTTGCTCCTATTCTTTCCAACATTAATCATCTGAATGAAAAATTTGTTCTTGTATCCCCAATTCTTACATATGCACTTCTTGCACATCCCAGGCTCTTGTGTTTTTTTGCCAATGGGTCTAACTAAAGACAGAGCTAATGTGGGGTTCACTTTAACCGGCAAGCTCACTAATTGGTGGACGATCCATGATATCTGCTGCAGCTGCTGCACTACGTTGCAGGACTGGGTCAATATCAGGCAACTTAGGAATCTGAGCTAAGAGATCAATTGTGCGTCGTAACAGGCGAGCAAGATCGCCTTCGTCCATTGCACATTCCATCATCATTTCTTTCCAACTTAATCCAGAAGCCCAAGCTTCAACCATACCAGAGAACTGAACGTCCAGACAACATGGAATCATAACCTCGTGCTTCTCTTGAAGCTTTATAAGAGAGCTTCTTTGGTCTTCTAAGAAATTGACCATGTCTACTACTGTATCAGATGGCTCGTAAATATAGTTGTTGTCTCTCCAAGGTCGAACTTTTATGCCTTCTGAAACTAAACTTGCACATACACCAGCTAGTTGAGGAGGCTTGAGATCCACCAGGGCTTTGTTCCGCAACACCATTGCAAGCCAAAGCTCGTTTTCTCCTCGGATTGCAGCAGCTGTTTCTCCCAGAGGAAATATCAAGTGTGTGTTAATGTCCAATGCTCTGCTTTCGTGAATCACGTTGCTTATGCGCATGAAATCTTTCCAACCAGACGGTTCAATCTGCTCTAAACGGTTTATAAGGCGTCTCGATCTCGCCTTGAGCCGTTTCATCTTCTCAACCGTCAAGTTAGCATTCTCTAGAATTTTCTTATATTCTCTGAACCCTTCTGACCGGGACATCTTCTTCTTCAATCGCGAAATTTTGCTCCTTTGTTCCTTGTATTTTTGCGCCGCGTTATCATACTCTTCGGACATATGTAACACCTCATCTTCGTCAGAAAGGCTGCTTAGGACAGGTACGTTTAAACTCCAGGACCATGTCTCTAGAGATCCTTCCAATCTCCACAAACTTCCAAGTTCAGATTCAGCTAGTTTATCCCACTGCATATCTGCTTTATCCAGGAGATTCTTCATGATTTCTCGAGGCAAAGCATCTCCAAGCGCTAGAGCAATGTTAGGGAAACCAGTTCTGTAGACAGTCCTAACCCACTTCTCAGTAAAGAGATACCATGAGTTATCAGAGCCAAGGGCCACATAGTAAGACGGTTTAACATTAGGCTTTCCAGGTTCATCAGCCGCCAGCTCATCCTCGATTAAGTTTAACGCAAAAGACTCATCCAAAGACATCATCTTCTGAAGTTTGGAACCCTGAAATGAATCAATATGCCCCAAGTAAACAGCAGGGACTGACTGCTCCCTCCCTTCAGAATCCTTGAACTCCAAACAAATAAATGGTAAGTTCCCCTCTTCCATCCCTTTTAAGAGCGGTTTTAGAGCTGAGAACCTTTCGAGTTCCATTCTTCTTCGTTGTTCAGCACGCTTGCGTTTCTCTTCCCGTAGCTCTTCTTTAAGTACAGTGATCTCCTTGTAATCCCTCGCTGAAAGAAGTTTCCTACTCTTCTTATCTATTGCTTCATCACTTATTTCAGATGACAGAATCTCGATCTTATTGTCGATTTCAGCAAGTTCCTGCTTTGCAGCAACCGTCACATTGCTGCTCACATAGTTTCCAAAACTCTTCTCAACTAATTTCTTGGCTTCTTCCAGACTTCTCCCTGCTTGTAAGACTTTCCCGGCCTCAGTTCCACTTGATTTACGAGTAACTTTTGAACCAGCTACCAGATTCAGCACCATGCCATATGAAGCAGTAAATTGTGAGACGAGAGGTTTAACTCCAGCAAAGACAAGTTTGCAGCACTCTTCAGCGCCTTCAAAAGCAGTCTGAACCAGCACAGTGTAGCCCTTTTCATCGATGCCTCTGCGTCCAGCACGCCCAGCCATCTGGTACAATTCGTTAGGACCCAACTCTATTCGTTCATTACCAGCCTTTTTTGAAAGAGACGAGATTACAGCCGTTCTAGCCGGCATGTTTATTCCAGCAGCAAGTGTCTCAGTAGCAAAGACAACCTTAACAAGTCCTCGCTGAAAAAGTTCCTCAATGAAAGATTTCCAAAGAGGTAGACAACCTGCATGATGAGCAGCAATTCCCCTAAGCAGTCCTTTCTCTGCACTCTCTCTCACTGCATCTGGATAAAGAACGCGAAACTTCTTCAAGGCCAACTCAACCTCACTCTTCTCGCAATCATCTAAAAGCTGAAAATTTTCAACATACTGTACAGCTGCATCACATCCTCTACGGTTAAAAATGAACCATATCGCTGGTAACATATTTTTCCCCTGGAGATGCCATAATGTGTCGCTAATTTGAGGTACCTAGAAGTCAAAACTCAGCAGTCATTAAATTATCATGAGAAGTTAAAAATCATATTCAAAATATATAAGAAACGACAAATGCCTAGTTTGTTAGGGTTGTTAGAAAGCATATTGTAAGACCTGTGATCGACGAATCTTGTTTATCTCATTCTTTGAAAGAGGATAATCAGCAATAAGGTTGTTGTAGCTGGTATCACCTCCTCGTTTCTTTGACCTCCTTTTCCTATACCCGTCATCATCATCACGGAATCTAGCTTCTGAGGCAGACAGTTGCAAATAATTGAGAGAAAGCTTCCTGCTCCAATTAAAAAGCATCCTCCAATTATTATCAAAGAGAAAGATTTTACAATAAATGTTGGTGATAAAAGCACAGAGTTGAACCAGTTACCTATTCACGTTTATCCCTTTCTCATCAAGCAGAGGTAATAAAGAATGTTTTGTTGAAAAGTACCAAGTTAATGGAACTGGGCGTCTTGTCGATGTTACCAACTCAGTTTTACCATGAATCTGAGAAAATTGAGATACTTCATCAGCAAAACAATATTTATGTTGCTTAACGATAGAAGATAAATGAGACGATGAACAAGGCACTACGTACATTGTTATAACTCCTTATGATAGGAACATGATAATGGAAAGCTATTCCTAAAGGGAAAATGTCAACAAACTCACCTCACCAATCCAACCAGCTAATTCATCCGGATTTGCAACTGTAGCTGATAAGCATATAAGTTGAACCTCCTTTGGGCAATAAATGACCTGATCGTATTTGAAACACAGAAACTTAGAAAACTCAACAGATAAAGCCTTTGGAGGAAAGAAGAGAAACAGTGGAAAAACACACTCACTATCTCTTCCCACACAGTTCCCCTAGATATATCACTTAAATAGTGAACCTCATCCAAAACAATGGCATCAACATGAAAAAGTCCAGTTCCTGAAGAAGCCATTCCAACACTAAAAAAGATTTCAACACAAAAATTGAGGTTAAAAAGAAGCTCCTGAGCAAACCAGATAAATACAAACAGAGAGAGCTGCAGTTGAAAAATACCTTTGATACAACATGTTACGGAGAATCTCTGTAGTCATAATCACAATCTGAGCATCTTTGTTAATAGCAGAGTCACCTGTGAGTAGACCAACATTATCATCCCCAAACGTCTCCCTAAACTCACGAAACTTCTGATTAGAGAGTGCTTTAAGAGGTGTAGTGTAGAACAACCGGCGACCTTTAGCCACCGTGGAAACAGCAGCAGCTTCAGCAATCAAAGTCTTGCCACTACTAGTCGGAGCAGAAACCACAACAGAAGAACCTCTAAGAAAAGCTTCAATAGCCAATCTCTGAAACTTGTCGATTCGAAAATCGTAGATTGAAATGAGTTCATCGATATCAATCATCTCAACACCAAAATCTCTAACAAGACTACGAAGCTTCTCCACTCTCTGCCACCGGAACTCCACTCGTTCCCGAGCTGATTCCGTCGGCAAATCCACGGAGAATTCGGTTTCTTCATCGTCGTCGTCGTCATCGCTATTCCGAATTTCATCGGAGATATTGTCGTATTCGTCAGCAGCTTCGTCATCATCATCTTCGTCTTCTTCTTCTTCTTCTTCGTCGTCTTCTTCCTCGTAGAGCTGAGACTGAGACGGTGAAAGAGAATTTAAGGTGGATTTGAAGGAGAGGTGGTTTGGATTGAGGATAAGGGATTTGGTGAAGGAGAAGTTTGGGGAATGAGAGAGAGAACGGTGCAGAGAAGGAAAATGGAAGAATTTGAAGGAAGAAGAAGCTGCGAGAGAGACGACGGGAAGAGTGTTCATGTTTTCAGGGCATTTCAAGATTTGATTTTTTTTTGGCTTTTGGATATTACACCCAATTAATTATTATTTTCTCAGATAAATGAATATCTTTTTGTCTGATGTAAAAACGGATTATTTTGTACGAAAAGTTCGTATCGACCCACCTCATATCACTTACGTAAACAATATATTTCGGAGAATGCCCGTTTTAATATTATTAACTG
>JGI26506J51651_1000148_pt1 | contig 10740 bp, 15 predicted proteins | sample AraCvinosormetaG_FD_51651 | JGI IMG/M metagenome (IMG submission 51651) | reverse complement strand
ATATAATAGTTTTCTGAAATATATATTTTCACTATATATGTATGCAGAATTTTGCAAAGAGCCTATTGGATGTGGCGGATAATCTTGGAAGAGCTTCTTCGGTTGTCAAAGAAAGCTTCTCAAAGCTTGACACCTCAGAAGATTCTGCTGGAGCAGCTCCACTATTAAAGACCCTTTTAGAAGGAGTGGAGATGACTGAGAAACAGCTTGCTGAGGTAAATATCGAGAAATGTAATTATAAGACCTTAAGTAAGCAATGCAGATGAGACCGGTTAAACATGTGTGCCGCTGCAGGTATTTAAGAAATTTGGTATGGAGAAGTATGATCCTATAAACGAGCCATTTGATCCAAACAGACATAACGCAGTGTTCCAAGTCCCTGATGCTTCTAAGCCAGAAGGCACAGTTGCTCATGTCTTGAAGGTAAATATATAAAGCTTGCTCAATTCTTTGTCTCTTTTTTTCATATTGTATAGTCTTAAATACCAATTAGTAATGATGGGTGTCAATATGTGCAGTCTGGATACACGCTGTATGACCGAGTTATAAGACCAGCTGAGGTTGGTGTTACCCAGGGAGGAGAGAACCAAGAAGAAAAGAAAGAGTCTGATGCTTAAGAAGAAGTCAGCTGGTTTTCATAAATTTTGTTACGGTTCTATGTTTCCATTAACATCTTCTCGAGTCTTCGAGTCATAGTTTTCTTTTGTGGTTTGGTTATTCATTAGATGAACAAGATCTCCCATAAGTTGCTGGACATGGCATTTGCAGGGGAAATCCTGCTTCTGTGTCTGTTTTCTCTATCTCCATGCTATAATTGAACGAGGAAAATATCATTTTACATCTCTTCTACTCGCACACTATTACCAAGTCTCTGTTTGATTAGTTAAATCAGATACAAATCAAGGTTTTACAAGGTCTGATACAACCAGAAACTAACCATAGAGACAGAAGCTGAAAACAGAGTCACAAAACTTGCACTCACTATTTAAAACCTCCCTTGCAACTTATGTTGAAGAATGTCTCCGAGCTTTTCATAAAGCATTTTCTGCTCCTCGTGTCCCAGGCTCCTCGATATCTGCAGGTATAATACAATCAATTATTTACAATGCCTCCGTATTCTTGGCTTATATGATGATTCTTACCTGGTCTAGGATCATCTCCACACTGTAGTCCCGATTAACAATGAAAGATTGGATGTAGATGTATGCGAAAACCGCCATAACCATCTGCATTTAGGCAACAAGATTCGTTTAAAACGATGCAAAGATCATATTGCACTTTTCGACGTTAGTGACTCTTACTTGGCAATCCATTCTGTCAGTAAATCCTCCATGTCCTGGTATGCTGTCTCCGAAATCCTGTCAAAGCGACATAAACTAGTAAATATTTGTTCTTGGATCTGTAGATACAAAACCTTTTAATGTTTGAAAAATGTGTTAACCTTGATCTTGAAAGCTCTTTTGAAACCGCTTGCGAAGAAGCCACCAAAAGGCGCCATAATGGATGCGAATAGACCGAGAGAAAAAGCATGCCATTGGACAGGCAGGGTCGAGATCCCTTTCCATGGAGACTGTTAAGCAAAGTTCACAACGGAGCTCAGTTTCAAAACAAGACAACATCATTGGCTGGTTTTCACGAGAGGACAGTTAATTGCTTACAAATGGAGTAATCCAAGAGGGAAATGGGTAATACTCTGGCCTGAAGAGAGGGCCTGGATCACAATGAAGCCAACCAGTTGATAAATCCTGCAAAAGATATGCAACACAAGGATGAAGTAAGGGCCGAGACAAAATATTGTGATGGAGATATCACTTTTTGTTACCTTCCTTGGACATGTAAGCCATTGGAACTGGCCTAAGACATTAGCAAACTGTTGTACGAAGCAGATAATAATCTATCAGTCTTGAGACCAAAAGAAAGAGTTACGAACGAATGAATAAATGATAGAAGAAGGTTATTACAATAAATGCAGAGATTATAGTTGCAACTGATGCTCCGATGAAACCTTCCCATGTTTTCTTTGGAGACAACTTGATGAGCGGAGTTTTCCCGAAATAGAAACCGAAGAAGTAAGCTGCTACATCGTTCATAGCAATCAGTGCTGCTGGTAGAAGAAACCTGCATATTTAAAAGAAATTAGCACTCGGGAAAACTATTATGCTTCAGTGGATATATATAAGAGTCCATTGTACCAGAAGATCCCTTCAAAAATATTGGCGACGGTGAAAGAAGATTGAGTAAAGACAACGATAAGGATCATATGTGTCCAAGCGTATTGCCCAAACTGATACTTATACATCTTATTCTTCAATGTAAGGATAAACCATATGAGACCTGAATCCAACTTAAGCTGTTAATAAATCAAGAAAGAGAGTTTTGTTTTTGTGAAGAAAAAAGAAACAGACAAACCTGCGATGTACAAGAAGTAGCAAATAACCATCTGGTACTTGATAAGACCACTCACAAGCTTGTATATGAATCTATCTGAAGAAACCGTGTTGACTAGCTGCTGTTGAATGATGCGTCCATAGACAAACAACATAGCCGTGAAGAAGAAGTGCCAATTCAAGAGCCAGAAACCGGGTAAGCGACGTTCTTCATGAGCTCTTCTACGAAGAAAGAAGAGCTCTTTGGCCATGAATATCTGTATAACCACAACCATAGCCCAAATGTAGAGATGACCCATGTAGATTATAAACACAACTCCACCGAGCATCCAGAGAGATGAGCATGTCCTTATCCACATTGATCTGTACTTGTTCTTATCACCAAGTAACAAATTGCTTACTCTGCTTACATTGCTTCTGTTCACCTCAGCTAAATTCTGATCAATATTGAAAAAGACAATCAAATTTTGGATTCAACCGGAAAAGAGAGTATGATATTGTATAGATACCTCGCTTGATCGCCTGCGGTGTCGAATGCGAGCTGTTGGAGAGCTAGGAGTATAATTGTAATCCCTTGGTGAATTAGGAATGTTGGGATAATGGTTATCTCTCTGGTTATTAGTATTCATTCGAGACGTTGGTGTAGTAGGGTAACTAGTATCCCTTAGCTTTCTAATCCGTGGAGAATTTGGACTGAGATCTTTCTCCATTGCCATTGAGATCCCTAGGAAATGCTCTCAGTTCCTGGATTGAGTTCTTGAAATTCAGTTAATCATGATGATCTGGGTTTCTTTATACATCCGAGGAAATGAATCTGGGGTTGATATATAATTTCAAAATGTCAACCATAACTCGAGCTTATACACGTCTTAATGAAACACACACATTGATATCTGATAAGAGATTACTTGTGTAACAAGCATATAATAGAGGATTTAGATTTGAATGTGTAAGCCTAGAAATCTAAATGATTCATCAAAGCAAAACGTGATGATTCACATACAAAGGATAAATTTCATAAGTGAACATTGCAACAAAATGGGATCATGACAAGTAGAAAAAAGAGAATGAACTTACATTAACGAAAACGTGGTGGGATGATGGTGATTGAAAATGCGAAACCCTAATTAATGAAAAGAAACGTGAAGAAAGAAACTCAAAAGGTGAGGGAAGAAGGAGGAGGAGGAAGGTGGTGGATGAGCACTTAGCGGTGAGGTTTCATCAAATCATCGGAAGACAGAACCAATAAACTATTCATGTCGCTGCTTCATGTTTAAACCCGGAATGAGTGACACGTGTTGTCTTGATCTGTTTGGGCTGGGTCAGATATTTAAGCCCATTAAGGAAAGCCTTTTAACTATTCAGACATGAGCATGAGGAGTCAACGAGGTCTGTGAGATCAGTGGTCAAATCAGTAAATAACGCGAAAAGACAGGGTCTCTCACCTTTTTGCTGTTGTTTTTTCCTCATTAATTATTGAGTTCCGTAAAATGGGTCCCACTTTTCCCATTTCCCAACCTCCATAACCAAAGTTGGAGATTTCTCTGTTTCCTATGCTCTCTCTCTCTCTTACTCTCACAGTGACTATTCGTCGCTTCAGATCTAAAAGAGAGGAAGATAAACCATTTGGATTCAATATCGATTAAGGTAAGAAAGCCATCTTCTACTTGTTGGATTCGATTAGTTTCATTTCAGCTCATTGCCTCTTTACTTCTTCAATGTTGATTTCTTGCTTTGTCTTTGGTTTTATCACCAATGCTGTTTGATTTCTTTGAAGTTCCTTTCGAGCTTTTCTTGAGCTTAGTTTCACATTCTTAGCTTCACTAAGTTCTTTGATGTGTTTTTGTTCCCAAGTTCAAAATGTTGTTTCTGATTCAATTTGGTTTTCTAAAAAAGATTGCAACTTTGGTTTCTTTTAGTGTATAGTTAGTTTGGATCTTCACTAAATATGTTCGTTGTTTCTACTTTTGTAGGAAACCTTTTGACTTCACAAGAATGGCAGTGACAGAAGCAGAAAATCCTCTTCTTGGTGAAATCACTTGTGGCACCTTACTACAGAAGTTGCAGGTAGATTTCGCAACATACACACTTATCCTTTTAATATATGGTTCCACAAACTCAATGTACAAACTTGTTACAGGAAATCTGGGATGAGGTTGGGGAGAGTGATGAAGAACGAGACAAACTGCTTCTACAGATTGAGGAAGAGTGTCTGAATGTTTACAAAAAGAAAGTTGAGCTAGCCGCAAAATCTCGTGCAGAGCTTCTTCAGACTTTGTCAGATGCCACTGTTGAACTTTCCAATCTCACAACTGCTCTCGGGGAAAAAAGCTATATCGACATTGTAAGTAATCTCACGTCTTACAAGTGGTAATGAGATGAGATGGTTACAGTGTAGTGTGATTCAATGTCTTTGTTTCCATTGCAGCCTGATAAGACTTCAGGAACGATCAAAGAACAACTTTCTGCAATAGCACCTGCGCTTGAACAACTTTGGCAACAGAAAGAGGAAAGGGTCCGGGCATTTTCTGATGTACAATCACAGATTCAGAAGATATGTGAGGAGATCGCTGGCGGATTGAACAATGGACCTCATGTGGTTGATGAGACTGACTTGTCTCTAAAGAGATTAGATGACTTCCAGAGGAAACTCCAAGAGCTCCAGAAAGAGAAGGTAAAATATTAGTTGGGATATGGTTATGTGTGGCCTATGTTCAAACCAGAACTAAAACTGCTTTGTGTTTGAGCAGAGTGATAGGTTACAGAAGGTGCTCGAGTTTGTGAGCACGGTGCATGATCTATGTGCCGTCCTTCGTTTAGATTTCTTAAGCACTGTCACCGAAGTTCATCCGAGCTTAGATGAGGCAAATGGTGTTCAAACCAAGAGCATTAGCAATGAAACACTTGCAAGGTTGGCTAAGACTGTCTTGACTCTTAAAGAAGATAAAATGCAAAGACTTAAGAAGGTTAGTCAAAATCATGGTCTTTGTGATCTCTGACATGAGCTTGGTCAGTTTAGGCTGCACATATGTTGAAATCCTTTCTGATTAATTGCGCTGAAAGTTTGTAACTTTTCTCTGCACCATTCTTGTTTGTGGATTTCATTAATGTATCTTGGTTTTATGCAGCTTCAAGAACTAGCTACTCAGCTAACTGATCTATGGAATCTGATGGATACTTCTGATGAGGAAAGGGAGCTTTTTGACCATGTTACCTCTAACATTTCAGCTTCAGTTCATGAAGTGACTGCCTCTGGTGCTCTCGCACTTGATCTTATCGAACAGGTATCGTAAATTTGTAATGTATCAATCAATGTGTATGATAAGTACTGCTTTTAAAAATCTTCTGTGAACTCTTGAAGGCTGAGGTGGAAGTGGATAGGCTTGATCAACTGAAATCTAGCAGAATGAAGGAAATTGCATTCAAAAAGCAATCAGAGCTTGAGGAGATATATGCTCGTGCTCACATAGAAATAAAACCAGAGGTTGTTCGTGAGAGGATCATGTCGTTGATTGATGCTGGGAATACTGAACCTACTGAGTTACTGGCTGACATGGATACCCAGATCGCAAAGGCCAAGGAAGAAGCCTTTAGTAGAAAAGAAATTTTGGACCGTGTAGAGAAATGGATGTCAGCTTGTGAGGAAGAGAGCTGGCTCGAAGATTACAATCGAGTATGCTAACATTGGCTATGTTAATAAACACATTACTTATTAAGCATAGAGTTCAATTGATGATTCTTTTGGGTTTTTGTTCTGGAAAAACAGGATCAGAACAGGTATAGTGCAAGCCGAGGTGCGCATTTGAATCTCAAGAGAGCTGAGAAAGCTCGGATTCTGGTCAGCAAGATTACTGGTAAGAACTTCCAAAAGTCTCTCTTAGTTATTACTACACATAGAATTAAACTGAGACTGAAGAATATATCATACTTTGTTTGTGCAAGCTATGGTTGACACGTTGATTGCTAAAACCCGGGCATGGGAAGAGGAGAACAGTATGTCCTTTGAGTACGATGGAGTTCCTTTACTCGCCATGCTAGATGAATACACTATGCTTAGGCAAGAACGAGAAGATGAGAAGCGGAGGCTGAAAGTAAGTTGTTTCATCCTGTGTTAAACCGATTGTTGAAACTAACTTCTTTTAAACTAATCTTGCCTTTTCATTAACAGGAACAGAAGAAGCAGCAAGAACAGCCACACACAGATCAAGAATCCGCCTTTGGGTCTAAACCAAGCCCTGCAAGACCCGTTAGTGCCAAGAAACCGGTGGGAACACGAGCCAACGGAGGAGGGCTCAACGAAACTCCTATGAGGCGTTTGTCTATGAACTCAAACCAGAACGGAAGCAAGTCCAAGAGAGACAGTCTGAACAAGATAGCTTCACCTTCGAACATTGTAGCCAACACAAAAGATGATGCTGCATCTCCAGTCTCTCGTGCTGACCCAGTGATGGCTTCACCGTGACAATATCAAAAGAAAGAGAGTTATAATGCTTACTTACACTTTTGTTAGTTGCTAATAGTGCTGTTTAAGAAACAAACACTTAGAAACAAAGACAATGAGAGTAGAATGTTACTTAGATGTTTCTGTTTCTGTATTCATTCACTCAAATTTGTTTGGTACTTGTTAGCATGACTAATGTGAAGTGACCGGTTTAGTGAATGAAAGTCAAGGTTCTAATTGGAATTACGAAATAATATTTGGGCAAAATTGTAATATACTGAAAGATCTTTTGGGCATGATTTAAAAGTTTAAAAAGTTTCCAAGAAGGTTTGGGATTTTAGAGGTCCTTTCTGCGACGTCGTTTCTAGTTTGCAATCAGAAGCGCGTTAAATACAGGAAAATTTCTTGAGCTGTTTTGTCTTAACAAATCAATCGGAGAAAAAGCTACGGAGCTCGAGAGAAGAGAGAATCTATGTCGAACCCAAACGAACCAGCCAGGGCTCTTCTGCCTTACCTGCAACGTGCCGATGAGCTGCAGAAGCATGAACCACTTGTTGCTTATTACTGTGAGTTTCGTTTTCTTATCTATATCTAACCTAGATGATCGCCTCCTGCGATTGTGTGTATTCATGGAATTTTGTGATTGATTAGGTCGGCTATATGCAATGGAACGAGGATTGAAGATTCCGCAGAGCGAGAGAACTAAGACCACCAATTCGATTCTCATGTCTCTCATTAATCAACTCGAAAAGGTATTACCTTTGAAGTTTTAAATTGTGAGTTTTTCTGATTTATTTCAGCTTGTTTGATTTTTTACTTGTTTAGATTTGAAAGGACCGGTTCTTAGTAATTCTCATGATGTGTTTGACTTTGATTATTATATGTTGTTACTTGTTACAAAGCTGGAGTTTTTTTATTTATGTTTGTGTTTGGTAAGGAGGCTTATATCTAAATTTAGCTTAGGTTTGTTCATGTGATTGACAAAGTTCATGAGGCAATTTCTTGATTAGTTCCAGTTTCTTATGGCGATTTCTTTTTTGTGTAACTCCAGGATAAAAAATCATTGACTCTGTCCCCAGATGACAATATGCATGTGGAGGGGTTTGCACTTAGTGTCTTTGCTAAGGCAGACAAGCAGGATCGTGCAGGAAGAGCAGACTTGTAAGAATTTTTTTTGCTCTTATGTTTGATTATATATAGAATGGCATTTTTTTTGCCCTCAAGTTTCTAATAATTTTAGGGTCACCGTCAACACTAGCTCAATGAGTCGAATTAGCATGATTCTATAGATTCATTGTCTGTCTAGTATTATTGTGTTTGCCAATACTGGAAATAGCGTGCAAGTACACATACATTTACAATGAGTATGCATGTCCGGCAGACATGTTTTTAGGTGATACCTTCCTCTACCATCGTTTAAGATAGCGGGTTAAGTAATTAGTTGGATGCATCCAAGGCTTATCTCGACCTGTTGTCTTCTACCTGTTCTGCTTTTGCGAAATACCTGTATCTCCAGCATTGATGTGTTTCTATGCATGGTTGGATACTGATATTAGTTCGATTACTGTCTGTATCCTTATTTTATAAGTGCTAACACCTGCATTCATTTGACTCAATTACATAGGCTTCCGAGTTGCGATGGATTATCCAAATTAACTTTGTTGTGCTTGTGACAGGGGCACTGCCAAAACTTTTTATGCTGCGAGCATCTTCTTTGAAATTCTGAGCCAGTTTGGTCCCGTACCTCCTGATGTAAGTTCCTACTTCTTTTTTTATTCACTTAACATCACCTTAAGAGGCAGCTGTGTTGGGAGATTGATATGTGTATATATGTAATGGCTCCCATTAACAGATAGAGCAGAAACACAAGTATGCTGCTTGGAAGGCTGCTGACATAAGGAAAGCCATTAAAGAAGGAAGGAAGCCCACTCCAGGTGATCCTGTGGATGATGATACTGATTTATCCATCCCATCAAGCGGTCCTAGTGGCTCCTATGTAAGTTTCTCTTCTTGAATATTTATGGATTGGAAATATCTTGATATTGGCTTAGCGTGTATTCTGTCCAATAATATTGAAAAGTGTTTAGGAGCGTAAATGTTTATAGAATTCGCATAGCGCTGATCAAAATCATCTAGCTAGAGACACACACATTCACACCCACCTGTGTACTTTTAGGTTTTTGTTTTCTCAATTGTCAAAACACTATGATAAAACGTCTGCATCAACTTAATCGATTCATTGTTTGTGCATGTTAATTATCTACAGGATCACAGTGCAAGTGATACCAACACAACAAGTCATCATAGAACAGAGCTTGATCCACCCCATGACTCGAATGATGACTCCAGCCACCATCAATTCCCTGAAGTGCCACAACACCCTCTACCTCCCAGGTTTTATGACAATCCGACCAACGATTATCCCGCAGATGTCCCACCTCCACCACCGTCTTCTTACCCTTCCAACGATCATCTTCCCCCTCCCACAGGACCATCAGACTCCCCTTACCCGCATCCTTACAGTCATCAACCATACCACCAAGACCTGCCAAAACACATGCCGCCACCGCAAAACTACTCATCTCATGAGCCTTCTCCAAATTCTCTCCCTAATTTCCAATCTTATCCTAGCTTTAGTGAGAGTAGCCTCCCATCCACTTCTCCCCACTACCCTTCTCACTACCAAAACCCAGAACCTTACTATTCTTCTCCGCACTCTGCACCTGCTCCTTCTTCCACAAGCTTCTCCTCTGCTCCTCCTCCTCCACCTTACTCATCAAACGGGCGTATCAATATTGCTCCCGTGCTAGATCCTGCACCGAGTTCAGCTCAGAAGTACCATTACGATAGCAGCTACCAGCCAGGGCCTGAGAAGGTTGCAGAGGCACTCAAGGCTGCTAGATTCGCTGTGGGAGCTTTGGCTTTTGATGAAGTCTCGACTGCTGTAGAACATCTCAAGAAGTCACTTGAGTTGCTAACAAATCCATCGGCCGGTGCCGGTCACTGAATTTTATATCTAATCTATGACACTTGGGGTTGATGTTAGTGCGTGTGTGTGTTCTCACCACATTTGTGGGTTTGTTTATTAACTTTTCAGGCTCAGACTTCGTTTACAAAGAAAATTTGTGTGAATTATTCTTATTATCATAAAATTTTCCTTGCAACTTCGTGTACATTCATACATACATAGGCAATGGAGTTCCTCTTCAGTCTTCACGTAAAGAGCGAGTGTGGGACACGCACTCATGTAGCGGGTGGTGTTAGTACTCGAGGTTGGGCCTATATAAAAGCCCATAGAGGCCCGAATTACTGAATTTAGCAGACAAGAATAGAAAGAGTGATGAAACATGGAAGAAAACGTGTCTCTAGAGTCATGTCAAGTGTAAGACAGAGGAAGAGAGAAGAGATGTGCGTCAAAGACAAGGAAAGAGAGATGTCAATCGCTGCTTTCGTCGGCGCGTGCATGTCCGCCACGCACATCAATCAAATCGATTCTTATTATTATTACCTCATTATACTCTTTACTCTAAGACAAACACATACATTTGCACTCAGTCTAGAGACAAAGAGAGAGAGAGATGGGGTCAAAGACGGAGATGATGGAGAGAGACGCAATGGCTACGGTGGCTCCCTATGCGCCGGTCACTTACCATCGCCGTGCTCGTGTTGACTTGGATGATAGACTTCCTAAACCTTGTAAACCTTTCTCTCGCTACTTGCATTTTTTTATCCCTAATTGATTTCAATATATTGCATGCCAAAAAATATTTGATATATGGTTGAATTTAAGAAACCCTTTTAAATATATGGAATTGCCGACCCTCAAAATTTTTAAAACATGCATATAGAATGATGTTCATGATCTTATAGAAGCTATAAATTGTAAAATGATACATATCCTGTATATGATGG